>Ga0255776_10004394_pt1 | contig 14894 bp, 13 predicted proteins | sample 071ome_19_FD_179974 | JGI IMG/M metagenome (GOLD analysis project Ga0255776, IMG submission 179974) | Coastal salt marsh microbial communities from the Groves Creek Marsh, Skidaway Island, Georgia - 071413AT metaG (version 2) | ecosystem: Environmental > Aquatic > Marine > Intertidal zone >... | reverse complement strand
CTTTTTGGAATTTCGAGTCGTTAGGTGTAGATATGCCCGACCAGCCCGAGTTTGCTGATATTTTCGAATATCGGATTGTATATGTTAATACAAAACATGGCTATTTATCGAAAAGACATTTCTTAGCCCATTCCCAGCAGCACGCATTGGAAATTTTTACATATGCCTGTAACCGAAAGTCTATTGAGGCCGAGGTGGTTTCTATTGATTGTTGGAACCGTTGGGCAAACCGTTGGGAAAAACAGGAGTTAATCCATTCCGCACCTGAACCTTCCATTGCTGATACATACTCCGCTTAAATTCCTATAAATCTACCGTAAAAGAAATATATCTTTAACGATTCATAGAGTGGACTTATAAAGGAATGGATGCATTCCTCAAAAACCGACCAGATTGTACCTGGGTTTTCATTGCTAACTGATACTTCCGCTAATGGGAAGGCAAGGGCTGGACAATTGAATCTTCCACGAGGTGAGGTACCCACTCCGGTCTTTATGCCTGTGGGTACTCAGGCCACAATAAAAGGTGTTTTACCAAGGGATATCAGAGAGGTTGTTCAAGCACCGATCATTCTTGGAAATACCTATCATTTAAACCTTAGGCCCGGAGTGGATGTGGTTCGAAAAGCCGGCGGATTATCTGATTTTATGAAATGGGGAGGTCCTGTCCTTACGGATAGTGGAGGGTTTCAGGTCTTTAGTCTTTCCAAGTTGCGAAAAATTACGGATGAAGGGGTGCGATTCCGGTCCCATCTCGACGGCCGGGAAATCTTTCTTGGACCCAAGGAAGCGGTGGCCATCCAGGATGGCTTGAGATCGGATATTGCGATGTGCCTGGATGTCTGCCCAGCAGCCAATGATTCGAGGGAAGAGGTCGAGAGTGCAGTCAATCGTACAACGCTATGGGCACAGGCATGCCAGCAGGCGTGGATGAATAGTTCGGGTCCCACAGAAAGCCGAAACCTCTTTGGGATTGTACAGGGAGGGCGGTTTCAGGAACTAAGACAAAAGTCGGCTTCCGCATTGGTCGAATTAAACTTTCCCGGTTATGCGGTAGGGGGAGTGAGTGTGGGGGAATCGGAGGAGGAAATGCTGGAGCAGGTTCGATGGACAACCCAGGTTCTTCCCAAGGATAAACCCAGGTATGTCATGGGCGTAGGTACACCCACTCAATTATTGAAAATGGTTGGACTGGGTGCAGATATGTTTGATTGTGTCATGCCCAGCCGGGCGGCACGCCATGGTATGGCTTACACGGCAAATGGAACCCTAAATCTGAGAAATGAGAGATTTAAGGAGGATTTCAGCCCGTTGGATGAAAATACTGATAGTTTTGCATCTCAGGAATTTTCTAAAGCCTATCTGCGTCATTTGATCCAAGCCAAAGAGTCTTTGGCAGGAACTATTCTTACTCTTCATAATCTGCGTTTCTTTGTTTCTTTGATGGAACAGGCCAGGTTACATATTATTAAAGGTGATTTTGAAACTTGGTCCAGTGCGTGGATTCGCAACTATGAGTCTGGGGCTTAGTCTTGACTCTGGTTCTCGGATGAAGCATTTTCTAGCCTTGCCTTCGGGCAGATCGGTCGGGCCGTAGCGCAGTCTGGTAGCGCACTACGCTGGGGGTGTAGGGGTCGTGAGTTCAAATCTCACCGGCCCGACCAATTTTTCTTTTCCTTACCTGAGAAAAGAAGGGTTTCCAAATCTGCTCTATCTGTTAGAAAAAACCTTTGCGATATTTATGAAAACATTAGTTACAGGCGGAGCAGGTTTTTTGGGCAGTCATATATGTGAGCGTCTGCTCGAACAGGGGCACGAGGTGATATGCCTCGATAATTTCTTTACTGGAAATAAAAAAAATGTGGATCATCTACGGGATTTCTCAAATTTTGAGCTTTTGCGCCACGATGTGATTGATCCTTTTAAAGTAGAGGTCGACCGGATCTATAATATGGCCTGTCCCGCCTCTCCGGTGCACTACCAGTACAACCCTATTAAGACGGTGAAAACCTCGGTTATGGGAGCGATTAATTGCCTGGGTCTGGCCAAAAGGGTGGGGGCACGGATTCTACAGGCATCCACATCAGAGGTTTACGGGGATCCTGAGGTCCACCCACAACCCGAGAGCTATCGTGGGAATGTAAACCCCATTGGTCTGCGTGCTTGTTATGACGAAGGCAAACGTTGTGCAGAAACCCTGTTTTTTGATTACCACCGCGAAAATCAAGTTGATACCCGGGTGGTTAGAATTTTCAATACTTATGGTCCAAGGATGGCTCCGGATGATGGGAGGGTGGTATCCAATTTCATTGTGCAGGCAATCAAAGGGGAAGACCTGACGATTTATGGGGATGGTTCCCAGACCCGTTCTTTTTGTTATGTGGATGATTTGGTGGAAGCGATTCTCCGCACCATGGAACAGGAAGAAACTGTGGGTCCGGTGAACATAGGCAACCCGGTAGAGTTTACCATCCGTGAACTGGCGGAGCAGGTACTCGAAAAAGTCGGATCCTCCTCCAAGTTGGTGGAGATGCCGCTCCCCTCGGATGACCCCACCCAAAGAAAGCCTGATATTTCCCTGGCTAAAAAGGTATTGGGTTGGGAGCCCACAGTCCAGCTTGCCGATGGCCTGGAACGTACCATTCCTTACTTTCGCAAAGCGATTTCCAGTTAAATCGAAACCAACGAAGCAGGATTTATCGTATCATGAGTTTGTTTTCTCCTTTTCAATCGATTATGCAATCCCTCAAGGGAAGGCAGTATCGAAAGTTTATCAAAAAATGTGTTCCAGTTGTTGCCCAAATCAATGAATTGGAGAAGGATCTGCAAAGCCTCAGCGATGACGAATTGCGTGCCAAAACCGCAGAGTTTATGGAACGCTATCAGGGGGGAACCTCTTTGGATGATCTCCTGCCTGAGGCGTTTGCAGTAGTCAAGAACGGTGCACGAAGACTGTGCGGGCAAACCATTGATGTGTGTGACCAACCCATTGAGTGGCAGATGGTCCATTATGATGTGCAACTGATCGGGGGGATGGCGCTGCATGAGAGGCATATTGCGGAAATGGCTACCGGGGAAGGAAAAACACTGGTGTCCACCTGTCCGCTTTATCTTAACGCACTTTCCGGCAAGAATTGTCAGTTGGTCACAGTAAACGATTACCTCGCCCGTCGGGATTCCAATTGGATGGGTGCCCTTTTTCAATTTCTTGGATTAACCGTAGGGTGTATTCAAAATAGTATGCCTGCAGCGGAACGCCGGGAGATGTACGAAAAGAATATCACTTACGGAACTGCATCTGAATTCGGATTTGATTACCTGCGCGACAATGGCATGGCCACCAGCCGTGAAGACCAGGTGCAAAAGGATCATTTCTTTTGTATTATCGATGAGGCGGACTCGATTCTTATCGATGAGGCTCGTACCCCTTTAATTATTTCAGGACCGATGAGGGAGGACCACCCTTTGCCGTTCAATGAAATGAAGCCACTGGTTACCAAATTAGTCGATGCACAGGTTCGGCAATGCAACCGCTTAGCTGAGGATGCAAAACGAACTTTGACCGCCGATGATTCCGATGAGGATGCATTGGATGAGGCTACGGCTAAGCTCTACCAAGTGAAGCGTGGAATGCCTACGCACCGTCAGTTCATGCGGATGATGGAGGATGCACAGATTCGGAAGCGTTTTGAGAAATTCGATCTGGAAATGAACTCCGATTACAACAAGGAGCGAGCTCATAACCTCAAAGAAGAATTGCACTATGTGATCGATGAGAAAAATCAGCAGGCAGACCTGACCGAACTCGGGCGTGGGTTAATTAGCCCTTCTGATCCTGAAGGTTTTGTTATTCCTGATCTTGCTACCACCTATGTGGAGATTGACCGGAAGAAGACCCTGAGCGATGAAGAAAAGCGCAAGGAGCGTGAACAAGCTGAGGTTGAGTTTCAGGTGAAGAGCGAACGAATTCATACCATTTCCCAACTCCTGCGTGCTTATGCTTTGTACGAAAAGGATAAGGAGTATGTTGTGCAGGGGGGCAAGGTCATGATCGTGGATGAAAACACCGGTCGTCTGATGCCTGGCCGGCGTTGGAGTAATGGATTACACCAGGCGGTGGAATCCAAGGAAGGGGTGCAGATTGAGAAAGAAACCAAGACTTATGCCACCATCACTATCCAGAATTATTTTCGGATGTATGACAAGTTGGCTGGTATGACTGGTACTGCGGAGACTGAGGCTGGAGAGTTTCATGACATTTACCGATTAGGAGTGATGGTCATTCCGACCCACCGTGAGTGTGTCCGCAAAGACCTGAATGATTTGATGTTCAAAGGAAGGCGGCAAAAATATAATCAGGTATTGGAAGATTTAACCGAAGCAAACAAGCGTGGACAGCCCGTGCTTGTGGGAACGGCATCGGTGGAATCTTCTGAAGTTTTTAGCCGCATGCTTAAGCGGGCCAATATTCGGCACACCGTACTCAATGCAAAATTTCATGAAAAAGAGGCGGAGATTGTTGCTCAGGCTGGCCAAAAAGGTGCGGTGACTATTGCCACCAATATGGCGGGTCGGGGAACGGATATTAAACTGGGCGAAGGAGTCAAGGATTTGGGTGGCCTGCTCGTGTTGGGTACGGAAAGACATGAGTCACGCCGGATTGACCGCCAGTTGCGTGGACGATGTGCCCGTCAGGGAGATCCAGGATCTTCCCGATTTTATGTTTCTTTGGAAGATGACCTGATGCGGTTGTTTGCCAATCAAGGTGCACTATCCAAGATGCTCGAAAAATCTTTTGGGGATGATGAAATGCTGGAACATGGTACCCTCGATTGGTCCATCCAAAACGCTCAGAAAAAGGTGGAACAGCAAAATTATTCGATCCGTAAGCGCCTCCTTCAATACGATGATGTCCTGAATAGGCAGCGTGAAATTGTTTATTCCGTCCGAAATGATGTCCTTTTGGAAGACGAGCCGGGGAAAATTCTTTTGGAGTTAGTCGAAGAGGAAGTGAGTGAAAGGTTGGCAACGGTTCCAGAAAATGAGTACAAAGCCTCGAAGCTTTCTGAGATGCCCGAGTTTGAATCCTTGGTAGCCTCGTGGCTGAATGTTACTTTTCCGCTCAACTTATCTGCTGAAGAATTTGTGGGACTTGGAGAAGAAGGTACCCAAAGTTTAATTCTTGAGAAAATTAAACAGGCTTACGAAGGGAAAAGGAAACTGGAGAACCCTGAGCAGATCCAAAGTCTTGAACGTTATGTTGTGGTGAATGCGGTGGATGTGCACTGGCAGGACCACCTTACTGAGATGGAAGAACTTCGTCGCAGTGTTGGTTTGCGTGGATATGGACAGAAGGATCCGCTGAGCGAGTATAAGAGTGAAGCTTTTCGTGCCTTTGAGGAGATGATGGGCTCGATGCGTTCCGAGGTTTGTTCCGGTATGTTTCGGGCAGCGACCAACCTGGCCGCTTTTGAAAATATGCTCAATACTTTGAGTAAGTCCGCCAAGTCGACAGGCCCCGATTCGGGCGGATCAGCAGGATTTGACCGTTTTTCTGCCGCATCATCCCCAGCACCCCAGTTGGATCAACCTTCCGCTCCTACGGTAGCTATTCCAGTAGTCAGGGAAGAGCCCAAAGTGGGTCGAAATGATCCCTGTCCTTGTGGGAGTGGCAAAAAATACAAAAAGTGTTGTGCAGCCTAATCTTTAGGTTTCTTCTGCTGAATTGGTACTTTATTAGGGGATCTGTCTGGCCAAAGTTCGCCACTGAGCGACCTCAATCTTTTCGGGGCGGATCGTTGGGCACAAATTTTCCTCGAGCAGCCAGTCCTGCATCAATTTTCGATTTTCGTCGGGCTCATTTTTAATAAGGCTCCCGATTTGTTTTCTCCGTTGAGTGAAAATTCTCCGGACCAGTTTGCGGGCTTCTTGGGAGAAAGCTACCGGATTGGGGAGTCTGTCCATACGGAGTAAAACAGAATCAACTGAAGGGGCTGGGTAAAAGCATTGCCCGGGTACCGAATGAGCACCTCCTGATTGGAAGCAGGATTGTAAGAAAATCGATAGGGCATTGAATTCTTTAGTTCCAGCATGGGCAAGCATGCGGTCTGCAGCTTCTTTTTGTAGCATCATTACCATTCGCGTAGGCAATTTTGCTGAACCGAGTAATCCTTCCATCCAGGCGGAGGATATGGCGTAGGGTAGATTTGCTACAACGGCATACAAATCAATGTTCTCGGGTAGGTTTCCGGTTGGATACTTGACCGCATCAGCTCGTAAGAGATTGAGCTGCTTTGAATCCACAAATAGAGCAAGTTCTTCCCGAAGATGTTTTTCCAATCGACGGTCAATTTCGACAGCAAATACAGCATGACCCAGGGATAGTAATTTCTGGGTTAAGGTTCCAAGGCCTGGACCAATTTCTAAAACCGGAATTCCCGAGGGTAAGTCCGCCATGGAAATCGATTTTTCAACTAGATTGCCATCAATCAAAAAATTTTGCCCCAACTTTTTATTGGGTCGGTGTTCGAGTTGGCGAAGCAACCGAGTTGTTTCAGATGGGCTTAATGCCATAGGGTGAGGGTAGGCGAAGCCTTTGCTTCAGTTGCAGTCTTTCATCTCGGCGATGAAATCTTCCACATCCTCCGCCCGCATCAGAGCCTCGCCGCAGAGCACAGCATCGGCTCCCGCCTCACGAGCTCGCCAGGCATCTTCGGGTTCCAGGATTCCACTCTCGCTTACCTTGATGATCCCTTCTGGGATTTGCGGGAAGAGCTGCTCGGTTACCGCAAGGTCCGTCTTGAATTTTTTGAGGTCCCGGTTGTTTACTCCAAGAAGGAGAGGTTGGTGAGGTAATACTTTTTCGAGTTCTGCTTCCTCATGAATTTCATAGAGGCAGGTGAGCCCAGCCAAATCGGCTGCATTTCTTAAAACTTTAAGTTCCTCATCATTGAGGGCACGAACGATCAGGAGGATGGCCCGGGCGCCAGCTTCTAGAGCTTCGAGAACCTGAATCGGGTGAACCATGAAGTCTTTCCGGAGGGTGGGGGTGCTACGGTTATGCACGCAAAGAAAATCGTTTACATTCCAAAGATCTTCCAAAGATCCTCCAAAGTAGGGTTCATCGGTCAGGATGGATAAAGCATCTGCCTGTGCGTTTACATATTCTCGTGCCTGTTCTACGGCGGAGGCTGCAGGAGCAATGTCCCCAGCCGAAGGAGATTTTCTCTTAATCTCTGCGATCACCGAAAGTTCATCTGGATTGGAGAGAGCTTCCAGAAATGAGACTGTTCCTTTCAATCGTTCTCCAAGATTGGATAATTCGCTGTCTCGTACGGGGCGAATACGGGGCTCAATTTCCCGTCGCTTGGCCGCCATGATTTCCGATAGTTTGTCCATTAAGTCTGTAAAGTATGATAAATTGAAATTCTCAGGCTATGAGTTTGCAAGTCCGCTCTGTGGAGACAATAGTGCAGTGACTCGAAGAAATATCAATTTAGATTAAAATGTTTTGTATTCAATTACTGAAAATATTGGGAGGAGAATTTTATGGGATTGTTAAATGACTTACACGAATTGAAAGTTCGGGACGCTGAAGTCTTGATCGAAGCCAGAAGCAATTTGTTCTTTACTGAGTATTGCCTGATCGTTGATGGAGTAAAACAAGACCAAATTAGGGGACTATTTGGAACCTTTTATTTACATGGCAGAATTCAAGACGACCCACTTCGAGTAAAAATCAAGCAAGGCTTTGGGGGTACAAAATACAAAATTAAATTTCAAGGTGAGGTCATGACCCCTTTGAAAGTTCATTAGCGTTTGATTTTTACAAAAAAGACTATGAGTGAAATTCTTCGACTAAGAGAACTGATGGCCATATTGCGGGCACCAGGCGGATGCCCCTGGGATCAGGAACAGACCCACCAATCGATTGCCCGTTGCCTGGTGGAAGAAGCCGCCGAGGTCTTGGAGGCGATCGATACGGAAAATACAGAGTTGCTAAGGGAAGAACTGGGCGATCTTTTGTTGCAGGTTGTTTTTCATTCCCAGATTGAAGAAGAGGCAGGGAAGTTTGACCTGGAGGATGTGGCCCGCGAGATATCAGAAAAATTAGTCCGCAGGCATCCTCATGTCTTTGGCGACCCTGAGGATAAGGAGGAGGATGCGGATGCCGTGATTGATCGCTGGGAAAAAATTAAGGCCGAGGAAAAAAAAGCACGAGGGGAAGAGCCCGGGAAAGGTTTGTTTAAGAAACTTCCTCCTCAGCTCCCATCAACCCTTTATGCTCTGGAGGTCTACAAGCAGGCAGTGAAGCTTGGGTTTCAGGACTCAGGGGAGTGGGACAGTAAAGCCGTTCTGGAGTCTGCAAAAGATTTAACGGAGCAAGAAGCTGGATGTATGCTCTTTCAATGGGTGGCTGCCTGCCGGGAAAGTGGAATTGACCCAGAGTCGGCACTGAGGAAATTTGCAGCCTCACAAGTCCGTAAATTTGAGGAATCAAGCGTTCAGTCCGATTCGTAACTTGGAAACTTCCAGATCAAAAATCATTGAATTTGAGGGGGAGAAGAATCCGCAGAGGATAATTTGTGAAGTAAGAAAAAGCCCCCGTTCCCGAAGGATTAATTTAAAATTAAAAAGACCAGACTTTGCCTTACTGACTTTTCCTAAGAGGATGACTTGGCGGATGGCAGAAAAGTTTTTGCACGATCACGAAGATTGGTTGCTCAGAAAAAGCCTCGAGTTCCCAAAGCCTATTTCTCTAGGCCAATATTTTAAGGACGGCGGAAGGATTTGCCTAAGCCATCAAATGAGCGAAAGAGAGGTAATGGTTGTGGAGTCTGATGAGACCGATCGGCCATGGATCCGTCTAGAAAATGACAGGATTTCAATTCATGTAAATGCAGGGAATCCAAAGGAAGCGATGATTAAGGATGGGTGCCGCAAGTTGGCGAGTCAGTTCTTACCTGACTGGGTACAGTGGGCTGAAGAGAGAACCGGGCTAAAAGCCGGCAAAGTTCGCATCGGGGACCAGGTAACGCGTTGGGGTTCCTGTTCGCATCGGGGCACCGTTTCATTGAATTGGAGAATCATCTTATTGCCCAGAGATTTGGGTAGTTATGTTATTTTTCATGAACTAGCTCATTTGGCAGAGATGAATCATTCCACCCGCTTTTGGGCAAAGCTCGAAGAATTTGTGCCCCATGCCAGGGAGGTGGACCGATGCTTAACCCGGACCGGAAAAAAGATATTTTCCCTCGGAAGGGATCGGTAAGGTCACTTTTCTTCGGGACCCAGTTCCCAACTGGAACGGCCTCCCATGGAACGTAAGTAGATAAGACCTTCACTCCCTTCCTCTCCCACATCCACCGGGGTGATCCGGTCGGGTCCATATCGTTGGTTTAGATCCAGTCCATAGGCCAGCATCTTACGGATCAAAGTTTTATTTCCGGAAAATGCAGCCCCGTGAAGCAGGGAGTATCCATCTTTGGCTTCCACTTTGGGGTCGGCTGATTTTTCCAACAAATAGTCCACCATATCTTCTCTCCCTGCAACCGTTGCAACCAGTAGGGGGGTTGCTCCGAAGGTATCCTGTTCATGGATGGAGTGACCGGAGCTCAGCAGACTGTCAACGGATTTAAAATCACCCGTGCCAGCAGCTAAATGTAAGGGGTGGGAGATTTTCACATTCAAACTCTTGAATAATTCGACCAGCGATGAGTTGCCACTGGCACCCGCCAAGTCCATGAGGTTCGATCCATAAGCATCGATCGCATGAGGATTGGCCGATAATGCGAGCAAGGTTTCAACGGTTTGGAGTTGGCCCCTGAGGGTTGCAGTCATGAGGGGAGTCTCCAGTTCGTCCGTACGGGCATCGACCTCGGCACCGTCTTCAAGAAGCAGTTCAACCACCTCCTGGTTTTTTCCCCAGGCAGCACTATGCAAGGGAGTGGATAAATGGTTTCCCTGGGTGTTGGGGTTGCCACCATGCCTGAGGAGGTAATCAACAATGAATGGATTCCCTTTGTACGCAGCATAATGGAGGGGGGAGTGACCAAAACGATCATTTGCATTGATTAAGCCACCCATGGTTACCGCTTCGATTACTTCATTCAGGTTATCCTGAGCGATGGCCAGAAATAAGCGGGCATTGATCTGATCAACCCATTCCTGGCCAATCCGGTCTGTAAGTACTTGCCATCCATGCTTGTCGGGTTGGCTGAGTTTAAGATCTCCCCGCAAGATTCCTTTCTGATCTAAGCGGATAGATAAGTTGCTGTAATCATCAAGCAAGCTGATTTGTTTTAGCTGATCAAAGCTCAGACCATCAGGTTCACGGAGGGAGCGGGCAGCAGCCTTGGGGTTGAAGTCCAAAGCAAACCGATGATTGTTCAATAATTTTCTACGCTCAAAAGAAAGGGGCTCGATAGGCTTTCCCAGCTTGATTTCCCGGGTATATTCCGGGGAAGATATCCAAAGGGAATTTTTAGATTCAGTCAGTTTAAGTTGATGGGCCTCCAGGAGTGGGGAGAGACCCAAGCCCGCATTCATACCGGCAAGTAGTTCGCGAAAGGCCAGAGGTTGAGCAATTTTCATCCCGCCAGTCCATAGGAGAGTGGACTGGGCAATCGACTGACCATTGGGGAGCGATATTAACTTGGTACTGGAATCTCCACCCGCTATCACAAAATCACCACTGGGAAATTTCAGAAGTTCCCGGGCACTCAAATCGAATCCAGGTAAATCAGTATCTGCACCCAGTTTGTTTCCGGACAAAAATTTGAGCACGGTGTCCACCGCATCAGAGAGAAATAACTGAAAACGACTTTCGGGTAGACTCATCCGGGCAACGAGAGGAGCATCACCGGGTAACTGGTTGATCATTTCCAAAGAGTTGACTGATGGTTTCTCTGCCTGTTCTGAGAGCGAATAATTATGGGCTTCAATGGAGATAGTCCCTGGTTCAGATTGTAGGAATATTCCAAAGGAGTCCTGTAAAAAAGGATCGAAGAGCGGGAATAGAGAACCCAATAAGGTGTTTCCACTCATGCTCTCAAACATTCTACTGTTTCCAGTTCCCTCCAGATAAAGACTTACATCCGCCGAGTGTTTAGCATGATTTGCCAGAGATGATGGCATTTCACTGGTTTGCTCAACTAGGCTGAGAGAATCGATAAAGGAAGACAGATCGTTTTCAGGCGGGAGAGTTTGTATGTCCTGGGTAGACAAGAGGGTGCCAAGGAGGAAGCAAAATTCTCCAGATCGTCCTATTGCGAAAGGCTGAGTTGCACGCTGGAAAACCTTAGAATTGTTCTTAGATGGGCGAAGACCAAGAAAATCCGCCAGACCGCTAATTGTGTCGTCGGCTTGGGTGATCGAGCTCGTCTTGAGGATTGCACCAAACTGGGGGTAGGGGCGTTCTCCTTCAATCAGGCGGACAAAAAATTGTAAGGGCTCCTCCCAGGCAATACCGCTCTGGTTGGAATCAGAAAGCCATTTACGGATAGGAGAACCATTTTCTTCCATGCGTTCAAGCAAGTGATTCCATTGCTTGCTCGAAAGAATGCCAGATTTGGAGATCATTTTTTCCCCATCCACACTAAGAACAAGGATGGAGTCGGCGGGTACAAGACTAAGAGTGCTGATGGACGCACTGCTGCGAGCGAAAATGGTTGATAAACCAGCAAGTGAAAAGAGCAGAAGAAAGATAAAATGAAAGCGGAAATTATGCATGTTAGGTATTCTTAAAGCTATTCAGCGTAATATATTGGTCAAATTATCTTTCCAATTTGCCTGTGACTTTCATATGGTTGATTAGTGTAATATTATGTTTACCGGAATTGTAGAAGGCGTTGGTGTAGTCAAGAACTTGAAGGAGCAGGAGGAGTCTTGGTTGCTCCAACTTGATCTGCCTTTTGCGGATGGAAACGGTTTGGAGGCTGGGGCCAGTCTGGCAGTAAATGGATGCTGCCTGACCATGAAGGAGGATGGCTCAACCGATGGCTCCTTTGATCTATTGGAGGAGACCCTCAAGCGGACGAATCTGGGTAATCTTCAAGTGGGGGATCGTGTAAACCTCGAGCGTTCTCTGGCGGCAAATGGCAGGTTAGGTGGGCATTTTGTCACTGGTCATGTGGATGGCCCGGGTCTTATCGAAATTTTTGAAGAGCGAGGAAAAAATCTTTACTTGCAGGTTAGGGTAGAGGAGAAAAATGCGAAGTATCTCGTGGATAAAGGGTGCATTGCAGTCGATGGATGCTCCCTTACGGTCTGTGAGGTAACGGATTTATCCTTTGCTGTGTGGCTCATTCCCCACACCCTGGATCAGACCAACTTAAAAGGGCGAAAGCCTGGAGATACCTTAAACCTGGAATTTGATTTATTGGCGAAATATGTGGAACGGATTCAGCTAAAGGGATGAGTGATTCCTCAGTACTTGATCCTGTAGAAGCTGTTCATGCAGTCTTGGATGAATTAAGACGCCAGAGAACGGAAGGAGTTCGGCTTATTTACATGGAGGACTCAACCATTGAGGGACTTGAGCGACTCCTTGGACATGAAAATGAAGAGAAGTCCAAAAACCAGCAACCAAAGTCCGAGCCAACAGTCCATAAGGTTACCCAAGTGGATCATAGAGTTTCCTCAGTCCCTTCAGTAGGGGATAGTCAAACTGCTTCACCTAAAACTTCTGCCACTGAGACCAACCCAAAGCTATTAAGCCCACCTGAGTTCTCCTTGCCTGAGGGATCGAAACAAGAGCAATGGGATTGGTTAAAGAATCGTGTTTTAGGCTGCGAGGTTTGCAAGTCGGAGTTGAACCCGGATGCTCAGGTCGTATTTGGTATTGGAAGTCTGGATGCAGATTTATTTTTTTGTGGGGAAGCACCAGGAGCGGAAGAGGAGAAGGCAGGTGAGCCTTTTGTTGGGCCTGCCGGTGAACTCCTTGATCGGATTATTTCCGCGATGGGTCTATCGAGGGAGTCCGTTTATATTGGGAATGTGGTAAATTTTCGACCGCGTCACCATAGTTCCTACGGGAACCGCCCGCCCACCTCGGAGGAGATGAGTTTTTGTCTCCCATACCTCAAAGCCCAATTGGAAATTGTGAAGCCCAAAGTGGTGGTCGCCTTGGGAAAGACTGCCACGGATGGATTGCTTGGCCCCGATCCGCAGAGACGTCTCGGGCAGATGCGTGGAACTTGGCACCAATATGAGGGCACTCCGCTGATGGTCACCTATCACCCATCCTACCTACTGCACAATCCCAGTAAGTCCAGTAAACGCAAAGTCTGGGAAGATATGCTTTTGGTGATGGAAAAGCTCGGCCTTTCGATTAGCGAAAAGCAAAGAGGCTTTTTCCAATAACTCGGGTTTTCTGTGGTTGCTGACTCCACCGTGCTCATAACCCTGGCGGGCCATGCACCCTCGGCCGAACTCCTGCAATGGCGTGCGGAAGAGGCAGAAGTATCCATTGCGGTGGATGGTGGATGGCTCGCTCATCGTCATGCTGGGGTGGAGCCGAATATTATTCTTGGCGACCTTGATTCCTGCGGAGATTTGCAGGAGATTGAAACGATCTTTCCCCGTTCGGTCATCGAGCGGGTAAGCGACCAGAATCTAACCGATTTTGAAAAGGCCTTAGACTGGCTGGAGAACCGGGGGTTGCCCGGGCAATTGGTTGTTCTGGGCGGACTTGGTAAACGGACCGATCACTGCCTCAGTAATCTGATGATTGCCGCTCGGGTCGATCCATCCGTTGAGATCATATTCGATGACTCACATGAGTGGGCCCGCCGGATTACACCTGCTTGTCCGCTTTTTTTGAGCGGGCGTGCCAGTGCCCCGATCAGTCTGATTCCGATAGGAGAGGTGGGGGATGTAGTCAGTTCTGGTTTACAGTGGGAGCTGTCGGGTGCCGATTTTGCCTGGGACAGGATGATCAGCCAAAGCAACCGCTGCTCTACTGATGAGGTAAAGGTGTCATGCCAGTCAGGCGTGCTTTACGCCTTCGTTTCCAAGGAGGAATAAAAAAACCCTGGCGGGGTTTTTCCCGACAGGGTTTTGGATAAAGGGAGGTAGAAGGTTTAGGACTTAAACTGGGGAAGAAGGCCTGCTTCCATCGCTTTCTTAAAGTATCCTTCTGGATCTTTCTTCCATTTACGCTGTGCGCTGGAGGACCAGAAATAAACTGTTTTTCCGTTATACTCCTCAGTCTTGCACTCAGGGTTAACGATGCGATCTGGGTAGATTGGGCAGTAGCGCTGCTCGAGCAATTCGACCTTGTCTACACCAAGTTCCTTCTTCTCAGCATCGGAAAACTTGGCGGCCAATGCGGGCACGGCCTTAATGTAGTAAGCGGTGGCCTTGTCGAATGCTTTCACACAAGAACCACAGCAGAATTCGATCTTCTTGCCCATTACCTCGGAATATTCCTCGGGATCGATATCATCGTCCTTCATCAGGGCACATTTTTCGGCTCCAAAGAGAGCTGGCTGCATGAGTAGAGCTAAAAAGAGAGTAGAGAGTGCAATTTTCATATCCCTTAATTTGATCAAAGGACTGAATGAATTCAAGCTTTTCATCCGATTTTCCATAAAAAAGTACTCCAGGAAGGAGAGTGATTCTTGGGTTGACCCAGTCCTCTCTTGACCCTGCGATGTAAGAATGAGCGAATCAAAGGGTTTTGAAAGGTATCGCAGACCTTTGGAGGAGTCCTTAGTTGAAATTGAGCAGTATCTGCAAAAAACCGAGGAATCTGCTGAAGCAGTCTCACCAGATAGGGGCTTGGGGCGGCTGTCGAGAATGGAGGCGATGCAGGATCAGCAACTTATTTTGGAGGCTCGCCGGCGGAAAAAAATGCAAAAAGTGGCAGTGCAATCTGCATTACAGCGAATGGAT
>Ga0255776_10004389_pt1 | contig 14904 bp, 10 predicted proteins | sample 071ome_19_FD_179974 | JGI IMG/M metagenome (GOLD analysis project Ga0255776, IMG submission 179974) | Coastal salt marsh microbial communities from the Groves Creek Marsh, Skidaway Island, Georgia - 071413AT metaG (version 2) | ecosystem: Environmental > Aquatic > Marine > Intertidal zone >... | reverse complement strand
TTGAGCAATTGCATAGCTTTGTTTTTGTTGTCGAGTTGTGAGCGCGTTTCCGAATTTTCGATTATGATTCCGGTCGGGTGGTGGCGTAATCGTACAGCGGTTTCTACTTTATTGACATTTTGTCCTCCAGCACCACTTGCGCGCATGGTTTCCCAACTGATGTCTGCAGGATTGACGATGATTTCGATGCCTTCGTCGACCAACGGGTAAACATAAACCGAAGCAAAAGAGGTGTGCCGTTTGGCGTTGGAGTCAAAAGGTGAGATGCGAACCAGACGGTGGACACCGTTTTCGCCTTTGAGCCAACCAAAGGCAAAATCACCTTCGATTTCTATTGTGACGGTTTTTACACCGGCGACGTCACCAGGTTGGTGGTTGAGTTCTCGGACTTTATATCCCTTTTTTTCACTCCACATCAAGTACATTCGCATGAGCATTTGTGCCCAATCGCAGCTTTCGGTTCCACCAGCACCTGCGGTTATTTGCAATACAGCGCTGAGTACATCTCCTTCTTCGGAGAGCATGTTTTTGAATTCTAAGTCTTCAAAATGCTGCTCGATAACTTGATAATGATGATCGACTTCGTCTTCAGCTACTTCTCCAGCTTTTTGAAATTCAATGAGCACCTCCAGATCATCCATCAACGCAACCAAATTTTCAAAATCGTTGATCCATTTTTGAATACTTCGGAGCGTTTTCATGTGGGCCTCTGCCAATTGTGGATTGTCCCAAAAATCGGGTGCAAGGGTTTTTTCTTCCTGATTGGTTGCTTCTATTTTTTTGGCATCGATGTCAAAGATACCTCCTCAACGCACCCAGGCGTTCAATAAGCGCTTTATGTAGTTCTTGGCTTATCATAAAAAAGTTTTTTTCAAAAATACGGTTTTCGGCAAGGGTGTAAACGGAATGTCTTAATTTTTTTTAGCTTTAATGAAAATCTAAATTCTAATGAAAACATTTTTGACCACCTTTGTTTTGTTTCTACTTTTTTTAGTGCAACCCGCGCAAGGTTATTCTAAAAACAAAATAGAAACACAAAACCATGAAAAAGAGCATGTTAGCGTAATTGAATACAATGGATACTTTAATTTTAAATACCTCCCAGAAAAAGATCAAATCCATTTAGAAATCACCAAGCTAGAGCACGAATTTTTGTATATAAATAGTTTGAGTAAGGGTATCGGCAGCAATGATATCGGGCTCGATCGAGGTCAACTTGGTAACGAGCGTATCGTTTATTTTAAGCGTGCGGGCAATAAAATTTTGATGGTACAACCCAATTATAAATACCGTTCTACTTCTACCAATCCTTTGGAAAAAAAATCCATAGAAGAGGCTTTTGCCAAATCGGTCCTTTTTGGTTTTCCAATTGCCGAAGAAAAAGAGGGCAAAATCACCATAGATTTAACCCCTTTTCTAATGCAAGACGCGCATGGTGTTGCCCAACGTTTGGAGCGTTCAAAGCAAGGCAGCTATCGGATTGATGCTACACGTTCTGCAATTTCATTAGAGCGTACTAAGGCTTTTCCTCAAAATGTTGAATTTGACGTGATGCTTACGTTTACTGGAAAAGCCACAGGAGGATGGATCCAGTCTGTTGCTCCCACTTCGGATGCAGTTACGGTGAATCAACATCACTCGTTTGTTGCATTGCCCGACAACAACTACAAACCTCGAAAATTTGATCCTCGCAGTGGTGCCATTGGCTTTAGTTTTTATGATTATACCACTCCTGTAAGTGAAAGCACACTTCAGCATTACATAATTCGGCATCGATTGGAGAAAAAAGACCCCACTGCAGCAATTAGCGAAGCGGTAGAGCCCATAATCTATTATTTGGACAACGGTACACCAGAACCAGTCCGTTCTGCATTATTAGAAGGAGGGCGTTGGTGGAATCAGGCCTTCGAAGCTGCTGGCTATAAGGACGCTTTTCAGGTAAAAATTTTGCCTGCAGATGCCGATCCTTTAGATGTGCGTTATAATGTCATCCAATGGGTTCATCGCTCTACTCGAGGCTGGAGTTATGGTGCAAGTGTGGTCGATCCCCGAACAGGAGAAATCATCAAAGGGCACGTCAGCCTTGGCAGTTTGCGTATCCGACAAGATTATATGATTGCACTCGGCTTGACGGAGAACCCTTTTGAAGTCGATGGGCAAAAAAATGATGACGCATTGGCAATGGCCCTAGCGCGTATCAGACAACTCTCTGCACATGAAATTGGGCATACACTTGGTTTTGCACACAACTTTGCTGCCAGTGCGAAGAACCGTGCCTCTGTCATGGACTATCCCCATCCGACATTGGAGCTAGAAGGAGACAAAATCTCCTATGCGAATGCCTATGATACGGGTATAGGCGATTGGGACAAAATTAGTGTTGCATATAGTTATTCTGAATTTCCAGCAGGCACCAACGAAACCGAAGCACTTAATTCGTTGCTTGCTCAAAGCGCGCGTGATGGATTTCGTTTTATATCAGATAGCGACGCCCGTCCAATAGGCGGGGCGCATCCTATTGCACATCTTTGGGACAACGGGTCGGACGCAGTAACCGAACTCAACCAGCTGATGCAGATTCGCAAGCAAGCACTGGAGGGACTTTCGTTAAACCATTTGCGCGACAACGAAAGCTATACCCAGCTCGAGGATCGTATGGTTCCTATCTATTTATTGCATCGCTACCAGGTAGAAGCAGCCGTAAAACTCGTTGGAGGTGTGGACTACGACTATGCTGTAAAAGGAGCCATTGATTATCGAACATCAACAGTTGGCGCATCTTCGCAAAGAAAAGCCCTCGCTGCGTTGCTTAAAACGTTGGAACCAAATGCGTTGATGTTACCCAGTTCGTTGTTGTCGGTTTTACCTCCGCGCGCTTTTGGCGCACCTCGTTCTCGAGAAAGTTTTCAATCACAAACAGGGATAACCTTTGACCCGTTTGCACTTGCACACACTACTTCTGACGCCATTTTAGGAATGTTATTACACCCCCAAAGGGCTACACGACTCCAACAACAAGCCTATATGGATCCAAATCAGTTGTCATTGGCAGCTGCAATTGACCAATTGCTTTCCAATTCGTTTGACAAAAAAATTCAAAATGGGTATGCACAGGGCATACAAGAAATTGTACAAGCGAATATCCTAGAGCATTTGATGGAATTGGGGCACGCCGCTGAAGTTCCCAGTAGTGTTCGTGCGACGGTTTTTAATCAATTGCAAAATTTGCAGCAGCAACTATCAAAAAATAAGACGCTGGCACAGGCTTCTTACTTTAGTAAACGAATTTCAAATTATTTGACCAACTACCAGCTAAAAGAAGCTGTAGAAGTACCTAAAATACCTGATGGTTCACCTATAGGAAGTATAGCCTGTGACTTTGAAGTTTTATGGAAATAAATCTTATTAGTGATACCGTAACTCGTCCTTCAGAGGGGATGTTACAAGCCATGTTAGTGGCCCAAGTTGGTGACGATGTTTTTAAAGAAGATCATGCAGTAAATCAACTTGAAGAAACCGTTGCTGCGTTATTTGGTATGGAGAAAGCCTTGTTTTTTCCTTCTGGGACAATGGCAAATCAAACGGCAATTAAGTTACATACCCAACCTGGTGACCAATTGATCTGTGATCACTATGCACATGTATACAATTATGAAGGCGGTGGTGTTAGTTTCAACAGTGGCGTTTCTTGCAAACTCATAGAAGGAGACCGCGGAAGAATCAATGCATCACAGGTGCTCGCATCTATAAATCCACCCGATTTTTACCACAGCCCCAAAACACGACTGGTATGTTTAGAAAACACCACCAATAAAGGGGGAGGGGCGTGTTATGATTTTGAAGAGATCAAAAAAATTAAAGAAGTTTGCCTTGAACACGACCTGAGTTTACACCTCGATGGTGCGCGATTGTGGAATGCTTTAGAGGCAACTAATGATGACCCCGTGGCCTATGGACACATATTTGATACGATTTCGGTCTGTTTTAGCAAAGGATTGGGGTGTCCTGTAGGCTCAATGTTGATTGGATCTGAGAAGGCAATGGAATCCGCATTGCGTATCCGTAAAGTTTTGGGAGGAGGAATGCGTCAGGCGGGATATCTGGCAGCAGCGGCCAGCTATGCCTTGGAACATCATAGAAAACCGTTGGTCGAAGACCATAAAAAAGCCAAAGAAATAGAACACGTTTTACAAGGCCTCGAATTTGTTTCCAAGGTCGAACCCGTATCAACCAATATTGTCATATTTTCCCTAAATGAAGGGCTGGACGATAACCAATTCATTGCTAACCTAGCCACCCATGGGGTGCGATTGATTCAATTGGGAAAAGGTAAAATTAGAATTGTAACACATCGCGATTATACCCTCGAACATCACAATCATTTTATACGTATATTGAAATCGATTTCTTTTTAAACACTGTCTCAATGAAAAATCAAATCCCTTACTACTTTGTTGTTCTTTGCACTATTTTTACAACCTCGTGTAATCAACCACATACTATGAAAGAAAGCAAAGCAATAATCCCTCCGATGGCCGATCGCGTTCACTATCAACTAAAAAAGCACGACCATATTCGGATTGACCCTTATTATTGGCTTCGCGAAAGGGATAACCCAGAAGTTATCGACTATCTTGAGCGTGAAAATGATTATTATCAAAAAATAACCGCCCATACAGATGATCTGAAAAACACACTCTTTGATGAGCTCAAGGGACGTGTAAAAGAAGACGATAATTCGGTCCCTTATTTTTACAACGGCTATTGGTACATAACCCGTTATGAAAAAGGAAAAGATTATCCCATCTATATCCGCAAAAAAGACAGCTTAACGGCACCCGAAGAGTTGCTTTTTGATTGCAATAAAATGGCCGAAGGGCAATCATATTTTCAATTGTCGGGCATCAGTATAAGCCCAGACAACACCAAAGCTGCATTTGCAGTTGACACGGTTTCTAGAAGACTTTATACTCTATATGTCAAGGATTTGGTAAGTGGCCAATTGCTTGAAACTAAAATTCCGAATACGTCCGGTAGTACTGCATGGGCTGCAAACAATCAGCATTTGTTTTATACAGTAAAAGACGAAATCACCTTACGATCTTCGGCGATACATCGTCATGATATTTTGGGGTCTGCAACCAACAACAAATTGATTTTTGAAGAAAAGGACGAGACTTTTTCTGTATATGTAAGTAGTTCCAAATCGGACGAATATATCTTTATAAACTCCTTTAGCACACTAACAACAGAGGCTCAATTTTTGAAGGCAGACAACCCCTTAGGTGATTTTAAGATGGTCCAAGAGCGAACCCGAGGCTTGGAGTATGATATTGCCCATATGGGAGATTATTTTTATATCCTGACCAACAAAGATGGTGCCACCAATTATAAATTGATACGTACCAAAATTGACACCCCCGCGGCTTCAAACTGGGAAACAATTTTGGAACATCGCGAGGATGTATTGTTAGAGGATTTAGAACTTTTTAAAGACTATTGGGCGGTGACAGAGCGACAAAACGGATTGAGTCGTATTCGCATAAAATCATGGGAGGACGGCACCGACTATTTTCTTCCGCTAGAAGGAGAAACGTATTCGCTTTTTATATCAACGAACTTGCAATTTGATACTTCAAAAATTCGATATGGATACAGTTCCTTAAAAACACCCTACTCGGTTTTTGAATTTGACATGGCCACGCAAGAAACGACGCTTTTAAAAGAGCAGGAGGTTATGGGTGGCGATTTTGACAAAAATAATTATATCGAAAAACGTATATGGGCCACTGCACGCGATGGGGTCAAAGTTCCTATGTCGATGGTCTATCACAAAGACACCAAACTAACATCAGGGACTCCCATTTTGCAATATGCCTATGGTTCTTACGGCAGCACAATCGATCCGGGTTTTTCAAGCTCAAGACTCAGTCTTTTGGACCGTGGCTTTGTCTATGTAATTGCACACATCCGCGGTGGCGAGTACCTAGGACGTCAATGGTATGAAGACGGTAAGCTTTTTAAAAAGAAAAACACATTTAACGACTTTATAGACTGTTCAAAACATCTAATACAAGAACAAATGACCGCACCCGAGCATCTCTATGCATACGGTGGATCTGCCGGAGGATTGCTTATGGGCGCAGTGGTCAATGAATCTCCAGAACTCTACAATGGGATAATTGCAGCGGTCCCTTTTGTGGACGTGATCACTACAATGTTGGATGATGAAATACCATTAACTACATCAGAGTATGATGAGTGGGGAAATCCCAATGACAAATCTTATTATGACTATATGTTGTCGTATTCACCTTACGACCAAGTCCGTGAGATGGAATATCCAAATATGTTGGTCACTACAGGACTTCATGATTCGCAAGTCCAATATTGGGAGCCCGCCAAATGGGTTGCTAAGTTACGGGTGACCAAAACGGGGTCCAATATTTTACTTTTGGACACCAATATGGAAGCTGGTCATGGTGGGGCTTCCGGACGTTTCGAATCCTTAAAAGAGCTGGCAAAAAAATACGCCTTTATTCTTGATTTGGAGTTTGGAAATTAAATCCCGATAATTTTCATTAAATTTGTATCCATCAAATTGATTGACAAAATCTCAAGTGGAAGTTTACAATAACCTTCTCGAATTAATAGGTAATACACCCTTGATTCGGCTCAACAAAATAGCTGAAAATTTAAAAGGGAACTATTTTACCAAATTCGAGGCTTTTAATCCAGGACATTCCAACAAAGATCGTATAGCTCTTCATATTTTAGAAACTGCTGAAGAAAAAGGTTTAATCAAGCCGGGTGATACGATAATCGAGACAACCTCTGGAAATACAGGGTTTAGCCTAGCCATGGTATCACTGATTAAAGGCTATGATTGCATTTTGGCAGTGACCTCCAAATCTTCTCAAGACAAGATTGAAATGCTACGCGCTATGGGTGCAAAAGTTTATGTATGCCCTGCCCATGTTGCTGCCGATGACCCACGATCTTATTATCAAGTTGCCAAAAGGCTTACCGAAGAAATCAATAACTCATTCTATATCAATCAATATTTTAATGTGCTAAATACCGAAGCGCATTATCGTACTACCGGTCCTGAAATTTGGAAACAAACCGAAGGCAAAATCACCCATTTGATTGCCAGCAGTGGCACAGGTGGCACTATATCAGGAAGTGCACGATTCTTGAAAGAACAAAACCCAGAAATCAAAATTTATGGTGTAGATGCCTATGGGTCTGTTCTCAAAAAATTTCATGAAACGGGTGAGTTAGATCCAGAAGAAATCTACCCGTATCGTATCGAAGGGCTGGGGAAAAACCTTATCCCTAAAGCTACCGATTTTAAGGTGATTGATCATTTTGAGAAAGTAACCGATTATGACAGTGCCCACACTGCTCGAGAAATAACCAATAAAGAGGGACTTTTTGTGGGCTATACCTCAGGTGCTGCAATGCAAGCTGCAAAACAGCTCAACGATATGGGGTGTTTTGATGAAGCGAGCAATGTAGTCATCATTTTTCCAGACCATGGCTCGCGCTATATGAGTAAAATCTATAATGATGAATGGATGGAAGCTCAAGGATTTTTCGATAAACAAGCCGACAAATCCCCCAATGAAACTGAATATTTATTGAAATCAGACCAAGAAAAATGATTCGTGATTTATTTGATCGTATAATCGAAAACAAAGGCCCTTTGGGAAAATGGGCCGACCAAGCAGAAGGATATTTTGTTTTTCCAAAGTTAGAAGGACCCATTTCTAACCGGATGAAATTTAGAGGAAAAGAAGTGATCACATGGAGTGTCAATGACTATCTCGGTCTGGCCAACCACCCAGACGTACGCGCTGTGGATGCACAAGCAGCAGCAGACTATGGTTCTGCCTACCCAATGGGGGCACGGATGATGTCTGGTCACACAACCTTGCATGAACAGCTTCAAGACGAACTGGCACAATTTGTTAACAAAGAAGCAGCTTATCTTCTCAATTTTGGATACCAGGGTATTTTATCAACAATAGACACCTTGGTCTCTAAAGACGACGTAATTGTATATGACGTGGATGCGCATGCCTGTATTATTGACGGTGTTCGTTTGCATTTGGGAAAACGTTTTACCTACAAACACAATGACATCGAAAGTTTGGAAAAAAACTTACAGCGAGCAACACGTGTAGCAGAACAATCTGGAGGTGGAATTCTTGTAATTTCAGAAGGGGTTTTTGGAATGCGAGGTGAGCAGGGCAAGCTCAAAGAGATTGCAGCCCTTAAGGAGAAATATAAATTTCGTTTTCTTGTAGATGACGCTCATGGGTTTGGCACATTGGGCGCAACAGGAGCAGGAGCCGGCGAAGAACAAGGTGTTCAAGACGACATCGATGTCTATTTTGCAACCTTTGCAAAATCGATGGCTTCTACAGGTGCTTTTGTAGCTGCTGACAAAGAAATTATTGATTACCTAAAATACAACATGCGTTCTCAAATGTTTGCCAAATCATTGCAAATGCAATTGGTTGTAGGCGCCCTAAAGCGCTTAGATATGCTGCGCACCCAACCAGAATTAAAAGCAACGCTTTGGGAAAACGTTCATGCTTTGCAATCGGGGCTTAAAGAAAATGGTTTTGATATAGGAACAACCCAAAGTTGTGTTACGCCTGTATATCTCAAGGGCAGTATTCCAGAAGCAATGGCACTGGTAAAAGACCTACGTGAAAACTATGGTATCTTTTGTTCTATAGTAGTATATCCCGTTATACCTAAAGGATTGATTTTATTAAGGTTAATTCCAACAGCTTCCCACAATATGGAAGATATTAAGATTACGTTGGACGCTTTTGCTGGCATTCGATCCAAGCTAGAAGGCGGTGTTTACAAAAGGCTTACCGCTTCGATCAGTGCCGAATAAACCATAGTTTAGTCGTTCAACATAACGGGCATTACAAGCATGGTGATTTGTTCGCCTTCCTCGTGGCCATCTAGGGGTCTAATAATTCCTGCTCTATTGGGAAGGGACATGGCCAATTGCACATTTTCCGCCTGAAGATTATTCAACATTTCAATCAGAAAGCGTGAATTGAACCCAATCTGGATATCATCACCTTTATAGTCACAGTCCAATCGCTCTTCGGCCTTGTTGCTATAATCAAAATCTTCAGCAGAGATTTGCAAGGCTGCTCCAGCAATTTTTAAGCGTAATTGATGGGTTGTTTTATTTGAAAAAATACTTACACGTCGAACGGAGTTTAGAAAGGGCACCCGCTCAATTTCCATTAGATTGGGATTTTCTTTAGGAATTACGGCTTCATAGTTGGGGTATTTCCCATCGATCAGGCGACAGGTTAGGGTAGCGTTGTCAAATCGAAACTGCGCATTACTATCATTGTATTCGATAACTACAGACTCCTCACTACCTGCCAAAATACTTTTGAGCAGTTGCAGGGGTTTTTTGGGCATTATAAATTCGGTATTTTGCGCTGCTTTAAGGTCTGTTCGTGTATATTTAACCAATTTGTGGGCGTCGGTAGCTACAAAAGTTAGCGCATCGGTACCGAATTGGAAAAACACACCACTCATTACGGGTCGCAGATCATCATTGCCTGCTGCAAATAGGGTGGCATTGATAGCGGTTGCCAAAACATCACCTTCTAGTTCGGTTTTGGCAGCATCTGGAAGACTGGGTACTTTTGGAAAATCTTCACCGTTAAAATAGGCCAACGCATATTTTCCATTATTGGTACTAATTTCAAACGTATTATTGGCCGTTTTGACAAAGGTTAGCGGTTGCTCGGGAAACGTTTTTAACATATCTATCAAAAGTCGTGCGGGCAACGCAACAATCCCTTTGTCTGTCGATTCTATGGTAATCGATGTTGACAAGGTGGTTTCAAGATCTGATCCGGTAAGGGTCAATTGATTTTCTTGTATATCAAAAAGAATGTTGTCTAATATTGGAAGTGTATTGGTGGCATTGATAACACCTCCTAAGGTTTGTAATTCTTTGAGTAATGTAGCGCTTGAGACGATAAATTTCATAGGTATTTCCTTTATATCAAATATATCTTAAAAGGTTAAAAAATTGAAAGAAATTTATTCTGACTTATTAACCGTTAAACCTTTTGCGCCAGAGGTACACCATTAGGGCAAATAAGCTCAAAAGTAGTAGCGGAAAAACCGCAATACTAATTTTGATTTTAGTAGCCAATTGAGGTATTTTCTGCGCATCAAAGAAACCTATGTCAAGGGGTTTTGCACGAACTGAAAGAGGGGTTTTGCGATCCATCAGATAATGTACACTATTGACTAAAAAAGTCTTGTTGTTATAAAAATTATTGGTCCATTTGTCATAGCCCAACTCTAGGGGGTTGCCTTTATCTAATTGGTTTTCTGCAAAATTTCCATCGGCGATAATAAGTGCAGCACTATTTCCAGATTCTTTATATGGTAGCTGTGAAGATGGCTTGATTTTGTTTTTATACAACGATTCAAATGGACCCTCAAGCAGCACAGCAAAAGACAAAGTGCCCCCGGTGTATTCTTCGGGCACCCGCTTTTGAGTTGCTTCTTTGAGTCCTACCAGCGTAGGTGTTCCCATGATTTTGGTAAGGGGTGAACTTTCGAGTAAAATTTGTTTAGAAATCGGGTTTTTTAAAGTATCAATATCCGAAGCAAAGCGAAGCCAAACATTGCCAACACCTTGTTCAACCAAGGTTTTTTCAGTGGTTTTTACAAGCGGATAATAATCCCAAATAAAGGGGAGGTATTGCGTTTTATTGCCCGAGCCCTGTGCCATAACAATGGGTGCAGCATAGAGGTCTTTTATCAGATTGCTGTTGAGCCGAATTCCCCACTTAAAAAACAAATCATCCAATTGCAAATCATTGGCAAAAGCAACGGCTTTGCCTGTATTATTAAAAAGACTATCCCGGTCAATTTTTATGGCGTTTATCATCCAAAGACTTTTGCCGCCACTCGTATGAAATTGATCAATGATTTGTTTTTCTTCTGGCACAAACACATCATTGGGATTGGATATGATCAATAGATCAAAGCGTTTGAGGTTGTCTAGAGTTTTTTCGGGTTGAGAAGCGAAGGCTTTTAGATCAAAGGCCGCTAGATTGTAGTAGGGTTTTAAGGCTTGTAAAAAGTCTGCCGATAAATCTTGTTTACTGGTCTGATGTGAGGTAAGGACGGCGATATTTTTTTTGTTTTTTTCTTCCAATTGAAGCAACGCATCCAAAAACTGATATTCGAGTTGACGAATCGATTTAAAAATTTGTTGTTCTTGCGTATCACCCAAGTTTTTTTTGAGCAGCGAAACCCGAACCGAACGACTGCCATTGCTTACGATTGCCCACGGAAAAACTAAGGTTTGCTCGAAGTTTTGTGTTTTGGAATTGACGATATTTTCAGGCGTCATTCCATACTGTAACATTTCTTCTACAACAGCTTCAACGGGAAGTTCTTCAGCAAAAGGATCAATAAAGTCTATCAAAAAATCACCCCCTTCATCGGCCATCATTTTAAGAAGTGTTTCTGCTTCTTTGCGCAATCGTTGAAATTCTTTTGGAACATCACCTTCTAAAAAAATGTCAATCCGTATAGGAGTCTTCATTTCTTGGACAAGTGTTTTTGTGGCTTCAGAAAGACTGTATCGTTGATCTGCTGTAAAATCAATTTTACCAACAAAAAATGGGCTTAGAAGTACAAGTGCAAAAAGTGCCAAAATGATCCAATAGCTCTTGATGGTATTCATATCGATTTTAATTTTATTAAAAATTGACGTGTTACTACCAAAAACAGCATTGTCAATGCTGTAAAATAAACTACATCTTCCAATCGCAAAACGCCGCTACTGATACTGGTATAATGGCTTTCCATCCCTAAATTGGCTACTGTTTTGTACCATTCATAATCTGTAAATATCAGTGCAGCTTGTTCCCATCCAAAAAATTGAAAAAAACAGAGTAAAAGTGCTGTTAGATAGGCTGTAACAGCGTTTTTAGATAATATTGAGGTGCATAGTGCAATGGCCGTAAAGACCGAAGAAATTAAAAGCAAGCCGATAAAACCACCAATAATACTTCCCCAATCAAGAGCCACATTTTCTTGAATCAATGCGTCGATTGCCCAAACATAACTAAGGTTGGGCAGCAATGCTATTCCAAAAACCAATAGAACCGCCCAGAATTTTCCCATAACCATAGCTCCAAGGCCGATGGGACGTGATAATAACAATTCTAAAGTCCCTTGTTTGATTTCTTCTGAAAAACTGCGCATGCCAACGGCTGGTATCAAAAACAGCAACAGCCAAGGCGCCAATCCAAAAAATAAATTTAAATCCGCAAAACCCGCCTCCAAAATATTGTAGTCCGTGTCAAAGACCCATAAAAATAAAAACGCCATTAGATGAAACATTCCGATGGCCAGGTATCCGATAGGACTGCTGAAAAAACTGATAAACTCTCTTTTGGCAATACTCCACATAATCAATCAAAAATAATGGTTATCGAATCCCTGTATTCTAATCCAAAAAGACTCGTGGCACCGCCAACTGTTTTTGGATTGCTTTTATAAATTGCAAGCTCTAAATGACCAGCAGCGTTAAAGAGTGCCAATTTTTTACCATCTTCTGCACGCTTTGAAGGGGGCAGGCTAAAATCAATTGCTTCGCTGTAAGTGGAATAGATTTTTGTGAATTTGACTGTTCGGGCATAAATGGTAAAGCTTCTGGTTTTACCAATTTCCGAAAATATTTTTTTTGTAATGTTGGTCACAATATTTCCATAGTTGTCAATATAGATAACCGAACCGATGATTTGATTTTTTTGGATGTTGATCACCGGATTGAGTTCGGTGAGTTCTTTGATTTGATCGATCGGCCTCCCAATTACTTCCAACTGTCCTTTACGCGCCAAATGTGCTGCTACATGGACAAAAACATCGAGCACCGGAAAACTGCTAACGACGTTGTTATGAATATTGATAACAACAATTTTTTCGGGTTTTAAACCTTCCATAATTAGAGACATAATGCCGTTGTCTCCACCAATAAAATAATGGCCATCAAAAAGCACTACGATATGCTGGTTTTCTGGGGTAAGTTCGGATTCTACTCCGATGATATGGATGCTCCCTTTTGGAAACACATGGTAGGCATTTTTTAAAATATAGGCACATTCTGTCTGATTGTAGGGACTTACTTCGTGGCTTATGTCCACGATTTGAATCGATTCTACGGCAGTCATCAATGCGGCCTTAACCGCCCCTACAGCATAATCTTTAATTCCAAAATCAGTAGTAAGTGTAATTATAGACATCGTATTAAAGTAGTGCCACAAATTTAAAATTTATGTATTTTTGATCGATCACAATTAGGTATAAAAGTACGTCATTTTAAAGCAACCGCATTTGAATGAAATTAAAATAGACCTCACAGAAGTCAACCCGAGAGAATTTTTTGGTGAACAAAATGTTCATATCGACCAAATCAAATCTTTTTATCCAAAACTCAAGATTGTAGCACGCGGAAACACCATCAAGGCATTTGGCGAAACGGACCTTTTGGAGCAGTTTGAACATAAAATAGAGCTAATGCTATTGCACTTCGGAAAATACAATGTTTTGGACACACAGACCATAGAACGTATCGTTATGGCCGACACACTGGAAGAAGCAGACTTAGACAAGGACACCAATCTGACTATAGTGCATGGTGTAGGGGGTAAAATTGTAAAAGCCCGAACCCAAAATCAAGCCAAGTTGGTTCACGCCATGAAACAAAACGATATGGTTTTTGCGATTGGCCCTGCAGGTACCGGAAAAACCTACACCGGAGTAGCTTTGGCCGTAAAGGCACTCAAGGAAAAGCAAGTTAAAAGAATTATCCTAACACGACCTGCAGTAGAGGCCGGTGAAAACTTAGGGTTTTTACCTGGTGATCTAAAAGAAAAGCTAGACCCTTACATGCAACCTTTGTATGACGCATTGCGTGACATGATACCCCATGAAAAACTGGCAAGCCATCTCGAAAAAGGTACTATTCAAATTGCACCACTAGCTTTTATGCGGGGGCGCACCCTAGACAATGCGTTCGTGATTCTCGATGAAGGTCAGAATACTACCCATGCACAAATGAAAATGTTTTTGACCCGAATGGGTCCAAATGCCAAATTTATGGTCACCGGAGACCCTGGTCAGATCGACCTACCAAGACGGGTTATTTCGGGGCTAAAAGAGGCGTTGTTGGTGCTCAAAGAAACCCCAGGAATAGGAATTGTTTATTTGGACGACAAAGATGTTATAAGACATCGATTGGTCAAAAAAGTCATTGAAGCCTATAAAAATATCGAACATCAAAACTGAGAGTTATGCAAACACTAATGGAATCGGCTTTTTCATTTCCTGGTCAAATATCACATTATAAAGGAAAAGTCCGAGAAGTATACCGCTTAGAAAACGATGTCTTGATAATGATTGCTTCTGATCGACTCTCTGCCTTTGATGTTGTGATGCCCAAAGGAATTCCCTTCAAAGGGCAAATTCTCAATCAAATTGCAACTCATATGCTCGAGGCGACAAAGGATATAGTCCCCAATTGGCTTATAGCATCACCAGACCCCAATGTTTCTGTGGGTAGCGCCTGTACCCCGTTTAAGGTTGAAATGGTAATTCGAGGTTATCTATCGGGTCATGCAGCACGTGAATATAAATCGGGAAAAAGAATGCTATGTGGTGTGCCGATGCCCGAAGGGATGCACGAAAATGACCCATTTCCAGCACCAATAATTACTCCTGCGACCAAAGCAGAAAGCGGTCATGATGAAGACATTTCGAGAGAAGAAATCATCAAACAAGGTATTGTTGCCGAAGCAGATTATTTGCAATTAGAAAAAT
>Ga0255776_10004388_pt1 | contig 14906 bp, 13 predicted proteins | sample 071ome_19_FD_179974 | JGI IMG/M metagenome (GOLD analysis project Ga0255776, IMG submission 179974) | Coastal salt marsh microbial communities from the Groves Creek Marsh, Skidaway Island, Georgia - 071413AT metaG (version 2) | ecosystem: Environmental > Aquatic > Marine > Intertidal zone >... | reverse complement strand
GCCACATTGCACCCGGCCTATCTGATCCGCTCGCCGGCGCAAAAGCGGCTTGCTTTTGCGGATCTGGTGGCTCTTGCCGGCAAACTCGGATAAGGTGCGGCCCCAGTGATGGACGGAGCCGGACAATCACCATGCGCACCGGGGTGCTGAAAACAATCCTGCCAGGCCTTCTGGCCCTGCTGATCTGGATGCCGGCGATGCCGTCGCAGGCGGACTCGCCGCACGCTCTTCCCGCCCCGCTCAGCGAGTTCGATGTGGCGCAGTATCAGCGCCTGTTCCATCTTCAGGAAGGCGGCCGGATGAAACAGGCCACGCGCGAGATGTATCGCCTCGAGAACGATATCCTGCGCGGCCACCTGCTGTCACAGCGCTATCTTCATCCGACGGCCTGGCGATCAACCTACCGCCAGCTCTCCTCCTGGCTGAAACTCTATAACGATCATCCCGATGCCAGCCGCATCTTCTGGCTGGCCAAAAAGCGTCGGCCGAAAAACACCGCCGCGCCGACGCCGCCCAAACCGGGCTATCTGAATGGTTATGGGCTCAGCAGCGGTAGCAGTTACCGCCCGCCTATCCCGATCTATACGGGTGGCCGGGCCTCGCCGCGTACAACCCGGCGGGTGGCCCGCGAGGTGCGGCGCGCCATTCGGCGCGGCTGGCCAAGCGGCGCGCTCGAAGTTGTCGAGAATGAGCGCAACCGCCGCTACCTCACGAAACAGGAAGAGGGACAGCTGCGCGGCGAGATTGCGCATGCCTATTTTATTTTTGGCGTCGATGACAAGGCCATCCGGCAGGCCCGCCACGGAATTGGTGCGGCCCGCGACGGGGCTTTCATGGCCTATTGGGCTGGCGGACTTGCCGCCTGGCGGAGCGGGCAGACCGAGCTTGCCGGCGGGTTTTTCCGCACTTTGGCCGATGATGACGAGCTGTTCCCGTCGCTTCGCAGCGCCGCCGCGTTCTGGGCGCATCGCGCGGAAATGCGTGAGGGCCGTCCGGAACAGGCCGTTCGTTACCTGAAGATCGCCTCGCGTGAGCTTCACAGCTTCTATGGCGTCATGGCGCGGCAGATTCTTGGCCAGGATTTCGACCTGACATTCGACTTGCCACGCTATGATGATGGCTTCCTTGACTGGGTTTCAGAGCGCCCCGGTGGCCAGCGTCTGTTCGCGCTGTTGCAGATCGGTCGGGTCAATGATGCCGAGCGGGAGCTTCGCTATCTCTGGCCCGACATGCCGGAGACAATGCAGGAATCGGCACTGCGGTTCGCGATCGATCACGGCATGGCCGGCCTTGCCTATCGGGCCGGAGAATTGCTGCGGCGCGACAAGGGGCGGATCTGGCTCGGCGCGATCTATCCAATTCCGCGCTATGACGTCGAATTCTCGGTCGATCAGGCGCTTGTCTGGGCAATTTCGCGACAGGAATCGGGCTTCAACCCGCGCGCGAAAAGCCGCGCCCGCGCCGCCGGGCTGATGCAGATCATGCCATCAACAGCCTCCTTCGTGACCAACAACCGCGCCCTTCGCGGCCGTGACAAGCATCTGTTGCTGAACCCGCAGCGCAATCTTGCCATTGGCCAGGCCTATATCAACAAGCTGTTGAACGAGCCGCTGATCGACCGGTCGATCGTGCGTCTTCTGGCGGCCTATAATGGTGGGCCCGGCAATCTGCGGAAATGGCTGGCGCGGATCGACCATCAGGATGATCCGTTCCTGCTGATCGAATCGATTCCGGCGCGCGAGACCCGCCATTACATCAAGAATGTGATCAGCAATCTTGCCCTTTATCGCATGCAGCTTGGCGAGCCGGCTCCCGAGCTGCGCGAACTGGCCGCGGGTGGCCATGGTCGATTTGTTTCGCTGTCCACGCCGCAGATGCTAACCTCGAAAAATGCGCCCTGACGCCGGTCAGCGAGGGAGACCCTGATGGCACGCAACACCGATCGCCTCGACATGTCGGTTCCTTTCCAGCCGGTCAACATCGCGGTGATGACCGTTTCCGACACACGAACACCTGATGATGACCGGTCGGGTGACCTGCTGGCCTCGCGGATAGAGGAGGATGGCCATGTCCTGGCGGCGCGGCTGATCGTGACCGATGATGTGGACAGGATCATCGCGCAGCTTCAGGACTGGATTGCCGACAAGGGCATCGATGTCGTGATCACAACCGGCGGCACCGGGCTGACCGGCCGTGACAGCACACCGGAAGCCTTTGCGAAGGTGGTGGAAAAGGACATCCCCGGCTTTGGTGAACTGTTCCGCTACCTGTCCTTTGCCAAGATCGGGACCTCGACCGTGCAGTCACGCGCGCTTGCCGGCGTCGCTGGCGGCACCTACATGTTCGCCCTTCCGGGTTCGCCATCGGGATGCAAGGATGGCTGGGATGACATCCTGCGCTACCAGCTCGATATCCGTCACCGGCCCTGCAATTTCGTCGAGATCATGCCGCGCCTGACCGAATCCGCCTCGACCCGCCGTACCGGCTGATGCCCGACCTGTCGATCGAGTCCGGCTTTGCCGGGCCGGTGATCGGCATTGACGAGGCCGGTCGTGGCCCCTGGGCCGGGCCGGTGACCATCGCCGCCTGCTGGCTTGATGTGAGCGCGCTGTCGCCGCTCGTGCCGGGGCTTGATGATTCCAAGAAACTGACCGCCGCGCAGCGGGAAACTTTCCACGCCGTCCTCACGGCGCCGCCACATCTTCATGCTGTTCTTTCGGTTCCGGTCGAGACGATTGACCGCGACGGGATTCTGAACGCCACCCTTGCCGGCATGACCAAGGTGGCCAGCGCGCTTGCGGTGCTGCTCAGCGATGCGGGCGTTGGCGAGGTGGCGCAGGTTCTGATTGATGGCAACCGGATGCCGGCACTCGCACTGCCGGCACAGACGCTGGTAAAGGGCGATTCGCGAAGCCTCAGTATCGCCGCCGCGTCGGTGATCGCCAAACATGAACGCGACCGGCTCATGAAGTCCCTCGCCGCCAGCTACCCGGGCTATGGCTGGGAGACCAATATGGGATATGGCACCAGGGCGCATCAGCAGGGGCTGGCATCGCAGGGCGTCACACCGCATCACCGGCGCAGCTTCGCGCCCGTCCGCCGCGCCATTTCAGCCTCCTCCTGACGGCCCCGAAGGGGCCGCCATGAGCGCGACACAGCAGCGGAAATTATTAACAAACCGTATGTTGTACGAAAGCCGGGCATGGAACTTGCAACATTCCTGACACTAGATAACCAGCCCTTCGCAGGGTCTTACACCAGATATTGTGATGGCGTGAAAAGCCCCATACCGGTGGTTGACTTGCGAAGGGTTTGCTCGTCTTGTTGTGATGACAACGCGCTGAAAGAAAGAGAAAAACGGGTGGCAAGCGTAAAGAAAGACATCGTCATTGAAGGGGATTGCCTGACGGAGCTGAAACGCCTCCCGACGGCCAGCGTCGACCTGGTCTTCGCCGACCCTCCCTACAATCTGCAGCTTGGTGGCAACCTGACCCGCCCCGACCAATCGGCCGTCGACGGTGTTGATGATTCCTGGGACAAGTTTGATTCCTTCGCTGCCTATGACCGGTTTTCGGAGGCCTGGCTTGCCGAGGCGCGGCGCGTCCTGAAACCTGATGGCGCGCTCTGGGTCATTGGCAGCTATCACAATATCTATCGTCTTGGCCGGATTCTGCAGGATCTCGATTACTGGATTCTGAATGATGTCGTCTGGCGCAAAACCAACCCGATGCCGAATTTCCGTGGACGCCGCTTCACCAATGCGCATGAAACGCTGATCTGGGCGGCGCGCTCGCAAGGCTCGCGTCATACATTCAATTACGAGGCCATGAAGGCGCTGAATGATGATGTGCAGATGCGCTCGGACTGGGAGCTGCCGATCTGCACCGGTGCCGAGCGGTTGAAGACCGACGGGCGCAAGGCGCACCCGACACAGAAACCGGAATCGCTTCTGGCGCGTGTGTTGCTTGCCTCGACCAACCGCGGCGACATCGTTCTGGATCCGTTTTTCGGCAGCGGCACCACCGGCGCCGTGGCCAAACGCCTGAACCGCCATTTCATCGGGATTGAGCAAGACCCGGCCTATGCGGCGCTGGCCCGTGAACGTGTCGCCGCGGTGACGCCGATTGCCTCGCCTGACCTTCTCGCCACCGAGCCGAAGCGGGCCAAGCCGAAAGTACCGTTCGGCAGCCTGATCGAGCGCGGGCTGATCAAGCCGGGTGACGTGCTGTTCGACAGCAGAAAACGGTTCACGGCGCGGGTCCGTGCCGATGGCTCGCTGGTGACCGACGGCAAGGAAAGCGGATCAATCCACAGTCTTGGCGCAAAGCTGCAATCACTACCCTCCTGCAATGGCTGGACCTTCTGGCATATCAGCCGCGACGGCAAGGATGTGGTGATTGACAGTTTCCGCGATCAGGTCCGCGCCGCCGACCAACAGGACGGGTAAGCCGCTAGCGCCGCGGCATCACCACCCAGCCGGCAAGCAACAGCAGGATGACGACCGCCATGCCGGCGCGATCGCTGCCGGTGGTGGTGACAAGCACCCCGTAGATAAACGGCCCGACAAAGCTGGTCGCCTTTCCCGAGAACATCATCAATCCGAAAAGACTGGCTCGCTGGTCGGGCGGGGCACGGCGTGCGACCCAGGCACGGGCTGATGATTGCAGCGGCCCGATGAACAGGCCAAGCGTGGCCCCGGCAGCCCAGAAAACGGCCTCGCCGGGTGCCATGATGGCGATCAGCCCGAGTGCTGCCAGCGCCAGCAGACATAGTCGCATGACCCGCAGTGACCCGAACCTGTCATCCGCCACGCCGCCAAGCGCCGCACCGATGCCGGCCGTGACATTCAGAATGATTCCGAAGACAAGAACCATGGTCTGGGAAAAGCCGAACACGGTGGCGGCATAGATCCCGCCAAAGGCGAACAATGTTACCAGCCCGTCCGCGAACAGCATTCGCGCCAGCAGGAAGCGCGGCATGCCGGGAATCGTCATGGCAATGCGGAAGCTGTGTTTCAGGCTGGCAAGGAAAGGCTCATGCGACCGGACAGCTGGCGGTGCCGGCACATGGATGAACAGTGGCACCGCGAACAGGCATAGCCACAGTGCGGCAAAACACATGGTGATCCTGATATGCCCGGCATCCCCGGTACTGACACCGAATGCCGGCTGATCGGGCAGAACGAACAGCAGCAGGACGATCACCAGCGCGATGATGGCGCCGGCATAGCCAAGCCCCCAGGCAAGCCCGGAGGCGCGTCCGAATTCATCCTCGCGCGCGACGGATGGCAGCATCGCGTTGTAAAAGACAAAGCTGATCTCCATCGCAAAGATCGACAGGGCCGACAGGCCAAGCGCCAGCATGGCAAAGGACAGGTCGGGTTTGACAAACCACAGCCCGGCGGTGGCCAGCGCGCCCATGACTGTGGCGAGGGCAAGACACAGTCTGACCGCGCCGCGCGCATCGGCAAACCGGCCAAGAAAAGGTGCCGCCATGGCGACGGCAAGGGCGCTTGCCGATGTCATCCAGGCCCAGGCGGCGGTGCCACCCTCGGGCATGACGGCGGTGGTGAAGAAGACGGAAAAGATGAAGGTGGCGTGAAGCGTTGGAACGGGCGAGCTTGCCCAGTCATAGAGCGACCAGGCGATCAGCCGGCGGCTGAGGCGCATGCCTTTCCTCCCGTGAAGCGTCGTGCCGGCTGTTTGTCCCGGCGCTAGAATTCGTAGGTTTGCAGGGCCGCCACCGGACAGTCAAGCCGTAGCCGCCCGTTCAACCCGGTGAGTTCAATGACACAGACAGCCCCGGCAAGGACGCCGCCGCACTGGCCAACAAGCCGCGCCGCCGCATCCAGCGTGCCGCCGGTGGCCAGAAGATCGTCGCAGAGGACAACCCGCCGGTCGCGCAGCTGGCGGCTTGCCTGGATCGACAGCCGCGCCTCGCCATATTCCAGCGCATAGGAATGTTCGACCAGTTCGCCTGGCAGCTTGCCGGCCTTACGTACCATCACCATGCCGCACTCCATCGACATGGCCAGCGGCAGTGCAAACAGGAAGCCGCGCGCATCGACGCCGGCGATGATGTCGGGCTGCATCGGCCTGGCAAGATCGGTCAGCGCCGCCATCGACTGGCGAAGTGCCGCAGCATCCTCGAGGATCGGGCTGATGTCATAGAAGGTGATGCCTTCCTTAGGAAAGCCCGGGGTCTTCGAGATGAACGGATCGGCGTTAAACGACATCCTGCGCCTTTTTCTCGAGCCGGCGCGCATGAAGCACCGGTTCGGTATAGCCGGAGGGCTGTTCCTTGCCGCGGAAGACAAGGTCGCAGGCCGCCTGGAATGCCACCGATGACTCGAAATCCGGTGCCATCGGCGTGTAGGCGTCGTCGCCAGCGTTCTGCCGGTCGACGACGGCCGCCATTTCCTGCATCACTGACATCACGGTTGCCTCGTCACAGACACCATGATGCAACCAGTTGGCAATATGCTGCGAGGAGATCCGCAGCGTCGCGCGGTCTTCCATCAACCCGACATCATGGATGTCCGGCACCTTCGAACATCCCACACCCTGATTGATCCAGCGTACCACATAGCCGAGGATTCCCTGCGCGTTGTTGCGCAATTCCTCGCGAATATCCTGCTCCGACCAGTTGGGCCGGATTGCCACCGGGATCGACAGGATATCCTCGCGACGGGCCGGGGTGCGGCTGGCAAGTTCTGCCTGCCTGGCGGCGACATCCACCTTGTGATAATGCAGCGCATGAAGCGTTGCCGCGGTCGGCGATGGCACCCAGGCGCAGTTCGCGCCGGCCATGGGATGCCCAATCTTCTGTTCCAGCATGTCGGCCATACGGTCCGGCATCGCCCACATGCCCTTGCCGATCTGCGCCTTGCCGGCAAGCCCGCAGGCAAGCCCGACATCGACATTCCAGTCCTCATAGGCGGCAATCCAGGTCGCGCCCTTCATATCCGCCTTGCGGATCATCGGACCAGCCTCCATCGAGGTGTGGATCTCGTCGCCGGTGCGGTCCAGGAAGCCGGTATTGATGAAGACGATGCGCGATTTTACGGCGCGGATGCATTCCTTCAGATTGACCGTTGTCCGACGCTCTTCATCCATGATTCCCATCTTGATGGTGTTGGCCGGCAACCCGAGCACCTCCTCGACGGCGGCAAAAATGTCACTGGCAAAAGCCACTTCCTCGGGACCATGCATCTTCGGCTTCACGATATAGACCGATCCGGTGGTCGAATTGCGCCCCGCCTGCAGATCAGCAAGCGCCGCGGCGACGGTCATGAAGGCGTCCATGATGCCTTCCGGAATGTCGCTTCCATCAGACAGCCTTATGGCCGGGTTCGTCATCAGATGGCCGACATTGCGGACAAGCATCAGCGCGCGTGACTTGAGATGCGCCGCGCTGCCATCAGCGGCGGTGTAGGCGATGTCATCGGCAAGGCTGCGGGTAATGGTGCGCCCGCCCTTGCTGAAGGTTTCCTGAAGTGTGCCGCGCATCAGGCCAAGCCAGTTGCCATAGGCAAGACACTTGTCCTCGGCATCCACCGTCGCCACCGAATCCTCGCAATCCATGATGCTGGACAAAGCTGATTCGGCGATGACGTCGTTGATTCCGGCAGCATCATCGCGCCCGATCGCGCCCGTCTTGTCGATGCTGATGATGATATGAAGGCCGTTATTGCGAAGCACCACCATTTCCGGCGTCTGCGCATCACCGGCATGGCCGGCAAAGGCGCCAGCATCGGCAAGCGCGTCATCCTCATCACCGCGTCGCAGCCGCAACGCCCCGTCGGAAATTGCCAATGCCGACAGATCCGCCCAGCTGCCAGCCGCAAGCGGGAAGGTTTCGTCCAGGAAGGCGCGAACACGGGCAATAACCTTGCCGCCACGAACCGGATCATACCCGGGAGTGCCGGCGTCACCGTCAGCCGGGATGGCATCGGTGCCGTAAAAGGCATCATACAGGCTGCCGAACCTTGCATTGGCAGCATTCAGCGCATAGCGGGCGTTGGTGATTGGCACGACAAGCTGCGGTCCGGCGATGCTGGCGATCTCGGGGTCGACACCAACGGTGTCGATGCTGAAATCGGCACCTTCCTCGACCAGATAGCCAATCTCGGACAGGAAGCCGGCATAGGACCCGGCATCGATGCCGGGTCCGCCATTGTCGCGCAGCCACTGGTCGATCTGTGCCTGCATGTCCTCGCGCCGCGCCAGCAGATCGCGGTTGCGCGGTGCCAGCCGGTGTACCGCGGCATCGAATCCGGACCAGAAACGGTCGGCCGTGATATCGGTGCCGTCAAACAGACGGTTATCGACAAAATCGGCAAGCTCCGCCGCGACCGACAGGTTCCCGCGGGCGACGTAATTGGGCATCATGATCTCCAAGGTGTGGATGGTCCGGACCTAGGGAAGGTATAAATGCTGCCGACCACCTTGCCAAGTTTCTTGCGTCCTCCGGATATGACATGCCGGCCCTCAGAGGTGGTGCCGGTCAAGGATGATGCCGGTCAGGGATGATGCCAGTCAAGCCCGGCAGCCTTCAATGTTGTCCGGATCTCGTCAACCAGCTGTTCTAGCCCGGCGGCGCTGCCGGCTTCGGCGCGGGCGACCAGCGCGGCCTCGGTGTTCGATGCCCGGATCAGCCACCAGCCGGCGGCCGAGCGCACGCGGACCCCGTCGATGGCATTGACATTGGCCTCGTCATGCCGGGTCAGCACATGGCTGTGGATCCGGTCCATGGCGCCGAATTTCCGGGTGTCCTCACAGTCAATGCGAAGTTCCGGCGTCGCGTGTTGTGCCGGCAGCGAATCCATGAAGGCGGTGATCGACTGGCCGGTCTCGACCATCTGGGTGATGACGCGCACACCGGCATAGATGGCATCATCAAAGCCGAGATAGCCGTCCTTGATGAAGATATGCCCCGACATTTCGCCGGCAAGCGGCGCGCTGATCTCCTTCATCCGGCGTTTCATATGGCTGTGGCCGGTTTTCCAGATTTCCGCCGTGCCACCACAATCGCCAATCAACTGCAGGGCCGCCTCCGAGGATTTGACGTCGAGAATGATGGGGGCGCCGGCATGACGGGTGGCGATATCCTGTGCCAGATAGGCGGTCAGGAAGTCGCCGGGCACCTGCCGGCCAGTGGCGTCAATCACGCCGATCCTGTCTCCGTCACCATCAAAGCCGATGCCAAGATCAGCTCCGGCTTCGGCCACTTCAGCGCGAAGCAGGTCAAGCGTTTCGGGATCCACCGGGTTCGGATGGTGGTTCGGGAAGGTGCCGTCAATATCCGGGAACAGCACCTTGTGTTGTCCGTCCAGCCGGTCGACAAGCGCCTCGGTTACCGGGCCGCTGGCACCGTTGCCGCAATCCCAGATGACGGACAGTCCCGATGCCCTGGCGCCGCTGGCAAGGCGATCGATATAGGCTGGCTGAATGTCCTCATGCCGCATCATGCCGCCACTGCGCCGAGCGACGCCGGCGCGGCTTGCCTCGCCAAGCGCCGATATGTCATCGCCGAAAAAGGAATGACCACCCATTACCATCTTGAAGCCGTTATGTGTTGGAGGATTATGGCTTCCGGTCACCTGAATGGCGCCGCCCGTGTCGAGTTCATGCGCGGCGAAATACAGCATCGGGGTCGGCCCGCATCCGATATCAATGACCTCGGCACCGCCAGCCTGCAATCCCTCGGCCAGCTGGGCGGCGAGTGCCGGTGACGATAATCTGCCGTCACGGCCAACAGCGACCCGCGGTCCGAACCCGCGGTCCTGCTGCATGGCGGCGAAGGCAATGCCAATGGCGAACGCATCCTCGCCATGCAGGGTCTGCTCGTAAATGCCGCGAATGTCGTAGGCACGCAGGATGGTCGGATCAAAGCTGTGGCGGTTCATGACAATCGTCCCACCATCCAGTCCCGCAAATCGGTCTCCAGTTCGCCATTTTCCAGCCCAAAGGCAATATTTGCCTGCAGGAATCCAAGCTTTGACCCGCAGTCAAACCTCTCACCGGAAAATCGCAAGCCTTTGAAGGGTGCCTTGCCGATCTGTTTGGCCAGAGCATCGGTCAACTGGATCTCGCCACCAGCGCCGCGTTCATGGCTGTCCAGCGTCGCAAACACGTCGGGCGCGATGATATAGCGACCGACAACGGCAATCGTCGACGGCGCCTCGGCAGGCTTTGGCTTTTCAACCAGTCCCCGAACATTGACGATGCGGCCATCATCATCGCCCGGTGTGACAATGCCATAGGCGTCAGTCTGATCGAACGGCACATCCATGACCGCAACCATATTGCCGCCATCATAGGCTTCGGCCATTTCCCTGACGCAACTCTCGCCGAGTATCAGATCATCGGCCAGAAGTACGGCGACCGGGTCATTGCCGATAAGATGGCGCGCGCACCAGACGGCGTGACCCAGCCCGGCAGGCTGCTGTTGCCTGACATATTGTACCGCCCCGGGGCCATGTATCATCGCCTTGACAAGCTTCAGCGCATCGCTTTTTCCCTTGGCCTGTAAGGTGGCCTCAAGCTCGTAGGAGTGGTCAAAATGATCCTCTATGGCGGTCTTGTTGCGCCCGGTGACGAAGATGAATTCCTCAACACCGGCCGCCGCGGCCTCTTCAACCGCATATTGGATCAGTGGCTTGTCGACCACCGGCAGCATTTCCTTGGGCATCGCCTTGGTCGCCGGCAGGAATCGTGTTCCTAGCCCGCCGACCGGAAAAATGGCTTTCTTGATCATCAGGTCACCCTTGCAGATGGAAGTGGGTGTTGGTAGGCATGGATAGCCGCGCCGGAATCACCGGTCAAGATGTCACTCCATCACTGCAGGTGAGCCATGCCTCCTGTCACAACAGATACACTTCGTGAGCTTCTTGTGAAATCCGCCGATGTGAAACGTCATACGGCCGATATGTGCAGCGCTGGCGCGATGGAGGCGGCACATATGATTGCCGTCTCGCTGCAGGCTGGCGGCAAATTGATGCTGTGCGGCAATGGTGGGTCTGCCGGTGATTCCCAGCATCTGGCAGCTGAATTCGTTGCCACGCTGGATCATCGTCGGCCGCGCGCCGGTCTGGCCGCGCTGGCCCTGACAACCGATACATCTTTTCTCACAGCCTATGCCAATGATTTCGGGTTCGAGGGCGTGTTCAGTCGCCAGGTCGAGACACTTGGTCATGAAGGCGATGTGTTGATTGGCATTTCGACAAGCGGCAATTCGGCCAATGTTGTTGCAGCCTGCCTCGCGGCACGTCAAAAGGGCATCAAGATCATTGCCATGACCGGTGATGGTGGTGGCAGACTTGCCGAACATGCCGATATCCTGCTGGCGGTGCCAAGCAGTGTGACAATGCACATTCAGGAGTCGCATATCGCGCTTGGTCACGCGATCACGCTTGCGGTTGAACAGCTGCTTGAGGTCTGACGCGCCAGCCGATGCGTCCGGCTTGGCTGCAAATTGGCAAGCCCACCCTTCATAATGTTCACAAACCCGGCTGTTATTGGCAATTTTTCAACTGGGCAGACCGGCCGGCATGTTGCATGATTGGCCTATGAAAAAGGATTTCTTTCGCAAGATGGGGTTTGGCCTCGGCCCCGATGAAACGTTGCCCGAAGATCCTGTCGCCTGGGCGGAGGCGCAGGTTGAAACGGTGCCGCCACTGGTCTGGGATGGTGACATACCGACCGCCGCGCATCTTCTCGATGAACGGGCGAAATTCGTCTACACTGATCGAAGAGTTATCCGCAAAAAGTTCAGGGATGACCGCAGAGCTTATCGCGAGGCCAAAGACCAGCTTCGGTGGGAAACGGGTGAAAAATATTACGAAAGTCTGGACATCGCCATCCGGCACAACACGGCGCTGAAATCACAGGCGCCTGTGTTCGAGCGGCTGTGGTTGTTCTGGCACAATCATTTCGCCGTCGCGGAAAAGGCCATGCTTGCATGCTGGAATACCGGCGCCTATACGCGCGAGACCATCCGCCCGAACATGTGTGGAAGCTTCACCGATCTTGTGAAGGCTGTCACAACATCATGGACAATGATCCACCATCTGGACAACAGCGAATCCGTTGGCCCGAATTCGGAGCGTGGCAGGTGGCGCAGGCGGAATGGCAAACCTGCTACGGTGAATGAAAACCACGCGCGTGAATTGCTGGAGCTTCATACTGTCTCGCCGGCTGCCGGCTACACGCAGAAAGATGTGGTGTCGCTGTCCTACATCATGGCTGGTTGGGAAAACAGATGGTCGGAAAAGCGTGAGGAATGCAATCCGGTCAGGTTCGATGCGAAAAGCCATGAGCCCGGCAACCATGTTGTCCTCGGCAAGCGCTACAAGCAACGCGGCCTCAGCCCCAAAAGCAAGCTGAACGATGTGATCGAGGATCTGTGCGCGCACCCGATGTGCGCCGAGTTTGTCTCGACAAAGCTTGTTCGCCATTTCGTGAGTGACGATGTCACGCCAGAGATGGTGGCGCCGGTCATCAAGGCTTGGCAGGAAACCGACGGTCATCTGCCGGCGGTTTACAAGGCCCTGATCAGGGTGGTGTATGACCATACCGGGACGCATCGGAAGTTCCTGAACCCGGAAGTATGGATGCTGCAGAGCGTTAAGCTGGGTCAGGCCCCTTGGCCGCCGCAAGCTGACGAAATGAAGTATGATTTCAAGAGTAAACCAAAGGGAAAGCTGAACAGGCCGCGATCCGTGATGTGGGAGATCGGGCATCATCCTCACCGCCCGGCGCAACCAAACGGGTGGCCTGACACCGAGGCCGAGTGGCTGTCTCCTGAATTGCTGATCCGCCGCCTTGCGCTGGCCAAGCGGATTGCCGACAACACCAGAATACGGCCGGCCTTCGACAGCTCCATCGCAAAGAACTTCGACAATGCCACTGATGTCATCGACTATCTGAACGCATGCAAGGGCAATAGGGCGGGCGACTATGTCGCCGCGCGCACCGATGGCATCTATCTGTTTCCCAGTGAATGGATGTTGAAAGTATGAGAGTGAACAGACGAGAATTCATTGCTGCATGCGGCTCTCTCACACTGGTGGGATCACCGCTGTTCAATGCCCGTGCGGCGACTATGGCCAAACGAAATCTTGTCATCATCATGCTTCGTGGTGGCATGGACGGGCTAACCGCCGTGCAACCCCGCGACAATCAGATGAAGAAGGTTCGCCCCGACATCCTGGTCGAGGGCACGAAAAAGCTGACCTCGGATTTCAATCTTCATCCACGGCTCGAAACCTTTCACCAATGCTGGCAGGAGGGGAGCGCGGCGGTCTATCACGCAACCTCGATTCCCTATACCGGCAGATCGCATTTCGACGGGCAGAACCTGATGGAAACCGGCGCACATGTCGCCTATTCCGAAAAGACAGGCTGGCTTGGCCGCGGCATGGATGCCGCCGAACTTGATGGCCTTGCAGTGTCGCTACCGATGCCGCTTCTGCTGCGTGGCAGTTCCGGTCTCGACAACTACTTCCCGACCTATATGCGCATGCCGTCTCAGACCGCGCTGCAGAACATCCAGACATCCTACACTCCCGGATCCGACCTAGCGCAGACTCTGGACAGGGTCCGGCACCGGCCAGCTTCGATGATGATGATCCATGGTGACAATGAAGCGCATGAGCTGGCCAAGGTGGCGGCCGACGAGCTGGCGCGCCAGGACGGGCCACGGATCGCCGTCTTCGATCTTGATGGCTTCGACACGCATGCGGCGCAGGGGGGCCGCGATGGCGAGCATGGCGAGCAACTGAACAATTATGACAGGGTGCTGTCGGTCCTGAAGGACAATCTTGGCGATGCCTATGACAATACGCTGATCCTGACCCTGACCGAATTCGGCCGGAAGGTGGAACAGAATGGCGGTTACGGTACCGAACATGGCTATGGCACCGCCATCCTGATGGCCGGCGGCCTGGTCAGGAAGGCCGAGATCCATGCCGACTGGCCGGGGCTGCGGTCAAAGGATCTGTTTGAGGGCCAGGATCTAGACGCCACCGTCGATGCGCGGTCGATCTATTGCGCGGCGATGTCGGCCTGTTTCGATGTCGATTTCAACTATATGAAGAAACACGCCTTCTGGGACGAGGACCTGACAGATGTGACAGAAAGGCTGTTCCGCGTCTGATCACATGCCCGTTGCCTGTTATGGGGACGCCTCTGTGCCCCGGCATCCAGACTGGGGCATCCAGACTGGCATGGAAGTTGCTCATCAGGGGCATGTCAGCCGCTATTTCGCCACGATCGATATCTTTCACATCAGTGCTTGTCTGCTGCGTTGCGGCAGTGCTGTTCGCGGCTGCAACGGCGTCGGCCCAGACAGGCCCTTCAACGGCGCGGCTGACCAATCAGCAGGATGAATTTGCCAGCGCCGCGATCATGCCGGGGCATCTGTCCCGCCTCGACAGCCAGCCGCATCTCGCAAGACATCTCACCCGCATCAATCGATTCCGCACCATGTTCCGGACAGCTGAAGGGCGATCTTCCGAACAGCCGGACAGTCGGTCGCCACAGGCCCGGCTGGCACCTCCCCCCACTCCAGCTGTGGTGGTGCCGCGCGCCGGTCCCGAGCCCGCCCCGGATCTCGCCCCGGATGTCGCCCCCGATGCCGCGGATCTGGCAATCCTTGAGCTGGAGGAATCAATGTCCGCCAGGCGATATCCGTCGCAGCTTTATCCGGGGGTTGGTCTGGTTGTGGCGCTGAAAACCATCAGCGCATGGTCGGAGCAAAGCATGATCCGCGCGCTGCACACCGGCGCGATACCGATCTATAATCAGTCCGGCGACGTTATCGGGGTCGAGGATGCCGATACCGGCCGGTTGCTTGGAGGCCGTCGCAGCTGAGGCGGCATGACATGTGTACTGGAGGTTGCGCCA
>Ga0255776_10004387_pt1 | contig 14908 bp, 11 predicted proteins | sample 071ome_19_FD_179974 | JGI IMG/M metagenome (GOLD analysis project Ga0255776, IMG submission 179974) | Coastal salt marsh microbial communities from the Groves Creek Marsh, Skidaway Island, Georgia - 071413AT metaG (version 2) | ecosystem: Environmental > Aquatic > Marine > Intertidal zone >... | reverse complement strand
AAAAATGAAGGTAGAACTGATTGCACCAATCGCAATGGAAGAGGGCTTACGTTTTGCTATCCGTGAAGGCGGTAGAACCGTAGGTGCAGGTGTGGTCTCAAAAATTATAGAGTAAGCGAGAAAACATACAAGGAAGGCTTTGGTCTGATCCAAGGCTTTCCTTTTTTGCGTTTGTGTTAGGCCAGTAGCTCAATTGGTAGAGCAGCGGTCTCCAAAACCGCAGGTTGGGGGTTCGAGTCCCTCCTGGCCTGCCAGGAGAAGCTAGAGGAAAAAATGGAATTAAAAAATAGTAAAGGCATAGTCGATCGATTATTGGTTGCAGGATCAATTGCAATCATTGTTGCTGCGTTTTATTATTATTATTCAAATCCGCTTGTGGCCTCGGTTATTAGAGTATTAATACTCCTGGCTGGACTTGCACTTTCGATAATTGTTCTCTATCAGTCTTCAACTGGAAAAGAATTGTGGAATTTCACGCTTGCTGCAAGGGTTGAGCTAAGAAAAATTGTTTGGCCGAGCAGACAGGAGACCTTTCAAATGACCTTGGTTGTCGTTGTTTTTACGCTGGTAATGGGACTATTTTTTTGGCTTCTGGATATGTTTCTGTTATGGGCGACAAGGTTGTTAACCGGACAGGGAGGAATTTAAATGACGCTCCAATGGTATGTTGTTCATGCTTACTCAAACTATGAGGCTAGGGTCAGGGATTCCTTAATAGAGAGAATTAAGCTAAATAAGCTTGAAGATAAATTTGGAGAAATTCTTGTTCCAACAGAAGAAGTTGTTGAAATAAAAAATGGCGAAAAAAGAAAAACTGAGAGAAAGTTTTTCCCTGGATATGTGTTAGTTCAAATGGAAATGGACGAGGATACATGGCACTTTGTAAAACAAGTTCCTAAGGTTTTAGGATTTATCGGTGGAACAGCTGACAAGCCCGTACCGATCAGTGATGCTGAGGCAAATAATATTCTAAACAGAGTTCAAGAGGGCGTTGATAGCCCAAGACCTAAGATTGTATTTGAGCCTGGCGAGTTAGTTAGGGTCACTGATGGACCCTTTAATGATTTTACTGGTGTCGTTGAAAACGCTAATTACGAAAAAAATAAGGTGACGGTTTCTGTTCAAATTTTAGGTAGATCAACTCCTGTTGAGCTTGAATTTTCACAGATAGAAAAAGGTTAGTTTTATGGCAAGAAAATTAGAAACATATATAAAACTTCAGGTACCTGCTGGCAAAGCTAATCCAAGCCCTCCTGTTGGACCTGCATTAGGACAGCATGGCTTGAATATTATGGATTTTTGTAAGGCTTTTAATGCAGAAACTCAGGACATGGAGCCTGGCATGCCAGTTCCTGTTGTCATCTCAGTATACAGCGATAAAAGTTTTACTTTTGTTAAGAAAACTACACCTGCTGCTGTATTGCTAAAAAAGCATGCTGGCATACAAAAGGGGAGCGGTACTCCGAATTCTATAAAAGTTGGCAAGGTTACCAGAGCCCAGCTTGAGGAAATTGCAAAAATTAAAGATCCAGATTTAAATGCTAATGACATGGATGCCGCAGTAAAGATTATTGCAGGAAGTGCTAGAAGTATGGGATTGGAGGTCGAGGATTAACCATGGGCTTAAAGACTAAAAATAGAAAAAAATTAGAAAAAATTATATACAGTGATACCTATCATTCTTCCTCAGAGGCTTTTGCAAAGCTCAAGGAAGTAGGCTATGTGAAGTTTGATGAGTCCGTTGACGTGGCTGTTAACTTGGGCATTGATGGCAAAAAATCAGATCAAAATGTTAGAGGTGCGACTGTTCTGCCGCATGGTACCGGAAAAACTGTTAGGGTTGCTGTTTTTGCACAAGCTGAAAATGCTGACAAGGCTAAAGCTGCAGGGGCAGATATTGTAGGTTTTGATGATTTAGCTGAATCTATTCAAAAAGGTGAAGTCGAGTTTGATGTGGTGATTGCTACGCCCGATGCGATGCGTGTTGTTGGTAAGCTTGGCCAAGTTTTGGGACCAAGAGGTTTAATGCCCAATCCTAAAGTTGGAACGGTCACAACAGACGTAGAAGCTGCTGTTACAAATGCGAAGGGGGGACAAGTACGTTTTAGGGCAGATAAATCTGGTATTGTGCATTGTTCTATTGGCAAAGCATCTTTTAGTCCAGATCAATTAAAGGACAATCTAAATGCTCTTTTAGGAGCATTAGAAAAGGCTAAACCATCCTCTGCGAAGGGTATTTATCTAAAAAAAGTTTCTGTCTCATCTACGATGGGACCAAGTTTTAACATTGATAAATCAAGAGTTAATGACTAAAGAATTCATGGAAGAAGTTGTCGCCTTTTTGGCGTCATCAAAGACCGTAGGTCATTTTGATAATTGTATTAATACACCCTACGTAGATGATGTTGAAGAATCATTACTGGTTTGGATGCATCAGCAAATATTTTTTCAAGGATAGAGAAATATTTGTATTAGCACTTGAGCTTATGCTCAAGAATTTTTAAACCAGGGAGGATATATGGCTCTCAATTTAGATGGAAAAAAAGCCGTTGTTGCTGAGGTTCGTGATGTCGCTGCTGGAGCAGATTCTTTAGTTCTTGCAGAGTATCGTGGTCTTTCTGTTTCTCAATTGACTGAACTAAGATCCAAAGCTAGAGAGTCTGGTGTTTATTTGAAAGTTGTCAAAAATACACTAGCAAAATTAGCAATTAAGGATACCCAATTTGAATGTATCGATGAGTATCTCAGAGGCCCCATTATCATTGCTTTATCGAAAGATGATCCAGGAGCTGCAGCGAGACTTGTTAAAAACTTTTCGAAAGATAATGAAAATTTGGTTGCAATTGCTGTTGCTCTAGAGGGTAAAGCTCATGGTCCTGAAAGTATTGCTCAAATTGCATCATTGCCTACTTTGGATGAGGCAAGAGCTACACTTTTAAGAATATTGCAGGCCCCTTTAACTCAATTTGTTAGAACAATTAATGAAGTTCCTAGCTCATTGGTTAGAGTGCTTAATGCAAAATCGCAACAAGGTTAAATTAAGGAGTAAATTATGGCATTAACAAATGATGAAATTATTGAAGAGCTTAGCAATAAGTCGATCATGGAAGTGGTCGAAATTGTTAAAGCGCTTGAGGAAAAATGGGGCGTCTCAGCAGCTGCAGCCGTAGCTGTTGCAGCAGGTCCTGCTGCCGCTGATGCTGGCGCTGCTCAAGAAGAAAAAACTGAGTTTGATGTAGTTCTACAATCTTTTGGAGACAATAAAGTCGCAGTGATTAAGGTAGTTAGAACAGCTACAGGCTTAGGCTTAAAAGAGGCGAAGGATCTTGTTGAAGGTGCTCCTAGCCCGCTTAAGGAAGGCGTTTCTAAAGATGAAGCAGAAGCCCTTAAGAAACAACTTGAAGAAGCTGGTGCATCAGCAGAAATCAAGTAGACAAATTTGGGGGCTATGAAGATAGCCCCCTAAACTTTTATTTTGAGAGAATATTGAATGAGTTATTCCTTTACAGAAAAGAAAAGAATCAGAAAAAGCTTCGGCAAGCTTAAAGAAAACCTAGAAGTTCCTTACCTGCTATCTACACAGATAGATTCATACAAAGAGTTTCTACAGGAAATTGATCCTAAAAACAGAGTTGAAGTTGGTCTAGAAAGCGCATTTAAGTCTGCTTTTCCAATTCATAGTCACTCTGGTAGTGCAACCTTAGAATATGTCTCTTATGATTTAGGAAAGCCAATATTCAATGTGAGAGAATGCCAATTAAGAGGCATTTCTTATGCATCTCCACTTAAAGTTCTTACTCGGCTTGTCATCTATGACAAAGATTCTCCAGCAAATGATAAGAGAGTTAAAGAAGTAAAAGAACAAGAAGTCTATATGGGTGAAATACCATTAATGACGAATAATGGAACTTTTGTGATTAATGGAGTTGAGCGAGTTATCGTCTCACAGCTTCATAGATCTCCTGGTGTTTTCTTTGATCATGACAGAGGGAAGTCTCATTCATCTGGAAAGTTACTCTTCTCTGCCAGAATTATTCCTTACAGAGGCTCTTGGCTTGACTTTGAATTCGACCCTAAGGATCTTATCTTTGCTCGTATTGATAGAAGAAGGAAGCTCCATGTAACCATAATTCTTAAAGCTCTTGGCATGGATACTCAGGAGATGTTAGCCGAGTTTTATGAATCAGACGAGTACACAATCTCTAAAAAAGGAATTTCACTAGAATTAGTCCCAGAGAGATTAAGAGGGGCGATTTTCCCAGAGGACATCAAGGTTGGAAGAAAAGTTTATGTTGAGGCCGGAAGAAGGGTCACAGCAAGACATATCATGGAACTGAAAAAGGCAAATGTTAAAAACTTAGAACTACAATGGGATTCTGTAATCAATAAAGTTTTAGCTCAAGACATAATTGATGAGTCGACTGGAGAACTTATTGCCTCGGCTAATGAATTAATTAGTCTAGAAATTGCAGAGAAAATTGCTAACTCAGGCCTGAAGGGATTCAAAACGTTATATATAAATGAATTAGATCGAGGTGCATACATATCTAATACCTTGAATGCTGATTCCACGGATAGCAGAGAGGCTGCTCTAGTAGAAATTTACCGTATGATGCGTCCTGGTGAACCACCCACCAAAGATGCGACAGAACTTTTATTTGAAAATTTATTTTTTAATTCTGATAGATATGATTTATCTGATGTTGGAAGAATGAAATTCAATAAAAGACTAGGATTTAAGTCTGATGAGGGTCAGGGTGTACTTTCAAAAGAAGACATCTTATCAGTTATTAAGCAACTTATTGATATCAGAGATGGAAAGGATTCTGTCGACGACATTGATCATCTTGGTAATAGAAGAATCAGAAGTGTCGGGGAGATGGCAGAAAATGCTTTTCGTGTAGGTCTGGCAAGGGTAGAGAGAGCTGTAAAAGAAAGATTAACATTAGCCGAGTCTGAAGGATTAATGCCTCAGGAAATGATTAATGCAAAACCAGTTTCAGCAGCGATTAAAGAATTTTTTGGGTCTAGCCAGTTGTCACAATTTATGGATCAAAATAATCCACTTTCAGAGGTCACACATAAAAGAAGGGTATCTGCACTTGGTCCTGGTGGATTAACAAGAGAGCGTGCTGGATTTGAGGTAAGGGACGTGCATCCTACCCATTACGGTAGGGTATGTCCGATTGAAACTCCTGAAGGTCCAAATATTGGTCTAATAAATTCATTGGCTGTATTCGCAAGAACTAATCGTTTTGGTTTCTTAGAGACTCCTTATCTTAAGGTTAATAATGGCAAGGTAACAAAAGAAATTGTTTACCTTTCTGCTATTGAGGAAGGTCAATACGTTATTGCTCAGGCAAATGCGACAATTAATACAAGTGGCAAATTAATTGATGAGTTGGTTTCTGCAAGACATTTAAATGAATTTACCTTGGTAACACCTGATGATGTTCAGTATATGGATATCTCCCCAACCCAAACGGTATCTGTAGCAGCTGCCTTAATCCCTTTCCTTGAGCATGATGATGCTAACAGGGCTCTTATGGGATCAAATATGCAGCGACAAGCAGTACCTACGCTTAAGGCACAAGCACCACTAGTTGGTACTGGCATGGAAAGAGCCGTCGCAAGGGATTCTGGTACGCTTGTAAGGGCAAATAGGGGCGGAATAGTTGACATTGTTGATTCCTCAAGAATAGTCATAAAAGTGAATGATAACGAGACTGTTGCTGGAGAGTCAGGTGTCGATATCTATAACTTAACAAAGTATATGAGATCAAATCAAAATACTTGTATCAATCAGCGACCCCTTGTAAAGCAAGGCGATAAGATTAGCCCCGGTGATGTTCTAGCAGACGGAGCTTCAACTTCTTTAGGTGAATTAGCACTTGGTCAAAATATGCTAGTAGCTTTTATGCCATGGAATGGATACAACTTTGAAGATTCGATTTTGATCTCTGAGAGGGTTGTTAAAGAAGATAGGTTTACCTCGATTCATATTGAGGAACTTACTTGTATCGCTAGAGATACCAAACTTGGCGTGGAAGAGATTTCTCCTGATATTCCAAATGTAAATGAGTCTGCTTTGAGCAAATTGGATGAGTCTGGAATTGCATTTATTGGTGCCAAGGTGCAGGCTGGAGATATTCTTGTTGGTAAGGTGACTCCTAAAGGAGAAAGTCAGCTTTCACCAGAAGAAAAACTTTTGAGAGCAATTTTTGGAGAAAAAGCTTCTGACGTTAAAGATACATCTCTAAGAGTCCCTTCAGGCATGGATGGAACAGTTATTGATGTCAGGGTATTCACAAGAGATGGCGTAGAAAAGGATGACCGTGCTCTTGAGATTGAATCAGCTCAACTTGAACTAGTGAAGAAAGATTTAAATGATCAAAAGCGAATTATGACTGGTGATATTTTCGCTCGAGCAGAAAAACTTTTAATCGGACAAAATACTTCTGGTAAAAATAAACACCTGAAAGACGGATCAAAAATTACAAAAGAAGATCTAGAATCAATCGATCAGAATGATTGGTTGAAGATTAAATTAAAAGATAATACAAGCAGTGATTCTCTAGAAAAATTAAATAAGCAACTCAAGGCTCTTGAAAAGTACTTTGAAGAACGCTTCAAGGAGGAAGAGAAGAAAATTATTTCTGGAGATGATCTCGCTCCTGGTGTGCTTAAAATGATTAAGGTCTATCTTGCTGTAAAAAGAAGAATGCAGCCTGGAGATAAGATGGCAGGGAGACATGGAAACAAAGGTGTGATTTCTATGATTGTGCCTGAGGAAGATATGCCTTATATGTCTGATGGAACACCCATTGATATAGTTCTCAATCCTTTGGGGGTTCCCTCAAGGATGAATGTAGGCCAAGTACTTGAGACTCACCTTGGCTGGGCTGCAAAAGCACTAGGCTTAAAAATTCATGAATTAAATAGAGAGGGTGACGATAAGAAGCTTACGACTTTCCTAAAGAAAGCTTACAGCCTTGGAGGAGTTCAAAAGGTAGATATTGAGTCATTTACAAAAAAAGATTTGAGAGAATTAGCTGGAAATTTATCTGATGGAATGCCAATGGCAACGCCCGTCTTTGATGGTGCTAAGGAAACTGAGATTAAAGATATGCTGGGGCTGGCAGGACTTCCATCGTCAGGACAAGCGGTACTTTTTGATGGTAGAACAGGTGAGAAATTCTCCCGACCTGTGACCGTAGGTTATATGTACATGCTTAAACTTAATCACCTTGTGGATGATAAGATGCATGCTCGATCAACAGGACCTTACAGTCTTGTGACTCAACAACCTCTGGGAGGTAAAGCACAGTTCGGTGGGCAAAGATTTGGTGAGATGGAGGTATGGGCACTAGAAGCATATGGAGCTTCCCATACTTTGCAAGAAATGCTGACAGTGAAGTCGGATGATGTTGTAGGTAGGACCCGTATGTATAAGGCAATTGTCGATGGTTCTAATGAGGTCACAAGTGGCATTCCAGAATCATTCAACGTACTCTCAAAAGAAATTAGAGCGCTAGGAATCAATATTGACCTGGATGAAGGTTAATCAATTTTAGGAAATACCCAATGAAAGATTTACTTAATTTATTTAAACCACAAGTCAAGCCTACTGATTTTGATGCAATTAAAATTGGGTTAGCTTCTCCAGAGATGATCAAATCATGGTCATATGGTGAAGTTAAAAAGCCTGAAACAATTAACTACAGGACTTTTAAGCCAGAAAGAGACGGTCTGTTTTGCGCAAAGATATTTGGACCTGTAAAAGACTACGAGTGTTTATGTGGCAAGTACAAAAGACTCAAGCATAGAGGAGTTGTTTGTGAAAAGTGTGGCGTTGAAGTCACACTATCAAAGGTGCGTAGAGAAAGAATGGGCCATATTGAGTTAGCTACTCCTGTCGCACATATTTGGTTCCTAAAATCATTGCCTTCAAGAATAGGCTTGCTCATGGATATGACTCTTAAAGAAATAGAGAGGGTTCTTTATTATGAAGCGCTGATAGTTATTGATCCAGGGATGACGCCTTTAGAGAAAGGTCAAATTCTATCTGATGAGCAATACTTGGAAGCAATGGAGATGTATGGTGATGATTTTGATGCCCGTATGGGCGCTGAGGCTATTCACGATCTTTTAAAATCTATGGATTTAATTTCTGAGATCAATAAAGTCAGAGATGATATAGACTCTACTGGATCTGAGACAAAGATTAAAAGGTTAAGCAAGAGACTCAAGTTACTAGAATCACTCAATAATTCTAAAAACAAACCCGAGTGGATGATCTTGACCATGTTGCCAGTTTTGCCTCCAGATCTTAGACCACTTGTTCCTCTGGATGGTGGGAGATTTGCTACTTCTGATCTTAACGATCTCTACAGGAGAGTGATTAATAGAAATAATAGACTTAAAAGATTATTAGAGCTCAACGCTCCAGATATAATTGTCAGAAACGAGAAGAGAATGCTTCAAGAGTCTGTTGATGCTTTATTAGATAATGGTAGAAGAGGGAGAGCAATTACTGGATCTAATAAGAGACCTCTAAAGTCACTTGCTGATATGATCAAAGGTAAGCAAGGTAGATTTAGACAAAATCTTTTGGGAAAAAGGGTAGACTACTCTGGACGATCTGTAATTGTCGTAGGTCCTACGCTCAAGCTACATCAATGCGGTCTTCCTAAAAAATTAGCACTCGAGTTATTTAAGCCATACATATTCTCAAAGCTTCAGTTTCGAGGAGACGCATCAACAATCAAGGCGGCAAAAAGATTAGTTGAGAGAGAAGGCCCAGAAATTTGGGACATTCTTGCAGAGGTTATTAGAGAGCATCCTGTGTTACTAAACAGAGCGCCAACGCTTCATAGATTAGGCATTCAAGCATTTGAACCAATCCTGGTAGAAGGTAAAGCAATTCAGCTGCATCCGTTAGTATGTGCTGCTTTTAATGCTGACTTTGATGGAGATCAAATGGCCGTTCACGTTCCACTCAGCTTTGAAGCTCAGCTTGAAGCAAGAGCGCTTATGATGTCTAGTAATAATATTCTAGCTCCTGCAAATGGTGAGCCAATCATTGTGCCCTCCCAAGATGTAGTGCTTGGTTTGTATTACATGACCAAATCTATGGTTAATGCTAAAGGTGAAGGTAGATTTTTTGCTGATATCACAGAGGTCCAACGTGCATACGCAGAGAATGTTGTCGACCTTCATGCTGAAATTAAAGTGAGATTAAAAGATCGAGATCTTGATCGAGATAAGGGCTTGATTACCACTACGGTGGGTAGGGCTATTCTATGTGAAATTCTTCCCAAAGGCCTACCTTTTGACTTAATTAATCGCACCATGACTAAGAAAAATATTTCTAATGTGATTAATACTTCATATAGACAACTTGGTATTAAAGAAACAGTTATCTTTGCTGATCAACTTATGTACACAGGATTCAAGTATGCCACAACTGCATCAGTATCCTTTGGTGTAGATGACATGATGATACCTGACGAAAAAGCTAAGATTGTTGCAGAGGCAGAGAAGGAAGTGAAAGAGATTCAAAACCAATATGCGTCTGGTCTCGTTACCACAGGTGAGAGATACAATAAGGTTGTAGATATTTGGTCAAGAACTAATGATAAAGTCGCATCTACCATGATGGAAAAACTAGGTGTTGAGACGGTAACCGATGCATCTGGTAAAAAAGTTGAGCAAGAATCCTTTAACTCAATTTTTATGATGGCAGACTCCGGTGCTAGAGGATCGGCAGCTCAGATAAGACAGCTTGCTGGAATGAGAGGCTTGATGGCAAAGCCTGATGGTTCAATTATTGAAACACCGATTACAGCAAACTTTAAAGAGGGGCTTAATGTGCTTCAGTATTTCATCTCTACCCATGGAGCAAGAAAGGGTCTTGCGGATACTGCGCTTAAAACAGCCAACTCAGGATACTTAACGAGAAGATTAGTGGATGTAGCACAAGATCTTGTTGTTAATGGTGAGGATTGTGGAACTGAAGATGGTCTAACGCTTAACCCACTTGTTGAGGGCGGAGATGTGGTCATTCCATTAAAAGAGAGAGTACTAGGTCGAGTCTTACTAGGTGATGTGATTTCACCATCCACAGGTAAAGTAATTTTTACTTCTGGCCATCTTATGGATGAAAGTTCTGTAGATATTCTTGAGGAAAATTCAGTTGATCAGATCGTTGTAAGATCGGTAATCACTTGTGCAAACAGGTATGGAGTATGTGCAAGCTGTTATGGAAGAGACCTAGGAAGAGGTCACTTAGTGAGTCAAGGTGAGGCCGTGGGTGTGATAGCAGCACAATCTATCGGGGAGCCAGGTACACAGTTGACTATGAGAACATTCCATATTGGTGGTGCAGCTTCAAGCTCAGCATCGATTAATAACATAACGGTTAAAACAACAGGTGAAATTAAACTTCATAAAGTTAAAACCGTTAAGCATGCTGAAAACAAGTCCCAGATTATTACCTCTAGAACAAGTGAAGTTACCATCCTTGATGCTGAGGGCCGCGAGAGAGAGAGGTATAAATTACCTTATGGCGCGGTATTAAGCGTGAAAGATGGACAAAAGGTAGATGCCGGAACTATGGTAGCAAACTGGGATCCTCATACTCATCCGATAATTACTGAAGTTGGCGGTTATCTAGAATTTGAGAACTTTATTGACGATGTCACGGTTACAACTCAGATTGATGAGTTTACGGGTCTGTCAAACACTGTTGTACTTGATAACACAGGCTCAAGCTCAGATTCTGGTACTAGACCAATTATTAAATTAGTAAATGGACGAGGAAAAGCAATAAATTTCACAAATACTGATATTCCAGCTGTTTATGAGCTTCCGCATGGTGCCATTATCAGTATGAGCAGCGGTGAAAAGGTTGTGGTAGGAGATGTTCTAGCGAGACTTCCTCAAGAATCATCAAAAACAAGAGACATAACCGGTGGCTTGCCTAGAGTTGCAGATTTGTTTGAAGCTAGGGTGCCCAAAGAACATGCAATTCTTGCTGAATCTTCAGGAACAATTAGTTTTGGAAAAGAAACCAAGGGCAAAAGAAGATTAATAATAACTGGAGCTGATGGGGAATCTAATGAAACTCTCATTCCGAAATGGCGAACATTGAATGTTTTTGAGGGTGAAACTGTAGAAATGGGTGAGATCATTTCTGATGGAGAACTCAATCCTCACGACATTCTGGCCTTACAAGGAGTGCCTGAGTTAGCTGCATATACTGTTAAAGAAATTCAAGATGTTTATAGACTCCAAGGTGTAAAAATTGATGATAAGCATATTGAGACAATCATGAGACAGATGCTTCGCAAGGTAATAATTACTTCACCTGGCGACTCAAACTTAATTGCGGGTGAGCAATTAGAGAAGTCAACAGTTTTGAATAAAAACGATGAACTTATCAGTCTTGGAAAAAAACCTGCAGAATTTATTCCTGTTTTGCTTGGGATAACGAAGGCTTCACTTGCAACTGATTCCTTTATATCTGCTGCTTCATTCCAGGAGACCACTCGGGTTTTAACTGAGGCTGCAGTGAGAGGAACTCGTGACTATTTAAGAGGTCTAAAAGAAAATGTTGTTGTGGGTAGACTTATCCCAGCGGGTACTGGCTTTGGAATTGAGAAAGAAGAGGAATCTGCTGATGATATTTTGTTCAAAGAGCTAAATGAGCTCGATGAGCAAACTATTGCCGCTGAGTCCTCTGAGATTATTGAGGAGTCTACTGAAAATAATGCTTAATTAAGTTGACAGTATGTATACGAAAACAATACAATTCAACGCTTTCAAGATATAAATATGGCTACAGTTAATCAATTAATAAGAAAACCGCGTAGGACAAAAGTTGTTAAAACAACCGTTCCAGCGCTTGAATCTTCTCCCCATAAACGAGGAGTATGTACTCGCGTATATACGACTACACCAAAAAAGCCAAATTCTGCCATGAGAAAGGTAGCAAGGGTTCGGCTCACCAATGGGTTTGAGGTGACAAGTTATATCGGAGGAGAAGGTCATAATCTTCAAGAACACTCTGTTGTTCTTATCAGGGGAGGAAGGGTAAAAGATTTGCCCGGTGTAAGATACCATACGGTAAGAGGCACTCTGGATTGTTCAGGTGTAGCTGATAGAAAACAAGGTCGCTCTAAATATGGAGCAAAAAAACCCAAGGCTAAATAATGTCTAGAAGAAACAGAGCACCTAAAAGAGACATCCTTCCAGATCCAAAATTTGATAGTATTCTTTTGTCAAAATTTATCAATATGACAATGATGAGTGGTAAGAAATCTGTTGCCGAAAAAATTATCTATGGGGCCATTGATATCATTAGTAACCGTTCAGGCAAGGATGATCAGGAAGCAATTTCATTGTTAACTACTGCCCTTGACAACGTAAAGCCATCTGTTGAAGTGAAATCTCGAAGAGTGGGTGGCGCAACTTATCAGGTTCCTGTTGAGGTTAGGTCAGTACGAAGAGAAACGCTTGCAATGAGATGGGTTATTGATTCAGCCAGGAAGAGAAACGAAAAAACCATGGCGCAACGTGTCGCTGGTGAACTAATGGATGCATCAGAGAACAGAGGGTTCGCAGTCAAAAAACGCGAAGAAGTTCATAAAATGGCAGAAGCAAATAAAGCTTTTGCTCATTTCCGTTGGTAATTTGAGAGGATATTTTGGCTAGAACTACCCCTATTGAGCGTTATAGAAATATTGGCATCATGGCTCATATTGATGCCGGTAAAACTACCACTACAGAAAGAGTACTTTTTTACACCGGGGTGTCGCATAAAATTGGTGAGGTGCATGACGGTGCTGCAGTGATGGACTGGATGGAGCAAGAGCAAGAGAGAGGAATTACGATTACTTCTGCAGCTACTACTTGCTTTTGGAAGGGAATGGATCAAAGCTTTGATGAGCACCGTATTAATATCATTGACACGCCTGGGCACGTAGATTTTACGATTGAAGTTGAGAGAAGTCTTAGAGTTCTTGATGGTGCCGTAGCTGTATTTTGTGCAGTTGGTGGTGTAGAGCCACAATCTGAAACTGTCTGGAGGCAAGCTAACAAATACAATGTGCCAAGAATGGCATTTGTAAATAAAATGGACAGGGCTGGGGCTGACTTTTTTAGGGTCCTTGGCCAGATTGATTCTCGACTTAAAGGAAATCCGGTTGCCCTTCAAATACCTGTCGGTGCAGAGGAAAATTTTAAGGGCGTTATTGATCTTATCAAAATGAAATTCATCGAATGGGATGATTCAACGCAAGGTCTAAATTTTGAGCTTGTTGATATCCCAAGTGACCTTCAATTAAAAGCAGATGAGTACCGAGAGAAATTATTAGAGGCGGCAGCAGAGACCGATGAAGCGCTTTTAGATAAATACTTAGAAAATGGTACCTTAGGTGAGGCTGAAATAATTAAAGCAATCAGGAAGCGTTGTATAGATGGTGAGATCACTCCAGTGATTTGTGGCTCAGCCTTTAAAAATAAAGGTGTACAGGCCATGTTAGATGCGGTGATATTATTCATGCCAGCACCGACTGATGTGCCTGCTATAAAAGGTATTTTAGAGGACGAATCCGAGGCCTTTCGTGGACCAGAGGACAAAGGGCCATTTGCTGCCCTAGCGTTTAAGATTGCTAACGATCCTTTTGTAGGTAATTTGACTTTCTTTAGAGTGTACTCTGGTACCTTGAAATCTGGAGATACGGTTTACAACCCTATTAAGGGCAATAAGGAGAGAATTGGCAGAATTTTACAAATGCATGCTAATGATCGTGAGGAAATAAAAGAAGTTCTTGCTGGTGATATTGCTGCCGCAGTTGGATTGAAAGATGCAACTACAGGTGACACGCTCTGTGACTTAAAAGAGATCATAACTCTTGAGAGAATGGAGTTTCCTGAGCCCGTCATTTCAGTGGCCGTTGAGCCTAAGACGAAGCCCGACCAAGAAAAGATGGGAATTGCTCTTGGTAAGCTAGCTAAAGAAGACCCATCATTTAGAGTACATACGGACCCAGAATCAAACCAAACCATTATCTCTGGTATGGGCGAGCTTCATCTAGAGATTATCGTAGATAGGCTAAAGAGAGAATTTAAAGTAGAGGCTAATGTGGGCAAACCTCAGGTAGCCTACCGTGAAACTATACAAGCCTCAGTAGAGCAAGAAGGCAAATTTGTGAGACAAAGCGGTGGTCGTGGTCAGTATGGGCATGTCAACATAAAAATTGAACCGCTTGAGCCTGGCTCAGGCTATGAATTTGTTAATGCTATTGTTGGAGGGGTCGTACCGCGTGAATACATCCCTGCAGTTGATAAAGGAATTCAAGAGCAAATGGCAAATGGCGTGATTGCTGGCTATCCGGTTGTGGATTGCAAAGTCACCTTATATGACGGCTCTTACCATGATGTAGACTCAAGCGAAATTGCTTTTAAGATCGCAGGATCGATGGCCTTTAAAGATGGGGCCAAAAAAGCTAAGCCTGTATTACTAGAGCCCATTATGAAAGTTGAAGTATCAACACCTGAAGATTATATGGGTGATATTAATGGCGATCTCAATAGAAGAAGAGGTGTATTACAAGGCCTTGAGGACGCGCCACTTGGCAAGATCGTCCGAGCAGAGGTTCCATTATCGGAAATGTTTGGTTATGCAACCGATGTTCGCTCAATGAGCCAAGGTCGAGCAGCTTACACTATGGAATTTAGTCACTATTCGATCGTGCCAAATAATGTTGCACAAGAAATAGTTGAGTCTAGAGCTTAAGAAGGAGTCAATAAAATGGCAAAAGAAAAATTTGAACGTAATAAGCCTCACGTAAATGTGGGTACCATCGGTCATGTCGACCACGGTAAAACTACCTTAACTGCGGCT
>Ga0255776_10004375_pt1 | contig 14925 bp, 12 predicted proteins | sample 071ome_19_FD_179974 | JGI IMG/M metagenome (GOLD analysis project Ga0255776, IMG submission 179974) | Coastal salt marsh microbial communities from the Groves Creek Marsh, Skidaway Island, Georgia - 071413AT metaG (version 2) | ecosystem: Environmental > Aquatic > Marine > Intertidal zone >... | reverse complement strand
ACAAAAGCGGAAAACCAGGCAAGGCCGACATGGCCATCAACTTAATCAAGCAACTGTATCGAATCGAACAGACGATCAAGTTTAAACCACCGGAAGAACGCTACCAGACTCGGCAAGAAAAGAGCATTCCTCAACTCGAAAAGCTAAAAGCGTGGCTGGATAAATCGCTTCAACACACCTTACCCAAAGGCAAGTTGGGCGAAGCGCTGAGCTATCTCTCGAAAAACTGGAAGAAGCTGACAAAATACACCGAAGATGGCCGACTGAGCATCGACAACAACCCGGTGGAAAACGCGATCCGCCCCTTCGCGATTGGGCGAAAAAACTGGATGTTCTCCAACTCACAGGCTGGCGCCAAAGCGAGTGCGATGCTCTACAGCATGATTGAAACGGCGAAGGTGAATGGACTGGAACCGTATGCCTACCTCCGCACGCTCTTTATAAAGATACCAACCTGCCAAACCGTCGAAGACTTCGAACAACTGCTGCCGTGGAATGTGAAGTTAGAGACGGTAGAAGGGGCTAAACCCGAAAGCTAGATGGGGTTGTTTGAGCGCTTACAAACAAAAGGAATTTCAGTCGAGTTGTTAATCAACGTCTGGAAAGAGCTTGGATTAAAAAAAACGGCGAAAGACATTAAAGTTTACCCGTGGGCTCGTGGCGTGGATTCTGTTAAGAAAAATCCAAACACATGCCTGTTCGCAACAACAATCACACAAGAACGAAAAGAAACTTTAGGATGGAAGTTTTTTTTCCCTATCCCACAAATTAGAGCTGAATCAAATAATCACTTAATCGCCCTCAAAAGCAAGAAATTGAAATTTACAGATATGACAGAACTTGCCGGTTTTTCCGGAAAATTCGGGGTTGTTCGCGGGGATGTAGGAGCTTCATTACTGTCTGAAGCAGGTGTAACCAAGCAAAAGCTAGACCCAACCACCGACCCTCTTAAACTGGTCAAGAAATTGAATGCCGGTCGAATTGAGGTTGTATCTTATAGCTTCGATACCGTTACAGCTAAAATGATAGAAGCTGGCATCGACCCAAATAAATATGAAGTTATTTTTTCTTTCCCACCAAAACCTATGGGCTACGCGTGCCACCACCAGATGGATGACGAGCTAATAAATAAAATGCAAACAGCACTCGATAAAGTAACATCCAGCGGCAAAGCCTCTGAAATAAGAGAGAAATACTTAACCACAGAATAACCAAACAATCGAACCAACTCATAATTCATCTCTCAGCCTTCCCCATAAGAAGGCTGACAAAAGTAACTATCAACCATTGAAAATCAGAGTCTAAATCCAGTTATTTAGTGAAGAAAAACTATTCGCAACTTAAGAAAGCAACTACGCAGTTTGATCTTCTCCAGCTTTCTCATTGATGGATGCAACTATGAAGCTGGAAAAATGTACTCTAAAATTGGGAAGCCCTAATTTTTCAAGAATCCTTTAGCAAACACGGCTATTTATATTGGCCCGAACAACCAGAAAATGCGAATGAACACATAGAAACAGCATAAAAGCTTAGATATTAACTTTCATTATAATCGTGTTAATTGCCGCTCTAGGTAAACCCTATTCCATTTTTGGAATGACCCTACCCGCCTTGAGAATTACTGGCGGCATTCTTGTTTTTATCGTTGATTACTTTTGTTTGATATAACTTTGGCCAACGCTTAGTTAATTTCGTTGGTGATAATGGACTAAAAATAACCGCACGATTTATGGAGCTTATACCATCAGTCATTCGCACTCAGGGCATTTATAGCACCTTTTAGACATATACAGTTTGATTGAGTAAATAATAAAACCAAGAGTTAACATTCATATCAAACACTGAGAATCCTTACCCATTTAAAACATTCATAAACGAAAGAATGCTCCAATAGTTTAATCATTTTACCCCTTGCTCAGCCTGCCCCTTCGCCACCTCAAGATAATAGTCAACTTTTCTCACTAAGTACTTAGCATTCATTGCCCCCGCAATTTGCTTTGCCTTCCTAAGAAGCACAAGAACGTTCTGAACCTCAATACTGGAGCCCTCAACATTCGACATAGCATTTCTGGCAATAAGTAGTAACAATAAAGCATGCTCATAAGGTTGCTGAAGATCATCTATTACTTCCAATGCCTGGGTTAAATAAAATTGCCTTTCCTTTTCATCAAGTTCCGAGGTATAAGCAAGCGCAAGCAGTCGTGCAAACAATGCCGGCTTATAGCCTTTTATTGTTAATCGACGAACCTCTTCCTTAAGCTCTCTTATTTTTTCAACCGACTTTCTCATAGGTCGGGAATCAATGAAGGATCCCCCCCCAAATAAACCATCAGCCATTTCCATAAATAAGAGCTCCTTCTGCTCTTCCATTGTGCCGATATCATGAAAAGAGGACTGCATCGCAATTATCTGGACACCCAGTCGATCAACCCAACGAGTTAATACCGCATTATTCTCTGTAGAAACGCCTAGCGTATGCACCTGAGCTAGGAGAAAAGATGCCTTTTCAAAATCACCCTGCCTATATTCCAATAAAGCCAACCAGTATTTTAAATATTGCTGTAAGCTAGGGTCTTTATTCTCTTCAGCCGCATACAACAAGATGGATCTAGCCTCATCCAAGCGTCCTAAATACAATTGACACGCACCTAGATAAGCAAGAGACCAGTAGTGAGCCGAATCAATCTGACTTGATGCACCAAAATAAAACCTAGCCAAAACTACCCCCTCATTATTAAGCGCATGAATACCTCTCGCATACTCATGCATAGCGCTTGGAACATAGCCATAATTAGGTAGCTCTGGCCGAGCAGTGTGAGGCTTTAACTCCCCAAACAATTGACTCACGATATTAGGCATATCTACAGCCAAATCAGGTCGTTCAATTACTCCATTTAGAAGAATATCCTGAGTGGAAACAACCTGATATCTTAGAGATTGTTGATTATTAGTAAGTGTAACTTCTGCCTTTATTGCAACATCGATTGAGAATTCTTCCAGTAAACCTTGTATTAACTTGATATCGGAGTTAGTTTCTCCTTGATCTGTCAATAATCGAGCGCTCAACTTTACTGGTGAAATGATTTCCACACCATCAATTAGCATCAAATCACTTGCCATCATATCAGCCAAGCCAAATTCCACCCAACTCATAGACGGTACTTGAGTTCGATTCTCAAAAGGAAGCACCCAAATCTTAAGATCCCGACCAGTAACCTTTTCAGATTCATAAGACATAATCAAAAACATGGCAGCGAAGACGATCAAAACAAACATCGCTGTTAAACCTGCTAACATCCAAGTCTTTGTAGACCGGACAATGGAAGGCGGGCTAGACACAGTTACCGGGCTTATCCACTCAAACCCTTTATTAGGAACCGTTCGTATATAATTAGGGGATGACGCAGAGTCACCCAAAACCTTTCTCAACTCCAAAATACTTTGTGAAAGAGAATGCTCTCTATACTGCCCATGATCCCACAAAGCATTTAAAAGCTCTTCTTTTCCAATGATTCGCTCTCGATGCTGTATAAGATAAGACAGCAATTGCATGAGTTTATACCGCATTGCAACAGGCTGATTTGAATCGTTTCGATACAAGCACCCCTGATCTAAATCAAACTTAAACCCTTCAAATTCAACCATTCAGTAATCCACCTATCCCTTGGCAAGGGCCATAGACAATACAAAACCCAAGACAAACCAACAACCCATTGATTTAAAAATAATTTTAATTCTCTTGAGGTGAATTTTAAACGATTTTTATTGCCTCAAAACTTAAGAAAAAGCCAAATAAATACTCACTTTAAATCCAAACATGCAACTCACTTAATGAGGATTAAATAATGAATTCGTACGTTAAAAAAAGTCTTGCCGGCCTAACTTTCTGCTTGACGTCTATCACGGGAGCTATTGCAAATACAAATAATTCAATCGTATTCATACATGGAGCCCATTTCAGTTCAGATTCCTGGCAATTAGTTCAAACAGAGCTTACTAATAATGAAATCACTAGCTACGCCGTAAATTTACCAGGAAGAAATGATCTCATTCTTCCGAACAAGATATCACTGGAGCTATCAGCTGCCTCCCTATGCTCCTTTCTGGGCACCATCCCAAATAAAAAAATGATAGTCGCCCACAGTCAAGGAGGGGCGATCATTAATGCGTCACTAAGCTTTTGCCCGGAGGAAACCATAGAAAAAATAGTCTACTTGACCGCTGTCGCCCCATTGAACAATGAAGGCGTATTTACTAAGTTAAATAAAACAGATGAATTAAGTTACTTCTCTGGGGTTCAGTACAACCAACAGAAGCAGCTAATGGAAATAAGTGACTTCGAGAAATTCTCAAACAGCTTTGCTCAAGACGCAACACCGAAAGAGAAAAATTGGCTGTTAACACACTCAAAATCTGAACCTGCGCCTATCGGCGAAGGGAAAATGACACTAAGCCAACAGCCCTTTGACTCATTAGAAAAATACTACATTTTTGCAAAAAATGATCAAATCATTTCATTAGAATCACAAAAAAAGATAGCGAAGGATTTAAACTTAAAAGCCAGTTACCAAATCGACAGCGGTCATCTTCCAATGCTAACGAAAAGCAAAGAGCTAACCGATCTTTTGATCAAGATCTATAAACTATAGTAAGAATAGCACCATGTAATACAACAAGAGAAAGTTAAGAAACTTTCTCTTGTTTACTAATCAATAGTATAACCATTGCAGGGAGGAGGCCTGACTTCTCTATGTAACTACTTATCAAATTAGCGTAGTACTGGCCCCTCAACACCAAGGGCCTTACTGAAGTAAGCCGCCATACTCGCACCTAAACGCTTGGTAAATTCCTGGAACGGATCAGGCTTTGGAGTGTAATCAACAATCTTCTCAGCGCCAATCACCTCACGAGCAACAAAACTGCTACTTCCTAACCCATCAACCAAGCCCAATTCAAGTGCCTGCTCTCCAGACCAAACTAATCCAGAGAACAAATCCGGATTATCCGCAAGGCGATCACCACGACCTTCTTTCACTACCGAAATAAACTGCTTATGCGTCGTTTTTAGAACAGATTCCCAAAAAATCTTCTCGTCATCTTTAACAGGAAGAAACGGATCAAGGAAACCTTTATGCTCACCCGCTGTAAAAGTACGACGTTCAACCCCCATCTTTTCGATGGTCTCTACAAAGCCAAAGCTGGATGCAGTCACACCAATTGAACCAACAAGACTGGCTTTATCGGCATAAATTTTATCTGCCGCAACAGCGATATAGTAAGCACCGGAAGCACCAAGATCAGAAATTACCGCATAAACAGGCACCTCAGGATTTAGAGCTTTCAATCGCTTAATCTCATCATTCACATAGCCTGCTTGAACTGGGCTACCGCCCGGGCTATTGATTCGAAGCACAACGCCTTTTACATTCGGATTTTCAAAGGCATCACGTAAGCCAGTCACCAAAATATCCGCACTGGCATCCCCTTCAGACATAATCGGTCCTTTCACCTCAACCATTGCAGTATGAGGCTTGGAGCCTGCAAGCGCGGACTTATCAAGCTTTGCCGTTTGCAAGGTCGCTGAGAAAACAAAAAACATAAAACCAATCACAATCAAAAACTTGAAGATAGCCCAACGACGGGCCTTCTTCTGCTCCAACGCCATGGTAAGAACCATTTTCTCAATCAAACGCCACTCTTTGCTTCCTGCATTTCCAGAAGAAGCTTCATTCATAGCTTCCTGCGTTTTATTATCAAACACCTTGCACTCCTTAAATTGCGCTTAGATAACTGGATCTTTTGCTTTTATAGTCAGTTATTTTGAATTATTCATTAAAAAGTCCGTCAACCCGGACACATCATCCACAACTTTCACAGGTTCATAAACACCCAGACGATTCGCGCAGTGCACACCATAAGTCACCGCGACTGAATCCATACCGAGATTTTTAGCCATTTCCATATCGTAGATTGAATCTCCTACCATCACCGCACGATCCAAACCAACACCCGTCTCAGTCAAAATCTCTTCCAACATTAAAGGATGGGGTTTTGAACGAGTTTCATCCGCACAACGGGTAGTTTGAAATAACTCTGATTTACGAAAGCGGGACAAACCTCTTTTCAAACCCTTTCGACTCTTACCTGTCGCTACGGCCGAAAGTCGATCCTGACCACTGATCGCCTCCAGTAAATCATAGATACCCTGAAAGACATTAAGTTCATCAACATCGTGCTTATGAAAATGGACACTGTATCTATCTCTCAGCGCCTCAACCATGAAACCAGAAGTAGGGCCATTTAATTCAACAATGGCTTCATTCAACCCTAAACCAATAATATTTTTAATCTGATCAGAACTTGGTACTGACAATTCAACATCGCTGAAGGCCGCCTGCATACAGGTAACAATCAAATCCGCACTATCAACCAAAGTGCCATCCCAGTCGAAAATCACTAAATCATACGATTTTGACATCTATTAACCTACATCATTTAACTCTTGGAATTTAGGCCTGTGTTACACCGTTCAATATGTTTTGAAAGTCCGAGCCGTAATCTGCATTCAGTGTCATCGGCTTACCAGACTCAGGATGTTTAAACCTAAGTTCTCTTGCATGCAAACAAAGACGGTTATAACCAGAAGCTTTTTGAACCTGTAAATCATCTTCGGGACAGTACTTTTCATCCCCAACAATCGGACAACCCGCAAACTGACAATGCACACGAATCTGGTGGGTCCGTCCGGTAATTGGACTCGCCTCCACCAAAGAAAAACCTTTAAATGCATTCAATATACGATATTCGGTTTTAGATGGTTTACCTTTTCCATCTACTTTAACAATACGTTCACCCGACTGAAGCTCAATTTTTCTTAGAGGCACATCTACATCTCTCTTATGTTTAGGCCAACGCCCCACAACCAAAGCATGATAAATCTTGGTCATCTGCTTACTTTGCAAATATTGATGAAAGACCTTTAACACAGCCCCTTTCTTGGCAATCAAGATAATTCCCGAGGTATCACGATCCAGACGATGAACAAGCTCAAGACGTCGCACATCAGGACGAATTTGCCTAACCGCCTCAATTAGCCCCCAGGAAACTCCGCTCCCCCCATGAACTGCAATACCTGACGGTTTATTAATCGCCATAAAGCTCTCATCTTCATAGATAATGGAATCTTCAATGAGTTTAAGCGTCTTGTCGTAAACCTTGACTACCGGCTTAGGCTCAGCCACACGAATAGGGGGAATTCGTATTTGATCACCCGTTTCGAGTCGATAATCCGCTTTTTTTCGTTTCTTATTAACCCGAACTTCACCCTTTCGGACAATCTGATAAATCTTGGACTTTGGAACACCTTTCAAATAGGTAATTAAAAAATTATCGAGACGCTGTCCCTGATAGTCATCATCTATATCTACAAGCTGAACGGACTGCGTATTGCTCTGAGGAGCTGATTTCATAAAAACTATAAACCTATTCAATTGATGGTATGCAGATTTATTGCTATATTCTGCGTCGCCGATACGACTATTTGATTCAGGTTGCGATTATTACACAAAACCAAGCACGCATTTAGAGGCTTGTTTGTACTTGGCAACTTGATAATTAATAAGCGTATGGTGGTGAATTACAGAAAACCGAAGCTCTCAAGGTTATAAAACTGAGCATCTTCGGTTCAAAACATCATACCGCTCACGATGTTTTGGCTTCGAGAAGGCGAACCACCACCCTTCCGAAGAAAGGCGGTTAGTTTACCAAAATAGTGGCGACAATCTAACATCATCATTTTTAGTTAGTTCTGTCGAAGATGAATTTTGGGAAACGTAAAAGATAACGCACGTATAGAATTTGGTAGATAAAGACAGTTACACACTATATCTGGAACAGATAACACTTCATCTGTAATAGATACAAACTGGTTTTTTTAATTCCTGGTTTACAGGCTACATCAAGTACTCTCTTCCTGCGCGCTATTTACGTCTCCCCCTACAATTTGTGGACTTACATGAAGAGAATGCTAATCAACGCAACCAATCCTGAAGAGTTGCGTGTTGCTCTTGTTGACGGCCAACGCCTATACGATCTAGATATTGAATCAGGTACTCGCGAACAGAAAAAAGCGAATATCTATAAAGGAAAAATCACCCGTATCGAACCCAGCCTTGAAGCGGCTTTCGTAGATTTCGGCGCTGAACGTCACGGATTCCTTCCTCTTAAAGAAATTTCTAAAGAATACTTCACATCAAAACCTGAACGCGGCCAACGCCTAAACATCAAAGAGCTTCTAAAAGAAGGTCAAGAAGTTATTGTCCAGGTTGATAAAGAAGAACGCGGCAACAAAGGCGCAGCTTTAACTACCTTTATCTCGCTTGCAGGCCGCTATTTGGTTCTTATGCCAAATAACCCTCGTGCTGGAGGTATTTCACGCCGAATCGAAGGTGATGACCGCACACAGCTTCGTGAAGCTATGTCAGGCTTGGAAATCCCTCGTGATATGGGCGTAATTGTTCGTACTGCTGGCGTAGGTCGTAGCACTGAAGATCTGCAGTGGGATCTTAACTACCTGACAACGATCTGGAACACAATCAAATCTGCGTCTGAAGAACGCGAAGCTCCGTTCCTGATTTATCAGGAAAGTAACGTGATCATTCGTGCGATTCGTGACTACTTGCGCAAAGACATCGGTGAAGTACTGATCGATAACCGTCATGTTCACAATGACGCTGTCACCTTCATCAATCAAGTAATGCCGCACTACGCAAACAAGATCAAACTTTATGATGATGCGGTACCACTGTTCAATCGCTATCAAATTGAAACCCAGATCGAAACAGCCTTCCAGCGTGAGGTTAAATTGCCTTCTGGCGGCTCAATCGTAATCGATCCAACAGAAGCACTGGTTTCTATCGATATTAACTCCGCTCGTGCGACCAAAGGTGGTGACATCGAAGAAACCGCTTTGATGACTAACCTTGAAGCCGCCGATGAAATCGCACGTCAACTTAGACTGCGTGACATGGGTGGTCTGATCGTTATCGACTACATCGACATGCTTCAGAGCAGAAACCAGCGTGAAGTAGAAAATCGTCTTCGCGAAGCGCTTGAAATGGATCGTGCTCGTGTTCAGGTAGGACGCATTTCACGATTCGGTCTGCTTGAGATGTCTCGTCAGCGTCTACGCCCTTCTTTGGGTGAAACCTCAGGTGTTGTATGCCCACGCTGCAGCGGCCACGGTACAATCCGTGATACAGAATCTCTTGCTCTATCCATCATGCGTCTTATCCAGGAAGAAGCATTTAAAGAGCGTACATCTGAAGTTCGTGCCATCGTTCCAATCTCGGTAGGTACTTACCTAACGAACGAAAAGCGCAAACAACTCATGCGCATTGAAAAGGAACAAGGCGTTAAGGTCTTGATTGTGCCTAACCAGTACATTGAGACACCTAAGTATGAAGTGGTACGTCTACGCGATGATCATGTGACTGAATCAAGAACAGAATCAACCGTAGCCATGATTCCGGAAGCTCCAATGCCGGAAGTCATTGAAGCAACCACGCCAAAAGCCATTGTTAAGACTGAAGCGGCTGTTAAATCTGTTGTTCACGCAACACCGGCACCCGTCGCCAAAGAAGAAGAAACCAAAAAAGAAGGTTTCTTTGCTCGCTTATCTGCCAGCTTTAGTAGTCTGTTTAAAACTGAAGACACCCCTGCTCCAGAAGCTGAAAAGCCGAAAGCACGCAAACAAAGTGGCAACAGAAAGCAACAAGACAGACGTAACAATCGCGGATCGACAAATCGCAGAAACGATAACCGTAACGATCGCAATGACAATCGTAACGACAACCGCGGAAAGAACTCTGGCCAGAATGATCAGCGTAAGAACGCTCGCTCTGCTGACAAACCACAGGATCGTAACACGCGAAACCGTGCAGACAATCGCTCGGACAACAAAAACCAGGATAAAGACAACCGTCAAAACCAGGCCACTGACAACCAAGCGAACGAGAATCAAAAGCGTGATGACAAGCCGCGCCGTAGAAATCGCAACAGCAATGCTCAGCGTCGTAAAAACCAGTCTCCGAAGCGCGACCAAAAACAGAACAACGATCAGGCAAATCAGAAGGCTACTGAGAAAGCAGAACAGCCGAACACTCAGGTAACTGCACCAGCCGAACAGAAAGCGCCTGCTCAGGCAGATAAAGCCGTTCAAACTGAAGCTAAACAGCCAGAAAACAAAGCAGCAGACAAGCAAGCGAAAGGTGCAGCCAAGAAAGAGAATACCCGCCGCTCTGCAAGACAAGCTGCCGCTAAAGCGAAGACGACACCAGAAACTGACTCTAAAGCTGCTGAAAACGTCTGGAAGAAGAGCGAAGAGAAAGTTGAAACAGCCAAAGCTGCCTCAGCGCCTAAAGCATCATCAAATGATGCGAATAAGGAAAGTGCTGCCCAAAACACTCAGCAAACTGTTAACGCTATCAATGAAGAGCAACTTTCATTAACGATTACAGCCGAGCAAGAAAAAGCTCATGCTCAACCGGCTGAAAAAGTTAAGAAAGAAGAGCCTAAAGCTGAAAAAGCAGAAGAAACCAAGCCTGCGACTGCGCAAGCAGCACCCAAAGCTGAAACTTTAGAGGCCTCTGCTACGAAGGAAGAAACGCCTAAGCCTGTTGAAAACAAATCAACAGAATCAGCAACAAAGTCACCTCAACGCGCTCGTCGTAGCGAACGTAAAAAGGCAGCAGTAGCAGCGAAACAAACTGGTGAAGAAACTAAAGTTGAAGCGCCTACCAAAGAAGAAAAAGTAGAAACCAAAATCGTTCCTACAAAACTTTCTTCTCCTTCTGGTAAAATGGACGACACACCAGCTGCTGAAGAAGCACCTAAACCTGCGGTCCGTCCTCGACGCTCTCAGAGAAAGGCAGTAGCTAAGCCAGAAGCGACTGAAGCTCCAGTTCAAGCTCAAGCTGAAACTGCGCCAGCAGAAGAAACTAAGCCAGCAACTGAAACTCAATCTAAAGCAGAAGACCAAACAGCTGAATAGGTTGTTGTTAAGAGCAATAAAAAACCCAGTCATTTGACTGGGTTTTTTACATGTTTCGAAAACCTTAAATAACCAATTTCCCTTAAGAGCTATATTATTCTTGGCTCTACTTCCAGATTCACCTGATAGACATCTCTGACGTCACTCTGAACCTTCTCAACCAGATTAAAAAGCGACTCAGCGGTAGCGCTTCCTGTCTTGTTAACCAACACCAAAGCTTGCTTGTCGTGCACAGCAGCACCGCCTTGCTCCTCAACCCCCTTTAATCCAAGACTATCAATCAACCAACCTGCAGCCAGCTTATAGTCATCAAAGTAAGGGTAACCGATTAAATTGGGATGGCGTTTTTTCAAGTCTGTAAACTGTGCTTCCGAAACAATCGGATTTTTAAAGAAGCTTCCTGCATTTCCCAGGATTTCTGGATCTGGTAACTTCTCAGAGCGTACTTCACAAATCACTTCAGAAATCATTGAGGCATTCAAAACCTGCCCCATCGTGTCCGCTTTCGCCCTGGCACGAGCCTCTATATCTCCGTATGACAACTTAAATTGCAGTCCTTTCGGCACCCTAAAGTTAACAGCCAAAATAATGTAATGGGATTTAGCCCCTTTAAAGACGCTGTCTCGATAACCAAACCGACAATCAGAATTATTCAAAACAACGAGTTTCTTTGATTTCGGGTCATAACATTCTACAGACTCAATGAAATCAGAGACCTCTACACCATAAGCTCCAACATTCTGAACTGGACAAGCACCAACGGTTCCTGGAATCAAAGACAAGTTTTCGAAACCAACTACACCCTTTTGCAAAGTGTAGTCGACAAACGCCTGCCATGGCTCACTGGCACCGCAACGCATGAGAAAGTGATTATCCTCTTCTATCAAGGACTTTGATCTGATATTAAGATGAAGAATCAAACCTGGAAAATGCGATTGACGAAAAAGAAGGTTACTTCCGCCCCCCAAAACGAGGTAATCACACGCCTTCTGCTCAGCATATTGAAGAGCCGACTCCAATTGTTCCAAATTCTCTGGACGACAGTATGCTTTTGCTACACAAGGCAAGCCAAAGGTATTGAGATCTTTTAGGGATTTATCTTTCTCGATAACCAACTCGGTCAAAATCTATCTAGCTCTGCTTAATATGAGTTAATAGTTGGGCACAGGCGTCTTCAACAAGATCCAACACCCGATTAAAGCCCTCGGCTCCACCATAATAAGGATCAGGGACATCTTGATTTAACGCCAGCGTGCTAAAACTTAACAGCTTCTTAACTTTGGATTCAAAACCATGAGGACAAAGATCCATAAGGTTCTGATAATTTTCTGAATCCATCGCTAGAAGAAGATCAAAGTCATGAAAGTCCTGTTCGGAGACCTGACGTGCTCTCAATGGCGATAGATCATAACCACGCTGGTAGGCAAACTCTTCTGAACGAGGATCAGGGGACTTACCTACATGCCATGCAGCTGTGCCAGCGGAATCCACCACAACATGGTCCAAACCATGGTCTGCAACTAACTTGCGAAACACACCATCAGCCGTTGGAGAACGGCAGATATTTCCCAGGCAGACAAACAAGACTTTCATTGGAATTAACCTTGCTGGCTGAAGAAGTTACGAACACGTTCCAAATCTTCTTCTGTATCCACGCCACCAGGAGGAATCTCATCCGCCAAAGCCACATGAATTTTGGAGCCATTCCAAAGAGCTCTTAACTGTTCAAGACATTCTGTGGTTTCGATAGGCGCCTCATCCCACTTAACAAAACTGTTAAGCAAGTTAACTCGATAAGCATAAATACCAATATGACGCTTAAAGCTCACACCTTTAGGCATCTGCTCTTTGCTCTTTGCAAAGTCATCTCGCGCATAAGGAATTGGCGCACGTGAAAAATACAGAGCAAAATCATTGCGATCCGTTACAACCTGCACGACATTTGGGTTGAATACATCTTCAACATTTTCAATTGGCTCATACAGGGTGGCAATACTTGCATCTTTTTCTGCCGCCAGATTATGTGCAACCTGATTAATTACTCTGGGAGGAATTAACGGTTCATCACCCTGAACATTAACAACGATGTCATCCGCATAATAGTTCAAATTGGAAACCACTTCCTGAAGGCGATCTGTTCCCGAAGCGTGGTTTGGATCCGTCATAACGACTTTAGCACCAAACCCTTCAGCAACCTTTTGGATCCGCTCATCGTCCGTAGCAATCACCACTTCTTTAGCTTCACTTTCAAGCGCACGCTCATAAACATGCTGAATCATTGGTTTGCCAGCAATATCTTTTAAAGGCTTACCCGGCAAACGAGAGGAAGCATAACGGGCAGGAATGACTACCGAAAAACTCATAAAGGCTCCAAATTAAAACAATCGATCATAGACCTGATCAAAGAAGGTCTGGTCAAGCTTGGCTTCAACAGATAAATAAACTGCATTTCCAAGATCAAGAGAACGACATTTTACCGCATCTTTCTCGGTCATTACGATTCGTTTATCAGCCATATCGACAAAATCTAACAGGTTGAAATCATGATGATCTTTAAAGGCTTTAGGCGCATACTTTACGCCCATAGATGATAAGGTGTTATAAAATCTTTGAGGATTTCCTATTCCGGAAACCGCATACACTGATTCCCCAGTAATCACTTCTTTTTTGTGCGCATCAAGACGAATGAAGTCACCGGCCTCAATACGCATTTCATAAAATGTATTTGCGTCAAACCATTTAGCCCACTGATAAGCATTAAAAGCATCAGGGAAGTCATTAGATGGGCTGTTAACCACTACAAAATCTACCTCGGTCAACCTTTCAACTGGCTCCCTCAAAGGCCCTTCAGGTAGCATCCGACCATTGCCTAAACCTCGATTGCCATCAATCAAAGCAATCTCAAGATTTCTAGGCATTTTGTAGTGTTGCATTCCATCATCGGAAAGAATCACATCCACATTATGGATATTTAACAAAAATTCGACTGCAGCCACCCTATCCGGAGAGATCACTACGGGACAGCCCAGTCTTTGTTTAAGCAGTAAAGGCTCATCCCCAGAATCAGCAACCGAAGACATTTCAGTCACTTCATATGGAAATTTTTTTCTCTTACTGCCATAACCACGACTGACAATACCTACCCGCTTACCCTTTGATTGCAAATACTCTGTTAATGCCACTGTAAAAGGCGTTTTACCCGTTCCACCTACAGATATATTACCTACGACGACAATAGGCACAGACTGCTTGGACTGATTCTTAAATGCCGGAATTGATGAAGAGGATAGGAATTTTGCCCGTTTTGATCGAGCAAAAGCCAAAGCCATAGAACTAAAAGGGCGAAGTAGCTTTAGCCACCCCGCCCCTTGATACCAGGCCTTTTCAACCATGCTCATATTACTGAGCCTGTTTAGTTGTAATACTTAGCTTAGAGAAGCCGAGCTGACCTGCGGCATCCATAGCTCGAACAACATACTCATGAGCAACAGTCGCGTCTGCAGTAATAACCATTGGTAATTGAGTATCACCCTTTGATTCTTTTTGGATGGCTCTCTTCAGGGTATCCAACTGATTATTTATCAGACTATGACCATTTAAAGAATAACTGCCATTTGAACTCACCACGATCTCGATGATTTCCACAGGATCAGAGGCACTGGCTTCCGCTGAACTTTCTGGCAGATCGATTTCCAGATGTGTTTCTTTTGTGAAAGTGGTTGATACCATAAAGAAGATCAACAACAGAAAAACAACATCAATCAGTGGAGTTAAGTCGACTGAGACATCTTCACGCTTTTTTGATCGAAAATTCACGATCAGTCTCCTTCTGACATATCCACCTTGCGGTTACCCTGAAGCACTTCAACCAACTT
>Ga0255776_10004366_pt1 | contig 14955 bp, 11 predicted proteins | sample 071ome_19_FD_179974 | JGI IMG/M metagenome (GOLD analysis project Ga0255776, IMG submission 179974) | Coastal salt marsh microbial communities from the Groves Creek Marsh, Skidaway Island, Georgia - 071413AT metaG (version 2) | ecosystem: Environmental > Aquatic > Marine > Intertidal zone >... | reverse complement strand
TGGTGTTATCGACGCAGCGAACTTTACCTCGTTTGATTTTTCAACCAATTTTGCGTCGGTTTACATCCGCTACAATGTACTCGATTTCAGCGCAGGCGATCCGACCCTCAACGAGTACGAGTTAAAAATTCCCGTCGACCTGACGTTGGGCAGTGTCGACGATGTCTATTACTTACTCGACAGCGCTATTAATTACGGCTTTATCGAGTCCGGTTCTGGTCAGGCACTCGAATGGTTCTTAAATGGTCAATCTCAAGCAATCGGTGAAACCGGTATCGACGGCATTTCACTGGTGCCGATCTATGACGAAAGCCAAACCGTCATTGTTGGCTTTACGATTCAGCCTTCCACCACCTCCACACAATTCGTCAGTGAAATGGAGTTACATGTCAGCGGCGATGCAGCTGCGTCCGCCGCCTTCTATGACATGATCGGTGGTGGCAGTAATGAAGGTGGAGATGATTGGTACGCGCAGAGCACCACAGAACAATACATTAATTCTGGCGCGTGGCGTGTCGAAGGCACCGACAGTGGTTCGGCCGTCTTGATGTTTAAAGAAAATCGACTTGAAAACATCGGGGGTACGGATGTTCAGCTCACAATTTCTGAGATCGTGAACAAGCCCCTTTCCGATCAAACGGTCGCGTCGCTATTGTCGTTTGCCACCTGTGGTAACAATCAAATCATTTGCGACATTACCGTGAACGCGGTGGCCGCGTCCGAACGTATTCGCTGGGGCGCTTGGTTAGCAGAACCTGGCGAAGGCATTAATATCTACCGCAAAGAAGAAGGTGTTGGCATTAACGATACTTTTTCTGATAGCGAGGAACAAATACTGGCCTTCTGGCTCGCAGCCGAACGGGCGGATATATCACAACTCACAGGCACCGCGCAGTTTACCAGTACCACCAATACAAACTGTTTAGATTATTCACAATGCTTGGGTTTTGCGGACGACGGCATCGTTCAATCGGTGAACGGCCAGTTTAACGTGGACTTTGGCACCGGGGCTGTGACCAGTGGTCACTTGTCTATCGACATTACCGATGATCCAAACTACGGCGTGACAGGGGTGACGGCCGGCACTGTACTCACGACATGGGATGTTAACTTCAGCGGCCAACTAACCGGCGGCCCTGGTGGCAGTGAATTCACCACCAATAGCATCAATGGTACTGTGACCGATGCACCATCGAACGTGGTGATTTCATCTCAGGTGGTCGGAAATGTGGGCGGAATTTTTGTTAAACCGGGTGATGTGTTTGCCGGTGGCTTTAACGTGGGCACCATCGACGGTACCAACAAGCAAACCTCGGGCCTATTTACATTTGATAAGGTGCAAACCCCATAGCGCCTTCACCCATTTAAATTTAGGCAAATAGTAAAAACGGACGGTTAACCGTCCGTTTTTAATGTCATTTTTTATTTCGATTTCTTCCCTTAAGGCTCTGCACTGGTTTTAGACTCATTATTGACATTATCTACATTCAATACCCGCGCAGTGGGTTGATAACAAGATTTATCACAATTCTCCAACACCAGTTGATCTGGATAAACACTTAACAATCCAAAACGTTTTTCTTTAGTGTCCGGCGCAATGTAATGTTCCAAATCCACATCATATAAATGCCATAGGTCAAAGTTATGCTCATGGCCATGCAGCATTAAGTCATACCCCGCGTCCTGTAAAAACGCACTCAGCTGGGTATCGTCTTTCCACGGGGCAATGTGACTAAAACCGATGGTATGGTATCTGAGTTCACCGGCAGCAACTTCAGCCTGCTGAGCTAACCAGCCTCGATCTGGCACATTGTCATATTCATATTTATTGTCGTTGTAGCCAACGAATTTTGAGTTTTGGTATTCAAAGCTGTAATCCAAAGGGCCAAAGATATCCAACCAGATATCGTTACCGAACGACAACGCATCATGATTACCAATCACAGGCAAAATGGGTTTTTTCGAACTTTGCATGGCTTTGCACACCCACTCAAATTCTGCCTTAACGCCGGTCTGGGCTAAGTCCCCAAGCAACAAAATAAAATCAACATCGTCTAAACGATTCACAATCTTAATCGTGTCCTCGAATGCCCCCGGGTATTGCTGTGGGTCACTTAGTATCGCCACTTGATAAAATGCCTTGCTGCCGGAGGCCTGCTCTAGGGCCTCCAAACGGCGAAGATTTTCTTCTACGCTCATTCCTGGGCAATTCACATCCGTTTCCCAAGGGGACACCTGAAACTGACAGCCCGTGAGTAGAGCCAGACTCAACAAAAACCAGATTCGTATCATATCGTCCTCCTAAAATCGATAGCGCACGCCGACGCCCCAATGGGTTACACCCTCTAACCCCAAGTAGTCGTAATGGCGGTTAAAAAATTCAGGCTCTCGTATATAGCTGGCCAGACCTACATCTAAGATCGAAAAATCCACATAGGCATCCCATTGCTGCCCATAAGTTACGGCCAATTGGTAGTGAAATAGCAAACGCACCGCCGTAGGGGTGTAATACTCGTCGGGATACTGTTCAGGCAAACTCACGAATAAATCTGAGTGGCTGGCGATAATGAGGCTGGTACCAAAATTAAATGGTTTAATCGCCCAGCCATCCGCAATGGTCCAACGCGTCGAGCCGGAATAAAGATAACTAAACGACATCAGGCTCATTTCTTCGTGATCAGAGCGATCGGGTACATAGCCAAGTCCAGCGCCCAAGTAGTGGTTTTGCGACCATTGGTACCCTAGGGCCACATGGGCTAAACCCATCTGGGCACCGCTCTGCCCTTCCACATAGACACCATTACCCCATCCGAACTGGGTGTGAGTAATTAGGATCAATAGTATAAATATCCGCTTCATTGTTATTCAAAACCAAGCTAATAACGATTTTGCGAATTAAATAGATGGGAACCAATCTTAACTAGTCGTGATTTTGGAACAGTTCGATCGGTTTTTTAGATAGAAGCGGCCAGCCCGCGTATTACTTAGGTTGTAGGCCATATTAGATCAATTGCTCAAAATAGTTCTAATTTTGAAACAATCTGTCCATTCCTACTTTCTGCTGAATTAGGTGAACGGAAATCGTCGATCGTGCGTAACACCTCTTGCCACTGGGAAGCTTTCCGCCTTACCAACGGGCTTACAACCCGACTGCTTTTGAAGCAAACAAAGGTGATGCGTCACGAATGAGGAAACAACATGCCGAACTATCGCGCACCACTCAATGATATGAAATTCGTTTTGTTCGATGTATTAAAAGCCGAGCATTTAAGCGAATTAGAGGGTTTTGAGTATGCCACTCAAGACACCACATTAGCTGTACTAGAGGAAGCCGCCAAGCTAGCGGAGAATGTGTTCTTACCAACGAATCAAGTTGGGGATATCGAAGGGTGCCACTACGACCCCGATAGTAAAACGGTCACCACCCCCGCGGGATTTAAAGAAGCCTATCAGCAATTTGCTGAAGGAGGTTGGTCAGGGCTCTCTGCCAGCGTCGACTTCGGTGGCCAAGGGCTTCCACACCTGTTGAAAATTGTTGTGGATGAAATGGCTTGCTCGAGCAACCTGTCGCTAGGCATGTACCCAGGCTTAAGTCACGGGGCCATCGACGCCCTCACCCAGCATGCCAATGACGAACTAAAAAATGAGTACCTGCCTAAGCTAATCGCCGGCGAGTGGACCGGCACCATGTGCCTGACCGAGCCGCAATGCGGTACGGATTTAGGCCTCATTCGGACCAAAGCAGAGCCACAAGGCGATGGCAGCTACAACATCACAGGTACCAAAATTTGGATTACCGGTGGCGAACACGACATGGTGGATAACATCGTTCATCTCGTGTTAGCCAAATTGCCGGGGGCGCCCGATTCGAGCAAAGGTATTTCATTGTTCTTGGTGCCGAAGGTGCTAGCAGACGGAACCCGAAACCCTGCTTTTTGTGGTGGCTTGGAACACAAAATGGGTATCAAAGGTTCGGCCACCTGCGTGATGAATTTCGAAGGGGCTAAAGGCTGGCTCATCGGTGAAGAAAATGAAGGGTTGAAATGCATGTTCACCATGATGAATGCTGCTCGCATCATGGTGGGTGTACAAGGCCTAGGTCTCGCCGAAACTGGCTATCAAATCAGTCTAGGCTTCGCCAAGGAACGCCTACAAAGTCGTTCCATTACCGGCCCTAAAAACCCAGACGATAAGGCAGACCCCATCATTGTTCATGCTGATGTTCGACGCATGCTGCTGCAACAAAAAGCGTTTATTGAAGGCGCTCGGATGATGGCCTATTGGACCGGTCTAAATTTAGACATTGCCCATCACCATGATGACGAAGCCACGCGCGAGCGCGCCGATGACATCGTGCAAATCATGACCCCTATCATCAAGGCCTATTTAACGGATGAAGGCTACAACGCGATCGACCAAGGACTTCAATCCATGGGCGGATCAGGCTTTACTCAAGACTGGGAAATCGAACAGCTTCTACGAGATGCTCGAATCTCTCGTATTTACGAGGGCACCAACGGCATTCAGTCTTTGGATTTAGTTGGCCGTAAACTTATGCTCAAGGGCGGTCGTTTACCGAAAACCTACTTCAAGGCCATGCATGGATTCATTCAGCAATTGCACAATGAAGATCATAAAGTCTTGTGTGAGCACTTATTGGCTGAGTTGCAAGCTTGCTTACACTGGCTTGCAGAAGGCGCGATGAAAAACCCAGATCAAGCGGGGGCCACCGCGACGCCCATGCTGAAACTGTTTGCCACGTGTACCATGGCTGTCATGTGGGCCACCATGGCGAACGTGGCAAAAAATAAACTAGGTGACGGCGACTACAGTGATGACTTCTACCAAGGAAAAATAAAAACGGCCGATCACTTCATGCGCATCGCCCGCTCTCAAGCTGCGGCCCTGCGAATTGATATTGAATCGGGTAGTGCATCTGTCATGTCATTGGAGGAGTCTGAGTTTTAAACGCACGTTGCCCTCTTCATAAGTGGAGAGGGCACTTACGGGCACGGGTGACCTAACGTTTAAAACCGAGTTAAACTCAGTGTTGCTCCTGCGACTCGAAGAGAGGCTCGCCAACGCTGGCGGCAACACTGGCAAACGTGTGACTGTAACGCGCGCCGCCCTCCCTGCGAAGACAGGGGTCCAACGAATACGGAAACGCCTATTTTCTGGAGCGTCTAGTCCTCCCTGCGAAGGCAGGGGTCCAACGAATACGGAAATGCCTATTTTCTGGTGTGTATAGTCTCCCCTGCGAAGGCAGGGGTCCAACGAATACGGAAACGCCTATTTTCTGGTGTGTTTAGTCTCCCCTGCGAAGACCGGGGTTCAACGAATACGGAAACGCCTATTTTCTGGTGCGTTTAGTCTCCCCTGCGAAGGCAGGGGTCCAACGCTTCAAGTTAGCTGAAAGCACTGTCAATGACTGACATAAAATAGAAGTAGGCCCACGGCCATCACACTAAGCAACTCCAAAACGCTCCGCACGTCAGGCACGCCTGCTTGTTTTGACGCGTCATCATGTTAAATCGGTTTTTGAAACAGCAGTGCGCTCACGAGCCCCTTTCATTCCTGTGCAATGGTTTTCAAACTGCGGATCGCTTCATGATAGAGCTGACGTGTGCGCTCCAACGTGACGCCAATGCTTGGCGCAATGTCCTTAAAGGTTTTTTCACCTTTGCCATCCAGCCCATGATATTGAACGATAATGGTTTTCAAACGCTCTGGTAGCTGATCCAACCACACATTTAATGATTGAGCTTGTGCAGCCTTTTCAACGATATTATGGGGTACTTCGTCTTCATGGTCTTGCCAACCGTTACTGTCAATGCACTCATGCAACGTCGTATTCTGTTCATCCGACACCGGCTCATCTAACGACAAGGTTAGGTTACCAATACGCCACAAATCATGGAAATGATGCTCATCAATACCGGTTAATTTTTGAAGTTGTGCCGCAGATGGAAAGCGCCCGTGCGCCTTAAAAAAGTCGTAGCGTGCTCGCTCAATTTTTAAGATCCGCTCATTAATGTTACCCGGCAGTCGAACGATTGCGCGCTTATCTGCCAGCGCCCCTTTCACTGCCTGCTGAATCCACCAATACGCATAAGTCGTAAAACGATAACCCTTATTAATATTGAAGCGCTCACTGGCTTTTAAAAGCCCCACCACCCCTTCCTGTACTAGGTCCTCCAATGGGATGCCTGGCTGTGGATAACGACGAGCAATATGCATGACCAACCGCATATTAGCCGTTACTAAACGATTACGCGCCTTTTCATACTCTGCCTTCATGGCTATTAACGCTTTGTTACGCCCGACCTGAGACAGCACCCAATCAATCAGCGAAGTGCGGTCGCCTTCGAGTTGCATCAGCGCTTGAGCAAAATCTTGGTAAGGGTTTTTGCTGCGCACCAAAGAAGGATAATATTGGTGTAACCAACAAAGGTCCCAATAGGTAATCAGCTCATCTTTTAGAGAGGGGTCAATATCCAGCTCGTAAATGAAATCGATCACTTCTACAAGCTTGGCTTCTCGCCGGAAAATACGTTGCGCAAGGGCCGTTACAGCCCGATCCATTGTAAGTGCAAGCTGGGATTCCGTCTCGGCGTCTATCACACTGATCTGATTTTGAATGTAATCAGAGTCCATAGACAAAGACAGGGCGGCAGTGGTATCCATCATGTCTGACCTCATCGGGTGCTTTCTATAAAGTACGCCGATTCAGGCCAATTGGATGTCTACATGCAGGGATATAATTTAGTGAAACCTTGATCAATTTAAGCGCTAATAGAGATGAGCAATGACGATATGTCATCGAATAAATAACTCGGCTTTAATGCCTTGAGGTCAACCCCTTGATGATAACCTTGTTGGAGCAAGCAAACATCAACACCAGCCGCTTGGGCCGATAAGGCATCAGAGCGACTATCTCCGATCATAATCGCGTGTTTGGCATTGACCCCTAACGCCGTCAAGGTATGAGTTACAGGAAGAGGGTCAGGCTTTTTCTGTGACAATGAATCTCCGCCGATGACCACTTCAAAAACATGACTCATACCAAATCGTTCAAGCAGCTCAGGCAAAAACTGCTGGGGCTTGTTGGTAATTAATGCGAGTTTTTTATTGTGCTGTTGTAAATATTTCAGAAGATTTGATACGTCAGGATACAACTGACTTTTCGCGTTTAGCACCTCACCGTATGCCTTTAAAAAAGTGCGATGTAAGGCGTCTTGGTTTGCTTCGTTCCACAGGCTTAAGTGCTGTAGCGCTCTTTCAATGAGCTTGGCGCTGCCATTTCCTACCCAGTGTCGAACCAACGCCTCAGTCACGCTCTTCATTTGGTGCTGCGTTAGCGCGGCGTTAACGGCTAAGGCTAAGTCAGGAACGCTATCAACTAGGGTTCCATCCAAATCAAATAGCCAAGCTTCGTATTGATCAAGGGTGATCGTCTTCATGAATGTTTTGCCCTAGAAGTAAAAAAGCCGCAGCCCCCAAGCTTATGGGAAGCTGCGGCCTTAACGGTTCATACAACTAAGCAGATGCTTTAGCGATTTCGGCGCGCATGGCTTCAATTGTTGTTTTGTAATCAGGTGCATTGAAAATAGCACTGCCCGCAACAAATGTATCCGCTCCAGCCGCAGCAATTTCACCGATGTTATCCACCTTTACACCGCCATCAATTTCAAGGCGAATGTCCAATCCACTTTCGTCAATTTTCTTGCGCGCTTCTCTTAATTTATCAAGCGTATTAGGAATAAAGCTCTGACCACCAAACCCTGGGTTAACCGACATCAATAACACCATGTCCAGTTTATCCATAACGTAATCCATATAGTGCAATGGTGTTGCTGGATTAAACACTAAGCCCGCCTTGCAGCCAGCATCTTTAATTAATTGAAGTGAGCGGTCGATGTGGTCCGATGCTTCCGGATGGAATGTGATGTAAGACGCACCAGCTTCAATAAAGTCACCAATGATTCGATCCACAGGGCTCACCATCAAGTGCACATCAATAGGGGCCTTAATGCCATAGTCTCTTAATGCCTTACACACCATTGGCCCAATGGTGAGATTCGGCACATAGTGGTTATCCATTACATCGAAATGCACCACATCGGCCCCTGCAGCCAACACGTTTTCAACCTCTTCGCCTAGGCGCGCAAAATCAGCAGACAGAATGGAAGGGGCTATTAATGGACTTTTTGCAGCCATGGATCTCTCTCAAATTCGTTCGATTGGATACCTAGGTGGGTATCTCTCTACACTTAAGGCTGAATTGTAGCGTGTTCACCTCACAATTTCATGGTGAAATTCCCCCATATGCCGGGCTTCCACAAGAGGAAACGGTTCTCTCCCTCCCATTTCATAGGACCTGCCAAGTGTGCGCTCGCTCTCGCTTAGAGCACAGATATTTTGCATTCTTGCGCCAGATTATCTATGCTGCGCCGCATCCAAACTCCACCTAAACTACAAAGATAACAATATTTGGTGAGATCGATGTACCCAATACGTGTATCCATTGCCTTTGTTCTGCTGGCATTACTGGCTTTTTCCTTAACCCCCCTTGCCATACTCCGTCCGTTTCATCGCCGAAATATGGGAGATATCTGCACCGTGGTCTACCGAACCATGGGTCTCTATTGGGGGGTAAAATACGAATTTGAAAATGAGGCTCGACTCACCCCAAGAGAGCCCACCGTATTTATTGCAAACCACCAAGATACCGAAGACATGTTTTTTGCAGAAAGCATTGTGCGCCCGGGTACTGTGACCTTAGGCAAGTGGGAGATTCTGTATATCCCCTTCATTGGTTGGTTGTTCTATTTAGCGGGTAACATCGTGATTAAGCGCGCCAATAAAGAAAAGGCGCAGCAAGCCTTAAATTTGGCGGCTAAAAAAATGCAGGACAACCAATTGTCTGTATTGATCTTCCCTGAAGGGACTCGCAATTGGGGCGAACCACTGCCCTTTAAACTGGGTGCGTTTAAATTAGCGATTGAAGCAGGCGCTCCCATTCAGCCCGTGTGTTTTTCATTGCGTCACAAAACTATGAATTATCGTCAATGGAAATCGGGAACGGTGAAGGTGCGTTGCTTAGAGCCGATCCCTACCACTGGGCTCACTCAAGAAGACGCTGTGGACTTAGCCGTAAAATGCAGAAAGCTGATTGAACGTGAGTGTATTGAGCTATCGAAAACCATGCCCGAATATCGTCACTAAATACCGTGACGTAATCTATTAAATAATCGCGACCAACCACCATAAGAAAAATAATGCGACATAAAAAATGGCGATCTAGGATCGCCATTTTTTGTCTTGCAAAGTGGATGCAATTACTTCTTGCGCGACTTTTTTACCTTGTCATAAGCCGTTTGAATTTCCTGCGCTTTTTCTTTTGCTAGCTTCATCATTTCTTCAGGTAAACCTTTCGCCAGCAATTTATCCGGATGATGTTGACTCATCAGTTTACGATACGCTTTCTTAAGTTCCGCATCGCTGGCATCTTGCGATACCCCTAGCACACCATAGGCGGTTTTGAGATCGTCACCATCGGTTTGAAAGTGCTGATTAAACTGCCCTCTAAATTGTTCCTGACTGGCTCTTACTCGTGCATGAATGTATTCAAATTGAAGAGCCGATATACCTAGATTACGACACACCTTATCCAATAAATGCTTCTCTTGTAGGCTCAGAGAGCCATCGGCATAGGCCACACTCAACTGAATTTCTAAAAACAATTGAATTAACGACCCTCTATGACCCACCGCCCGCATGAACTGTTGTAGCTCTTTTTGTAGATCTAAGTGAGGACTCTTACCTTCGGTAAAATATTGAATCGCTTCTTTGCGTTGAGCGTCATTGAGACCCATTTGATCCATGATGAAACGCGCTTGTGAGATCTCTTGCTCACTCACCCTTCCGTCGCTCTTGGCCAACTGCCCCATGACCAAAAATGTCACGCGGAAGAAGACGTTTTGGCTTGCACCTCGACTTTTAGCTGAGCCAGTACGGCCCTTTTGTGACATTCGATCAAAAACGTTGCCGACAATAAATCCCAACAACAGGCCGGGAAGTCCTCCCGTAAAAAAGCCGAGCGCTGCTCCGATAATTTTTCCTGTCCACTGACCAATCACGCTAATGTCATCTCCGATTTACGAATGGTTCAAACTCGAAATATGTGCATCCAGTTCGGCCAAACGATTAGGGGTACCCACATCCAGCCAGTAGCCTTCATAGACCTCGCCAGTCACATTCTGTTCCGCCATGGCGTCTTTCAGCAGGGGCGCGAGTTTAAATACACCCGCTGAACAGCCTTCAAATAGGCTCGGATTGAGAACACTGACACCACTGAAGGTCCACTTTGGCGACCCATGTTCACTCACAAGCGATTGGCCGTTCTCGGCCGCACTCAGCGCAAAGTCGCCCATCGGATTATGCTCAGGATTGGCCACCAGAACCAAGTGCGCTTTCTGCTGCCACTGCGCATTCACCAAACATTGATAATCTAGATCGCACCAAACATCACCGTTCACCAGTAAGAATGGTTCATTGCCCAATAATGGTAACGCTTTAAATATGCCACCGCCGGTCTCCAACGGCTCGGCCTCAGCACTGTATTGAATACGGCACTGCCACTTTTCTCCGTTCCCACAGTAGGCTTCAATCTGCTCACCCAAGTAAGCATGGTTAATGACGATATCGCGAATGCCCGCCTTTACCAAACGACGGATTTGATGCTCAATGAGAGGCAACCCACCGGCTTTTAACATGGGTTTGGGCGTGTGATCCGTCAAGGGCCGCATCCGCGTTCCCAAGCCTGCGGCCAAGATCATGGCCTTCATTGCCGAGCCTCAATTAAACTGGTGTCGCCTTTAGCCGCCATAAATGGCAGCAATCGTTGCTCTATCCACTGACTGAACTCAGTCAAAGCATCATATTCTCTGGCCACATCGGCGATGTAACGGAACGTGCGAGGAATGTCCTGCATATAGCCCGCTTTGCCATCGCGGTAACACAGACGTGCAAATATCCCCACCACCTTGATGTGACGCTGGAGCCCCATCCAGTCAAACCATAAGAGCCATTGCTGTGGACTAATGCCCCCCACTAAGCCAGCCGCTTTGGCCTTTTCAAAGTAATCCAAGGCCCATGTTTCTACCTGATCTTTAGGCCAAGCAATGTAGGCATCACGTAGCAATGACACTAAGTCGTAGGTGATGGCGCCGTTCACCGCATCTTGAAAATCAATGATGCCCATTGAGCCATCCGCCAGCAGCATTAAATTTCGACTATGGTAGTCTCGATGCACAGGTACCTGCACCTGACCAAGTGCTGTTTCTCTGAGCAACTCGAAGGTTTCTGACAGTACCTGGCGATCGTGACCATTCAAATCCATACCTAGATGTTCAACAAGAAACCAATCTGGAAATAACTGCATCTCTCGATCGAGTAACGCCTGATCGTATTCAGGAAGCGTAAGGCTGGTTTGTTGAATACCCACTAAGGCATCCATCGCTTGGTGGTATAAATCGGATGCTTTGTCCTCGGTTAACAAGGGCAATAATAGCTGATCTCCCATATCGGATAGGAGCATAAACCCTTGTGATTCATCCCATGCTAATACCTCGGGGACATTCACGCCCTGCTCGAACCAATGCTTAGCAATGCGTACAAAGGGCTCACTGTTTTCTTTCTCTGGCGGGGCATCAACGGCAATATAGGTGGCGTTCTCTGTGGCCTGTCTGAAATAACGTCGGAAGCTGGCATCACCGGAAACGGTAACAAGGGAACCTTTCATATTCCCTAGGTTCTGATCAACTAGGGTGTTTTGTACCCAATTTTGTAAAGATTGTTGGCGATCATCCATCTGGACACTGGCCCTTATTTGGGATTAAACGTACAATTTTGTTTTTTCAACGCGCACAATAACATAAGTTCCAGCTTTGATTAGGTATTTCAATCACTTACTGCCACGTAAAACCGGTATTTTTGCCATCAGCGTCACGGTTTTTACGGCCCCCCTTTCAGTGGCTCAAGAGGCAGACTCTGCCGTCCGTTATTTAAACTGGACGCCCAAATCATTACTGTCACCTGAGCAGGCTGCCGCCCTGCCCGACTTTTGCTCTGGCACCTATATTTCGCCCCAGTTAAAACTCAATCAAGATGGCACTCTGCAAATCGAGAGTGATCACGCGGACTTTTATGAGGCCGGACAAGCCACCTTTAAGGGACAGGTTCGCTTAGAGAAAGACGACCAGGTGATTGAAGGGGAATATCTAGAGTTCAATCAAGACACTGGGGCAGCCCAATTCAAGGGCGCGATCGTGTTTCGCAATGAAGATATCGCCATTCGCGCCGATGAACTTGGCTACAATACAGACACTGAGCATGCCGACCTCACCGGTGCCTACTATGTCGTGACAGACAAACACATGCGAGGCGAAGCGGAACGAATTCAACTAAAAGGCACAGACCTTGTGGTCTTTGAGGGTGCCAGCTATACCTTTTGCGAACCTCAACAAAACCACTGGGATCTAAAAGCCAGCGAAATTCGCTTAAACGAAGCGGAAGGCTACGGCGAGGCCTATCATGGCCGTCTACGCATCAAAGAAGTGCCCATTCTCTATCTACCGTATTACCGTTTTCCAATATCAGAAGACCGTTTAACCGGTTTCTTAGACCCTGAAATCAGTCTGAGTGTTCGAAGCGCCCAAGGAAACCCCTTCGAAGATACTGAGATTCGTATCAATCAACTAGCCACGCCGTTCTATTGGAATATTGCTCCCAACTATGACGACACCATTACGCCGCGCTTTGTCGATGGCCACGGAATACTCCTGCAAAATGAGTTTCGATATCTCAACGCGCTGGGCCTAGGCCAATTTGAGTTCAGTTACTTAGGCCATGACGAAGCCAATGACAAAGACGCTGCCGATGAGGAGTATCGACAAAAAGAGCGCTGGTCAAAAGCTTGGCAGCACCAAGTATCACTAAACCAGCACTGGAATGCCTCGGTCGATTATCAAGAAGTCAGTGATATAGACTATGACAACGACTTCTCCACCGCTGGCGTCATAAACCGTACCAGTCATCTTAAGCAAAATGCAGAGTTGCGTTATCAAGACAGCCAGTGGCGTTTTTTGACGCGCATCGAGGAATACCAAACCATAGACGAAACCATTTCTGCTGATGCAAAACCTTTCCATCGTCTGCCTCAGGTACAGATTCAAGGCACACAAGATTATCAAGGCGTACAAATGGCAATATTGGCCGACGCCACTCGCTTCACTCGCTCGCACATCGGCGTATCCGCTGGGGTTGAAAGCATGGATGGAGAACGTTTCCATACACAGTTGGCACTCAGCTACCCATTGGAAAGCAGCTACGGCTTTGTAAGACCTAACCTTACCGCCTATAGCACGCTATACAGCTTCCAAAACATAGATTCCACAGCCAGCACCCAAGGTTATGAGCCTGAGGTCGAACGACAGCTGTACACCGCCTCGCTCGATATGGGCTTGTTTTTCGAGCGCGCCACTGAGTGGTTTTCAAACCGCTATATCCAAACCTTGGAACCGCGAATATTGTTGGCTTACACCCCCTATGAAGATCAAAGTGCTATCCCATTATTCGATACGACTCAAACCAGCTTTAGCTATGGCCAGATTTTTAGCGCCAATCGTTTCACCGGCCTCGATCGCATCGGCGATACCCAGCAGGCATCCATCGGTGTGACCTCGCGCTTCTTGAACGACACCGGCATCGAAGTGATGCGAGCCAGCATTGGCCAGGTATTTTATTTTGAAGATCGCAAAGTGGCACTGGCCCCTGGCAGCAGCAACCAATCCAGCCTCGATTTAACGGATAGCTCTTCCCTCGCGGGTGAGTTCCAGTGGTTGTTCGCCAAACATTGGCGATTTAAAGCCGATGCTCAATACGACCCTAGGGCCAGCTCAGACGAAGAGCCGTTTGAAAAAGCCAGTGTGCAGTTGAACTATTTGGAGCCAAACGGTTTCTTATTAGACATGAACTTGAGTCACGTTGAGAGCGAACAGCAAAAACAAGTAGGGTTAGCATTTTTCGCCCCCCTTTCTGATAGCTGGGCGCTATACGGCCAGAAAAAGCAGGATATATACCCCTACACAGAGGCTGACAAGCAGGCAAAAGAAGACAGCAACCTTTTGAACATTGAAGGGCTTATCGGTATCGAATACCAAAATTGTTGCTGGCGCGCTCAGTTCACCTACGAAGAGCATACGCAAAGCGATTTAACGAAAGACTATCAGTTTTTATTCCAACTCCATTTCAAAGGACTGGGTATTTTAGGCAGCAACAGTGAAGAAATACTCAGCGAACGCATATTAGGTTACGACCAGAGGCAGATTCATGATTACTAAACCCATGGCGCAAATCACCAAATGGGGCCAATGGCTGTTAATGGCCAGCACCCTCACACTTGCCTATTCCGCAAACGCAAAAGTGCAAACCGTCGATAAGGTAATGGCCATTGTTGACGACGAAATCATCATGCAAAGCGAGCTGAGCGATCGCGTGTCCATGCTAAAGAAACAGAGCAAAGGCATGCGCTTACCACCGGATGAGGTTTTGAACAGCCAGGTATTAGAACGCCTCATCATTGAAAGCATTCAGATGCAAATGGCCGAGCGCTCTGGTCTGCGCATTAGTGATCAACAGCTTAACCAAACCATCGCTAACATCGCCAAGCAAAATGGCATGACCCTAGCTCAATTTAAGCGCGCTTTAGAAAAAGACGGTGTGGCTTATGCCATGGCTCGAGAGCAAATTCGTCGTGAGCGTATCCTCTCTGAAATTCAGCGTTACCGCGTCGGCAGTAAAATCCAAATCAGTGAACAAGACATTGATGGATTCTTAAACAGCAGCCGTGGTAAATCAGCCACCGCAGAAGAATACCGTTTGGGTCACATCTTG
>Ga0255776_10004362_pt1 | contig 14964 bp, 9 predicted proteins | sample 071ome_19_FD_179974 | JGI IMG/M metagenome (GOLD analysis project Ga0255776, IMG submission 179974) | Coastal salt marsh microbial communities from the Groves Creek Marsh, Skidaway Island, Georgia - 071413AT metaG (version 2) | ecosystem: Environmental > Aquatic > Marine > Intertidal zone > Salt... | reverse complement strand
GATAGAGACCACAACAAACTTTTCTTCAAAACTGTGCGCGTGCATTTATAAAACGAAACTTTAATTAAAGTAGCATCGTCTTGATTTTGAACGGCGGCGGAGAAGAGGCTTCGCATGACACCGAGCGCTCGAGAAATATTCTCCTCCTCCGCGTGTTCTCGCGGCGTTTTTCCCGCGTCGTCCTCGTCGCTCGCGCGCGCGAAGAGAAAGATTAGGTATTCGCATCTCACGAAAAAGAAGGTTTCCAATCGACGCGCTTCTGCGACGACGACAAAGATGAACATCATCTGCGCTTCTGCGAGCGCTAAGAACAACAACAACAACAACAACAACAACAACAGAATCTCCTGCGGCGACGCCATTGTCAACGAGAGTTTAACGCCTCCTCCCGCTTCCGGCGCGGAGTTTGATGTCATCGTCATCGGGAACGGTCCTCTCGGTGCTGCCATCGGTTTGCACTTATCCGAGAAGAAGGAGAAAAAGATTTTGATTTTAGACTCTGGAGAGGAAAGTTTGAGCTCGGGATCGGACGACCTCGGGAGGATCGTGCGACCGTTAGACGCGGAAGGCAGAGAGGAGTGGACGCAGCTGAACATCGATTCGATACGCAGTTTTCGGGAGATACAAGAGGAGAGCGAGATTGAGTTCTTCGAGAAGAAAGGGAGCTTGAGCATCGGGTCGCGGGCGTTCGTGTCGCGACCGGCGAGTTTGTTAGAGGCGAAAGGGATCGAGCACGAGATTTTGAGAGGCAGAGATGAAATGTGCGAGAAATTTGAGTATTTGAGTCCAAAGACGATTCCGGAGGAGTATATAGCAGTTTCTGATCGAGTTGGTGGGTACGTTTCGCCTCATAAAATGCGCGCGGCGTTTAATCGATTGGCGGTAAAGAACAACGAGTGGACGAAGGTGTGCGTGCAAACCGGCGAGGAGATCGTCGCGTCGACAACGACGGACAAAAATGATGACGACGGTTTTGTAAAAGTCCGAACTACGGATGGAAACGAATACGTAGCGAAAGAAAAAGTTATCGTCGCGTGTGGCTATTACACGCAACCGTTGCTGCACCGCTCGAAAATTGATATGGAAAGTTTAGAAGACGTAAAGATTTCAAAGAGGACGATCATTTTAGCCAAAGTTTCCGAGGAAGACGCGAAAGGTCGATTCCGGGACATGCCTACGATTAAGTACGAATTACCGGAAAGCGTGAGAAGCACAAGAACTACTACCGATACGAGCACCAGTGGTACTTCTGACCAGAGCAAAAACGAAGCGAAAAGCGTGTACATTTTGCCTCCGATTTGGTACCCGGGCCCGGTGCCCTCGCCCGGATATTACGTGAAAATAGGCGGCGGGCCGAACGATTTCATGACGCTATCTAAAGCGGTCATGTTTGACGGGGAAAAGAACGATATAGACAAAAACAAAGAAAAAAAGTCACCGATAGAACAGCGCAAAGAGTTAGATTCTGTTTGGGAAGACCATCGAAAAGCCACTTACGAAGACCAAAAAGAGGACATCGAATCGTGGATGAATTCGGACGGCGACCCGGAAATAGTACCGCAACTCAAAACGGCGTTACTGCACGTCTTTCCAGACGTCCAATTTAAATCGTTTGAAACGAAAGCGTGCGCGACGACGTGTACGTCAAACGGGAGCATGAAGATTGAACACTATTCAGAGGGTAAAATATGGGCAGTTACCGGTTGTAACGGTAAAGCCGCCGGTCCGGCTTGGGCGATTGCGAAAGAGGTTGTCGCGAATGCCAGTTTGTAAAACATGAACACGCGTATTAAAACACTATTTGCTATAGCACTTCTACCACTACCATTATCACTACTACTTCTACTTCCGCTTCTAACATCACCCGCGACTGGATTTCTTCCCCGCACCTCTTTTCTTGCTCCCTTTCGCGCCCTTCTTGGATTTCTTCCCTCCTTTGCTCCCTTTCGTGTCTCGATTCTTCCCGCTTAATCGCACTTTCGTGTCTACGTTTAATTTATTCTTCTTCACGTCTGCTTTCTTCAATTTCAAAATGCCATTCTTGAACCACGAGCTGCCCCACGCTAACCCGCGGTCGCTCTCTTTCTCTCTCTTTTCTTCCCGCTCGCTGTTTGTCATCTTCTTCTTCTCTTTCTTCTCTAACTTGTGCCCGAGTCGAAACAAATCCAACCGCTTCTCTTCTTTCCGTTGCTCGTTCTTCTTCCAGAGCCCAACGCCGATGGTCGCGGGGATTCGTATCCCTTTCGACGGTTTCATCCCAAGCTCTTTCAACTTTTCATCTTCCAACTCCTTCCTGTCCCATTTGTTCAAGCCTTTGATCCCAAAATCTCGCACCTCGCGACGCATGTGTTTCATGCCAAACTTTGAGTCCGCGTTCGCGTTGCGCTTATTCGCGTCGTCCCTCTCATCTTCCTCGCTCTGTCCGTTCTTACTTCTTTTCTTCCTATTTCTATCGTCATTTTCCTCCTCGTCGTCCTCTCGAACGATCCGTTTCGTCTCCGACGCCATGAACCGTTTCATCTCCCGTTTCACGTTTATTCTCTTCGTCTTGGTGTTGTTTTCGGCGGCGGTCGTTACCGCTTTTCCATTCGACGAGAAAATACCACCACCATCTCGAGCGCCGGCAACGACTCGCTTCCCGTCGAACGCGAACACTTTCGCTGCCGAAGAGTTCGTCGTCGTCGTCGTCGTCGTTGCATTCATCTTCCTCTCCTCGTTCCTCGTCGTCGTCGCGTCGTCTTTCGCCTCCTCGTCAAAAAAGTCCAACTTTTCGTCGCTGATTTTCTTTCCATCGCTCTTCTTTTTCTTCTTTTTCTTCTTCGTCTTGTTTTCGTCGTCGTCTCGGGGAGAAACAACGATCGCGGCGGCAGCGGCGGTATCGTCGGGGACGTCGTCGAACATGGACATGAACCGTTCCCCGTGCTTTTCCAGGAGCAGAGACGTCTTCGTTGACATCGTTCGTTACTTCTCGAGTCTCCTTTTGCTTTTGTGAGGAGAACGCACTCGAGTTTTCCCTAAAGGCTTTTCCCCTAAACCCTAAACCCTAAACCCGGAATGAAACCCTAAATATTAGCGGTTTGGGGAAAAGACGATGCACCGGCCCACCAAAGAGTAAACACGCCGCGCGCGCTCCGAACGCGAGAAGACTCCCCGCGGATATATTTATTCACTCTTCAAAAAAAAGAGAGCCCCGCGTCTTTCGTCGTTTGTGTGTTTTTATACATCTTCCTCCTCTCTTCGTGATGGCGACAACAACGACGACTCCCACGAAGAAGAAGAGCGGCACCAAAAAGTCCGAGACCATCTTCTCCCGCGGGAAAAGCTTTGGAGGAGGAGGAGGAGATGCGAAAACGGAACCGCTGCTGCACGTGAACGAAGACAACGACAACAACAACGAGGAACCGACGGAGGAGCAACTGATGTCGGCCATAAAAGATTGGAACAACGCGAAACCGGTGGTTATCGTCAACACGATATCATCTCTGTGCATGATTTTGCTCGCGCAATTGATGGCGTTTCTCTCGATTCCGATTGGGGTAATCGGTTTAATAGCGTGTTCGGTGTACGCGTCGGACTTGTTTAGGCTGAAGAAAGGGTTGGGGGCGACAGTGAAGACGGTGAAGATGCTCGCGTTGGTTTGCGTGATATTGGACGCATCGTTTGCGGCGGTGAGTTTAGCGATTGGGAGTTTTTACGCGGGCGGAGAAATGGTCACGACGATGGTGTTGATGTCGTCGTTGTTCGCCGCGCACGGGTTCGGGTATTGGGAAATGTATAAGAGGGCGAAGGAGATTGGAAAAATTTTGAATTGAATTGAATTTTAGTTTGTTGTCATCACTTTAGAGCGCGCGCGTGCGCTAGAAACGTTGTATATTATTATTACTATTAGGCATTTATCTAAACTAATTTCTACTACTAGTCCAACGCGGATTTCGTCCATCTGGTTTTCGCCATTCGAATTTTATCGGTCGTTTGCTTCATTCGTAAATAAAAGAAAAGGATAGCAAAGAGGATCCACAACACCGTTCGAAACATGCTGTTCGCGTAGGATGAAATAGCCGAGGACGAAGAGGTCGAAGTAGAGGACATCAACAAATACTGTTTCCTCTTTTCGCGAGCGTGCACGTGGTCGCTCAGCACCGTGGCGTATACGAGAAATTTGTCCACCTCTTTCTTCGCCCGGGAGACTTTCACGGAAGCTTCATCCGCGTGCGAGGAGACGGAGGATAATAACGTTTGAGCTTCCTTCAAATATCGAAACGCAGCTTTTTTCGAGGCGCGAAGTTCAGCCGATAATCGTTTTCCTTCGCCGCTTTTGGCGGCTTCGTATACCCCGTCCGATTTCGCGTCGATGCGTTCGAGAATGGCGACGGCACGATTATACGTCGATAAAACGCGGTCGATTTGAGCGACGACGATGTTTCTGTGGGCGATTTCGCGGTGTATGGAGCCGAATCGGGACCCGGGCGTTGTGAAACTTAACGGATTATCTCCAACAGACCACGCGTAGCCGTTCATCGCTTCTACGACGTTTTCTTCAGAATCATTTTGATCGCTACTCATAAAAGACGTCGATTCGTGCGGTGCGATGATTCCAGAGACGAATTGCGCCACCATCGAAGCCACTTCTTTCGCTGGGTCTGCGAAATCCGACTCGATCGTTTTGATTTCGCAAAAGGATCTCGACGCCGAAAATGGCATTCTCCCGTGCGTCGACTGGACGAGCTTTTCGTTGATCGGATTCGATCGGGTGACGAAGATGGCGTCGCGAATGATTTCCACCGGTTTTGCGTTCGTGAAAAGTAACGGCGAGTCTCTGTGTTCGCCATCGAAGCGTTGGTCAAAGACAAAAATGGGAATTTCCAAGTGGTCTTCGTTATCTTCTTCTTCCTCGTCGTCGTCCTCGCTTGCGTATTTTTGATCGTCCACGAGCAAATGTTGCGCGAGCGCATCGACGTCCAACCATCGCGCTCGCGCGTGGTCGCTTCGTTTTCCATCGATTCCAAAACCGTAAACTTTACCAGCTCGCAAAGCTGACGCGAAAGCCGATGCCATTGCGGGTTCTTCCGATGCGGTAACAATGCGGGCCGTAGCGGAAACTTTGGTCGATTTCAACGAACTCGCATCTAACGCGTCCAAGATTTCAAGTCGTAAAGCGTCCGAGTACGCATATTGATACTCGTTTTTTCTATCAGCATTTGCATTTGCGTTCTCGTTATTCCCAGTGTCATCTTTAACTCCAAGTTCGAGGACGTACATGTACGCGTGAATCGTCTTGTACGGTTTCGCGCGTTTCAAAAATGACCTCGTCGCCGGCGGGACGATTACGGAAGACGCATACGCGCCTATCATTGCCGTTGCTTCGGCGAGGAATGCGTCGTTGGCAAACTGACCGGGCGTTTGAAAAAACGCATTGGCATTTTCCGAACCGTCTCCGCTCAGTCGCACTGATTCTCCAAACGAAGCCACATCGAAATCGGCATCCGCGCCGTGCTCCAAGGCAATTTTCGTCTTCATCGCGTCCTCGCACGCCTTCGCTGCGCCTTCGTTCGCTTCGTGTAAACAGTGTTCGTTGAAGAATCGCTCTAACAAATCAACCTCTACTGCGGCTAAGTTTTTCGTCGTCAATTCGTCTCGGCTTTGATATGATTTTTCCAACCGTCTACCTCTCGCTGCGTCGAGTTGTTGCGACAGGCGTTTTCTCTTCGCCGCAAACTCTTGACTAGTCATTTTGAGTCCACTTCCAAACCGCATTTTCGTGCTCGGGAAATCATGTGGGCCGTGACCAATCACCTTTTTCGTGTGCGTGTGCTTTAAACTGCCCCACGTGAACGGACCGGCGGACAAATCCAAGAATACTGATTTTGTCCTCGAAGAGAGAATAGCTTCGGTGACGCATCCTTCGTGGCCTTGTTCAATTTTCGCGATTTGTCTCGCGATTCGCGTGGCGGCGATTATGTCGTCGCCGTTGAGTTTCTGTAAAGCAAATTGCTTCAACGAATTATTGTCGACTACTTTTATTATCGACGTGGAACTCCTCGCCTTCTTCCCCGCCAACGATAAATCTTGCCTCGCCGCCCAGAGATCGCCGAATGTCCTCAAATCGTGCAACGAGAGCATCTTCTTCATCGTTTTCTCGCTTTGATGATCTCCGTCGTTTCTAGAATCCTGCTCTTTTTTCAACCGTAAAAACTCCGCGTCGTCTTCAATCTCGTCCATTTCATCCAAGACGTTATGCATGCCCTCGTAAAATCCATCTCTCGAGAGAAGCGTTTTCAGCTGTTCGGTAGTCTTTGACGTCTTTTTTTTCTTTGTCTTTTTACCGCTGCTCCCACCGAAGAATACCCTATCGTCGTGGTCGTGCGTCAACTCGCCACTTCGTAATTCTTCTCTCCTCCACTCGATGGCTTTCTTCGTGAAATGCTCTGCTTTTTTTGAAACCTCTGCATCTTCTCGCAATACGACGACTTCTTCGTCCGTCAACCCGTAACGAAATCCATACCGAGGCACTTTCCCCTCTGCACCGCCACCACTATCATCATCGCCTTCGATCGTCTTCGAGTTCACAACAATCATAAAATGCTCCTCTTCTAATCCTAAAAACTCTGCTAAATCATCCACTAATTTCTCAATCGCGTACGCGTCAACGATTCTACTATCTATGCGATTCACCTGTCCGTGCAACCTGTGCACGTCTCGCGAGTGCTTCTCGATGGCTTCCTCGAACACCTTCAAAACGTTCGACCCTAACTGTAGCACCCTCGAGTGCACGTTGTACGAAACTTTGCTCTTTACGCTCGCTTTCCTCTCCTCGTCTTCGCCTTTTTCTTCTTCTTCCTTCTCCTCTTCCTCCTTGCCGACGTACTCGTGTCTTAACTTTACGTTCAAGCGTTCCAACCACCGCGCCATCTCCTCCGGACGAATGGAAACATCGTATCGCCCGTCGTTCTCAAACCCGACGAACGCGACGTTTAGCGGCACGTTGATTCGATACTCCTCTATCGTAGCCGCATTATTCGCGATGCATTTTGCAAACGTTTTCATCGTCTCGCCTTCGCCGCGGCCTCCACATTTTTCTTCAAAGTTTTCTCTGCTCGAAAACTTCGCCTTCCTCGTCGTCGCACTTTTCGTCGTCGTCGTCGAGGAAAAGATGCCGCCTAAAACGTCGCTCAAAATCGACCCTCCGGCGGAAAAGGAAGAAGAAGAAGAAGAAGAGCGTCCTCTCGGGAAGAAAAACGTCGTCTCGTCGCCGCCGTTTTCGTCGTCGTAATAATAGTAGTTGTTCTTCCCGTTCGCCTCGTCGCCTCTTCGGGAAAAAGAAGAAGATGAAGATGACGAGACGAAGAAGAAGAGGAGAAAGAGAAAAACGGAGAGAAGATGCGACCGAGAAGGTGAGGGAGAAGAAAAAGAAGCCCGCATCGCTCTCTCTCTCTCTCTTCCTCTCTCTGTCTTTCTGCGTCCGTTCGCGTGCGTGCGCGTTGCGTATTGAGATTTTCGCGTTCCGTTTTAACAAACAATCACATTTTAGGTATTTAGGGTTTTAGAAAAGAGAGAAAGCCGCCAAAAACCGCCCTTTTCCCCAGACACTTCGGGGCCCCCCTTTTGTCCCGGGTACGTTTCAAAGCGCAAGAGAGAGAGAGAGAGAGACTGCACGTCTTCCACTCGCGCTACGCATTTCGCGCGCCTTTGTTCTTTTGGTGGTTTAAAAAACCTTGTTCCGAAACAGAGAGAGAGAACACTCGCGCGAAAATGAAGAGCGAAGGAAGAGGAGGAGAGAAAATAAACGCGCGAGAGTCCGCACCGGTCTCGCACCAACCGCTCCCTTCGGTTCCTCCAAACAGCCAAAAGTTCGCGTCTCAGATGTTGTTTTATCAGTACGCGGAACCGGAGTGGTCGAAAACGTACGCGAAATCGGTTTTAGCGTTCATGAATCAAACCGGGAAAACGTTAGGGGTGACTGGGAGAGGGAGGTTGAGTCAGGAAGGGGTGAATTGCACGCTGACGGCGCCGAATCCGGAATCCGCGAGAGAGTTCTGCGAGAAATTGAGAGAGTTTGACGAGATATTCATGGAGACGGATTTTAAGATTACAGATTTCGTGGAACACAATCAACGGTTTAAGCAACTGACGATCGTGCCGAAGGACGAGTTGGTCGCGTACGGGCTGGCGAAGGAGAAGGCGCCGTCGTTGAAACAAAATAAGAGCAAACACGTGAATGCGATTGAATATCACGAGATGTTGAAGGATAAAGATTCCGTGGTGATTGACGTGAGAAATCATTACGAGGTAGATATTGGACGGATCGTGCCTCCGGAAGGTGGAGCGACGTTTTTGAATCCCGAGATGCGCAACAGTCACGAATTTCCGAAGTGGTTGAATTTGCCGGAAACGAAGAAACAGTTGGAAGGGAAGAGAGTAATGATGTATTGCACCGGGGGGATACGATGCGAAAGAGCGTCGGCGCTGATTTCGCAAATGGAACGGGTCGGCGACTTGAAGGAGACGAAAGGGATCGCCATGGTCAGAGGCGGAGTAGATAGGTATTTGAAGACGTTTCCCGAGAGCGGCGGATTTTGGAAAGGGAAGAATTATTTGTTCGATTTGAGAGAGGCGCAGATGGCGGAAAAAGAGGGCGATTTGGGAGCGTCGGGGAGTAAATGTTGCGTTTGCGATCGAGCGTGGTCGAAATACGAGGGTAAGTTTGTCTGCGGCGATCAAAAGTGTAAAGTGCCCGTTTTGGTTTGCGACGGATGCAGAAACAAAATCGAAGCCAACACGAAGAAGAAGAGTTTTAAAAGACACGGCAACAGTTGGAATCCGGCAAATAAGAACAGCGATCCACACGACGCGAAGAATCTGCGTTGTCCTCTGTGTAAAGTCGGTAAGGATTTACGATCGGTTGAGCCGGTTGACTCTGCGGCGCAAAAACGTCTGTTAACTTTAGAAGGCGGCAACGCTAAAATCAACGCCAGCAACAAACGTCCGAGGAAAGAGTCGAAAACGTTATTCATCGGTAAACTCCCTCTATCCGTCACCGCCACGGAAATAAAAAACGCGCTAAAATTGAACGAAGAAGAAGGCGCCGACAAGATTGGCGGCGCCGCAGAAATCCAATGGATGATGGACTCAAAAACCGGCTTCTTTTACGGCAGCGCCATTGCGAAACTCGCGAGTAAAGACCAGTGTCGAAACTTGCTCGAAAAATACAAAAAAGACCCGCCTCGAATCCAAAACAAATTCATCGCCGTCGGCTATTTCGACGAAGATTGGAAGAACAAGAAGAAAAAAAGCGAGAAGAAAGAAGATTACAAGAGGCTGTTCAGGTCGGGCGAGCGGCCTCCCGTGACGTGTTGATGAAAGCCTCCGGCACACGCACGCAAAGAGAGAAAGAAAAAGACAGAAAAAGAGTTTGTGAAACGCAGTGATAGCGCGCGACGACGATTTGTTTTGTAGTATTAGCATTTTTAACATCGCATTTTAGTTTGATATCTAGCTATTACGCGTACGTAGTTTCTGTGCGTTCATTTTTGGCATTCTGGCAACATTTCATACACACAGAAAATTACACACACCAACACAAAATTCAAAAAAATTCGAATTCTTCAAAAAAGAAGCGCGCGGGCTATCCATACATAGCATCAACAACAACAATGCTCGAAGAAACCAAAGCAAACGCCACGATTGGCAAAACGACCGCTCCCGTGGAAGAAGCCCCCGGGGGAACCATAACGGCGTACGAAGCCGAGCGCAACGCGAGGATACGAAAAAACATGGAACGCATGAAATCGATCGGCATCGACGACGCGAAGAAGAAAGTTTTGGAATCCACTTCCGGGAGGGAGAACAACAACAACAATTCAGTGAAAGGATTATCGAAAAAGCGAGTGAAGAAACGAAGCGAAATCTCGCCGTCCAAGCGGCGAACGTCCAGTCGCGTGCGAGGAGAGAAAGCGCCGGAGATCAACACCAGCACCAACGCTTCGTTTTTGGAACGAAATCTCTGGGAACCGGTGTACAACGAGGAGGTGTACACTCAAGAACACGTTTCGAAACTGGGCGATCGCGAAAAGGAGTGGGAACTGTTCGTTTCCGGGTACGACAGTCAAGGGAGGAGATTGTACGACAACAACAAAGGGGTGTGCTGTCATCAGTGCCGACAAAAGACGTTAGGGACGCACACGACGTGCTTGAAGTGCAACATGATGCGCGGGAAGTTTTGCGGCGATTGCATATACATGCGATACGGGGAAAACGTTTTGGAGATCAACGAAAATCCGGAGTGGGAGTGCCCGGTGTGCCGAGATATTTGTAACTGTTCGTTTTGTCGGACGAAGAAAGGGTGGATGCCGACTGGGAACATGTACCGTGCCGCGATTGCGAGCGGGTACAAATCTGTCGCGCATTATTTAGTCTTGTCGAGACAGGATGACGAGGCCAAGGCGAAAAAAGCGGAGGAGGAAGCGGAAATCGTCGCGGAGAGGTTGCAGAAAGAAGAGGCGAAACGGATGAAAGAAAATCCAGAGTTGTACGCTAAAGAGCAAGAGGAAAGACGCAAACCGCACTGGTTGAAGAATAAAAAGTAGAGAGAGAGCGTTGTTTTGTACCATCATCATCGTGTAATATTTCATTCAACAAAGAGAGAGACAAAGAACAAAAACACATACCAAAACTTCCACAGAAAATAAGCGCGCGCGCGCGGGCGAGAGAGAGAGAGAGAAAAACCCCATCTCTGATATCATCATGCCCGCGAAGAAAAACAACATCACCGCCGATGCGCTCCGCACGATGTTCGCCTCTTTCTCCTGGTTTCTCCCCGCGGAAAGCGTCATCGATGAAGACACTCTGAATTATCTCTTCTCGACTCTAGAAGACGGCTTAGGGGAGGAAAGAGAAGAGTTCATAGACTTTTGCGTGCCACTTTTGATGGAGTTATTCGACGAGAACGAGGAAGAGGCGAGGAAAGAGTGCGAACGCGCGTACGAGATGATATACGGCGGAGATGCGGGCGGCGCAATGGAAGGAGGAGAAGAAGAAGAAGAGAAGAAGAAGAGGATAAATGTGAAATTGGGAGGCGACGAGGAGGAGGAAAAGAGCGAATTCGAGAAGGAAGTCGAGCGTCGGTTGCGAGAGAAGGAGAGAGATCAGCTGCCGGATTTTAGCAACAGCGGGAATTTAAACCAGAGCGAGGATAAATCGAAGGAGAAGGAACAACGGAAAATGAAGAAGAAACTAGAAGAGAGCGAGGCAGAGGTGAGGCAGATGCTAAGAGAATTAGACGTCGCGAGGGAGACGGCGGCGAAGCGGCGCATCGAAGGCAACGGGACGAGCCGGGTCGGGGCGATTGGAACGATTGAAGTCGGACCGTTTAACGTACCGAATCCAGGTGGAGGGCAGGACTTGATACAAGATTGCGCTTTAACGTTTGTGCCTGGGAGAAGGTACGCTTTGATTGGAAGAAATGGAACCGGGAAGTCTACTTTGTTGAAGTATTTGGCCTCAAGAAGGCTTCCCGAAAAAGTTGGTTTTTCCGAAGACGTTTTCGTGCATTACGTGAATCAAGAGGTGACTTTGAACGAGGAGCAAGAAGAGTGGCTGCCCGTGGACGTTGTGTTGCACGCTGACGTGCAACGGCGACTCTTGTTGGAGGAGCTGAAAGAGTTGGAGTCAGATGGAGGGGACGTGCAAAGAATTTCTATCGTTCACGAACATTTAGATTCCATCGAGTCTTCGTCAGCGAATGCCAGAGCAAATCAACTGCTTCGCAATCTCGGTTTTAGCGAAGAATTAGTGAGTCGTAAAATGAAACAACTGTCGGGCGGGTGGAGAGTCCGAACGAGTTTAGCTGCAGCCTTATTCGCCACGCCTGATATATTGTTTTTGGACGAACCAACGAACCACTTGTCAATTCAAGCTGTGATGTTTTTAGCCAAAGAGCTGGTAGAAAACCCGGTTTGGAGGTCCCGCATCATCGTCTGCGTTTCGCACGATAGACACTTCTTGGACGAAACGACGACGGATTCAATCCACATTTCAGGCGTCGCGAAACGAGTCACGTCGCACCGAATGAACTATTCCAGCTGGGCCAAGAAGAGGAGAGAACAGCAAATTGCGTTGAAAAAACGCACCGAATTGAGACAAATAAAGATTGACACTCTCAAAGAATTCGCCGGGCACGGGTTTCGCTACGGCGGCTCCTCGTCCCAAATTAACATGATGCAAAAGAAAGCCTCCGAGGCAAAGAAATTAGAGTTGGAGGCGGAGGAAGAACAAGACGAACTCGCGGATTTAGAGGAAGATAGAGAGAATAGTTTGAGTCTATGCGCTGGCGGTGAGTTGCAATCACAATCGATCGCCATGCTTGAAAGTTGTTCGTTTCGGTACCCAAACACGGAGAAAGATATATTCACGGATGTAGATTTAAGCGTCGATTCCAAATCGCGCGTCGTCTTACTCGGAGAAAACGGTCAAGGGAAAACAACTTTAGTTAAAGTCATCACGAACGCCTTGAAAAATACCGGAGGTTCGGTGAAACGAGACCACGGCGCTCGAATCTCTTTGGTGAATCAACACCACGCGGAACAATTAAAGTACGACATGACTCCGTTACAATTTATGCTAGAGAAATACAAAGGTGATGGCAGTTACAAACACGAACAAGAAATCAGAGGACATTTATCGAATTGCGGCGTACCGACTGCGTTACAAAGCATACCGTCTGGCTCACTTTCTGGAGGCCAACGTTCAAGAGTTGCCATGGCAGCCGTATCCTATTATAAACCACACTTAATCGTGCTCGACGAGCCGACAAACAACTTAGACTTAGAATCGTGCGAATCTCTGGCAAAAGCCATAAGCCAATTTGAAGGCGGCGTGATACTCGTGTCGCACGACCAGTATTTCGTCGAACAAGTTGGAAAAGAGTTCATCGCGATTGAAAACGGTAAAGCAGTGCGTTTCGAAAACTTTAAAAAGTATAGAGCGAGCATAGCGGCGAAAATGCCAAAATAGAAGAAGTAGATAAATAATTACGCATCGTTCGTGTGTCATTAATTCTTTATAAACTCCAATAAAAATTACAAGTACCAATGAGCCCTCATGGCAAACGCTGTGTCGAAATTCCCGCGTTCGTCTCGATTAATGACGACACCAGGAAATACGCTCATCGATGGTTTTTGAAATCCGTCGCCGTATATTCTCGCGAAAAGCTCCACGTGTTCTCCACCGACGGCGTTGGAGTGTCCAAAAACGCAACCCCAGCCGAGATTTTTCGGCGACAGAATGTCTTTCAGAGTCGCCGTGGCTGGTTTCAGTTTCGAGCTCGGTGGTTTCGTGGCGACGACGCCCCACTCAAAGGCGTCTTCGCCGCTACCTCCTCCGCCCCCGCGTTTACTTTTAGACTTCGAAAACGATTTACTACCGCCGCCACCTAAAACATCTTTTTGCATCCAAGCGCTGACGACGACATCTTCTATGGCCGCCGCCACGCTGACGCTGGCAATTTTTTGCCCGTTCGCGTCAACGGAACCTCCCACAGCACCGGCGTAATTCACATTCTTCTTTTTCTTCTTCCCGTCTCCGTCTCCGGCGGTGCTTTCGTTTCTTTTGCTTCTCCACGTCCCTTGACCAATCACCCTCGCCGTCGGTTCGTCCACTCGCGTGTTATTCCCGGCGCACATGGCCAAATTCACCGTCGCGTCTCGACTCACATCGCATCCAACGCTCACCGCGGAATCCCCATCGCCTAAAGCGCAATAACTCGCGCCCGTGGACCCAAACCCAGTCAAGGACGCGTTCTCTTGAATCGGGGACAAAGAGGCAAACTGGTCGCGGCCTTCGAATCCGAGCGGCGTTACCCGTACAGTCACGCCGTCCGGAACGAGCGAAGGTAACGCGTTGGATATTTTGTACGAAAGCTTTCGCAACGTCACCGCGTGTAACTCTTGTCCGTCATCCGTGAACTGTGTTTGAAAGAGAAAGAGTTAGAGAGAGAGAGAGAAAGAAAGAACGGTCAATGATTAAATCACGTAACAACACGCGCGCGTATATGTAAAACGTACCAATTTCCCACCTTCGGCGTTAAACCCGGAGGTTAAAACGCACCCAATTTTCGGAAAGTGCGTCTCGCAGTTCACCTTCACCTCGTTCCCTCGCTTAATCCGGTTGCTCGCGGTGATGTTAAACCCATCATCGACGGGTGGTGCGATCGCGGCTTCCACTTTCGCCTTCACTCGGTGGAAAATCGAAGATGAAGACGAGGAAGGTTTCATTCTCGCCGCAACTCTGTTTTGCGCTTCCAATTGGTGCACTTTTTCCCGGAGCGATTTGATGTCCGCGAACGCGTCTCTGGTGAGACGTTTGAGGTTGGAAATATCATCTTCCTCTTCCTCTTCGTCCTCGACGGAGGGAGAGGAGGAGGACCCGGCGTCGCGTTTGAATACCATTTCTCTCGCGTGCGTTTGTCGTGTGGTATTATATGTTGTTGCGCGCCGGCGGTCGTTAACAAATGCTGTTTTCTTGCTTAGGGTTTCAAACCCTAAAACAAGATGTGTTCAAATCACCTAAACGGGAGACGCGCGCACCGGGAAACAAACAAAACGCGCGCACGAGACACGGACGGACAGACAGACGCAAAAGGACAAAACAAATGCGCGGGGTCTGTCGTTCCCACGATCTCTTCTGTTCCTCCTCTTTCGTTCCTTCTTCTTCTTCTTCTTCTTCTTCGAGAAAGGCCACGATGAAGAAGACGATGCGAACGCGGAGCAGAAGCGACGACGACGACGACGACGGTCGGAAAGAAGAAGAAGAAGAAGAAGAAGTAGAAACCTTCTCGTTCAACGACACCAACGGACGACGACGACGACGACGACGACGAGAAGTCCTCGCCTTTTCTTTCGCCGTCCTCTCTTTTTCCTCCGCGTCGTCGTCGTCTTCCTCCTCCTCGTACGCGTTCCCGGACGTTGATTT
>Ga0255776_10004355_pt1 | contig 14974 bp, 10 predicted proteins | sample 071ome_19_FD_179974 | JGI IMG/M metagenome (GOLD analysis project Ga0255776, IMG submission 179974) | Coastal salt marsh microbial communities from the Groves Creek Marsh, Skidaway Island, Georgia - 071413AT metaG (version 2) | ecosystem: Environmental > Aquatic > Marine > Intertidal zone >... | reverse complement strand
TGAGAGGATTTTCCAGACTGAAAAATCGCAGGCACCGCACTGGTAGGTTTTGTAGGTTTCCTTGACCTGCTGACCGCATTTGGGACAGGGGGTGACCAGCACCCCGAAGTCGCCGGGTACTGTATCGCTGTCAAAGGACTTGGCCGCTCCCACAATCTTGCGGGTCATTTCCTCGATCTCGCTCATGAAGCTGGCGCGATCCAGTTGTCCCTGTTCCATCAGCTTGAGCTTGTATTCCCAGTTGCCTGTCAGTTCCGGAGAACACAATTCTGGGATGTCCAGCCCCCTGAGCAGTGTGATCAGGCTGAAGGCCTTGGCAGTCGGCTGTAGTTCCCGCTGTTGCCGCAGGACGTATTTCTCCCGAATGAGGTTTTCAATGATCGAAGCGCGCGTGGCGGGTGTGCCCAAACCCTTGGCCGTCATGGCAGCCCTCAATTCTTCGTCATCGACGAGTTTCCCTGCACCTTCCATGGCCGAGAGCAGGGTGGCTTCAGAAAATCGGGGAGGTGGTTTAGTTTGATTTTCAGCCATTTCAATCTCTGTGGTCTGAACGGTTTCTCCGTTTTGCACCGCAACCAATGTCTCGGAGTCTTTTCCAGTAGATGCCTTCCCGTAAACGGCCAGCCAGCCCGGGAAGACCAAAACCTTGCCTTCGGTTTTGAAGGCATCCTCCTTGATGCGGGTGATCCGAGTCGTCAGGCGGTATTCGGCTGCCGGATAAAACACCGCCAGGAAACGGCGAGTGACCATGTCATAGATTTTCTGCTCGTCCTCACTGAGTTTTTTGCCGGGTCCGACCGGAGTGGGAATGATGGCAAAGTGATCCGAAATCTTCGCATTGTTGAAAATGCGCTTGTTGGGGGTGACCCATCCCTCTTTGGCAATTTCCTGTGCTGAGGCCTGGTAGGCGGAACCGTCAAAGGCCTTCAAGGTATCCTTGACTGTGGAAAGGTAGTCCTCTGGCAAGGCTCGCGAATCGGTTCGCGGATAGGTCAGCATCTTGTGGCGCTCATAGAGAGCCTGGGCAATCTGCAAGGTGCGACCAGCCGGCAAACCGAAGCGGCTGTTGGCTTCTCGCTGCAGACTGGTCAGATCATAAAGTAACGGGGAAAGTTGTTTGCTCGGCTTACTTTCCTCGGTGACGATGCCTGGCTGATGGAGGCAGCGGTCATGAATGGCCTGTGCCGTCTCTTTGCTCCAGATGCGTTCGGCCTTGAGATCAGGGTCTTTTTCCCTGTCTTGCTTTTTGAAGCCCTCGTCAAACCAGCGACCCACATAGGCACCGGCTTCTGCCTGGAAGGTGGCATGCAGCTCCCAGTAATCCCTGGACTTGAACTTCTTAATCTTTTGTTCGCGGTCGACCAGGATGGTCAAGGTCGGGGTCTGAACCCTTCCAACGGTCGTCAGGTAAAACCCTCCCGACTTGGAGTTGAAAGCCGTCATGGCCCTTGTCCCATTGATGCCGACCAACCAGTCTGATTCGGACCGGCAGACAGCCGCGTCTGCCAGCGGCTGCATGGCTTCGTCCGAACGAAGTCGATCAAAACCATCTCGAATGGACTTCGGGGTCATCGATTGCAACCAAAGCCGCTTGATGGGTTTCTTGGTCTTGGCATCGTCCACGATGTGGCGGAAGATCAACTCTCCTTCTCGCCCGGCGTCGCAACCATTGATTAAGGTATCGATGTCTTTGCGCTTGATCAGCCGTTTGATGAGCTTGAGCTTGGACTCGGACTTACTGATGGGTTTGAGTGCAAAGTGCGGCGGGATGACCGGCAGGTGCGCAAAAGTCCATTTACCTCGTTTGACTTCTGCTTCAGGGGGGATCGTCAGTTCCAAAAGGTGGCCGACGGCCGAGGCAATGACGTAATCATCCCCCTCGTAGAAATCGTCTTTCTTCTCAAAGCCTCCCAGCGCCCTGCTGATATCCAGAGCCACGGAGGGTTTTTCGGCGATGACAAGAGATTTTCCCATGAGGTGAAGGCAATCGTTAGCAATCGAGCCGCAAGCGGTGCAAGTGTTTTTTCGAGGAAAATCGATTATCGGACTATTGTCAGGCCAGGGACAGGCCGGGCTGGTGTGTTCCCAACGAGCCCTTCCTGGCTTGGGTGAAGGACGGGTTTTGGCTTGCTCTGTCAGGTTAGAATCGCATCCTCTAACGGTGAAAAACGGGAGGGATCCTAACCTTCCATGAACTCTTTTGTTGCGGACTTTGGGTCCGAGACGGCAGGGATGCTCTAAATCGCATGATGACTTTTCTATTCAAACTGCTCATAGCCATCAGTTTCGGGTTTCTGATGGTGGCCCTTCTATGACGGCTCCGCGGAGGCCATTTTTGGAGCGACATGGTGTGCAACCTCCTTGGCTGTTGGCACTTGGGTGCTATGGCATGCATGTGTCATGGGCGCCTCACGCGTCGATGCCCTCGTGGGTGAGTGCTTACTGGAACGATTTTTGGATGATGCCTTGTGCATTGCCCCTGGTGCTCTGGGTCTATCGCTTCGTGGGCCTGAGATCTTCTGAAGGTCCGGCGACGGCCGGTGAAATCCTGAGTCATGGTGTGCTCTGGGCTTTCATGGCCGAGGGGCTGGCCCCCGAACTTTTTCCCCACTCAGTACGAGACCCATGGGATGTCCTTGCCTACTTCCTTGGTGGCCTACTGTTATTTTTTTACGGTCTCAAGGGACGTCATTCGACCCATCATGCGCTTGCAGGGGTTTGATGGATTGGCCCGCTGGTATCGGGCGATGGAGTTTTTACTCGCCGGATCGCTGCTTCAGCGCGCTCGGATGCACTACCTGGAAGGAATACCCCAGCCACGACAAATCCTGCTGTTGGGGGAAGGGCCAGGGCGCCTTCTTGAGGCCCTTCTGTGGCGTTTTCCAACCGTCCAATGCACGGTGGTGGATGCGAGCCAGAAGATGATCCAGGTCGCTCAGCAGAGATTGAAAAGACGGGGCATATCCTGCGATGGCATTACCTGGCTCAACCAAGATGTTCACGAGGTCAGGTTGGCTGCCCATACCTACGACCTCGTTACCACTCCCTTCTTTCTGGACTGCTTCACTGAAACGGAGCTGCAGCGGCTTCTTCCGCGTATTGCTGCTTCCATGAGGCCGGAAGGGCATTGGTGGGTGACGGATTTTCAAATCCCAGAGGAGGGGACATGGAGCCGATGGCGAGCTCAATGGATCCACCGCATCATGTATGCCTTTTTTGGTGCTGTGACCGGTTTGTCGGCAACCCGATGGGTCAATCCGGACCCCATGCTGCATGAACTTGGCATGCAGTGCCTGAGCCGATCGACTTTTCAGGCTGGATTGATCCGCTCAGACTGTTGGGGGTGGCCCAGGCCCTCAGGCCATCAAGCATTCAGCGAATCGAATCGCTCCTTCAAATAGGCCTGATGCATGAGAGGATCAGTGCTTTTGCCAGTGGCTAGCTTCATGAGCTCATCAGGTTCGTGCTGGCGCCCGTGCTGGTGAACCTGGCGGCGCAACCAATCCAACAAAGCAACGTAGGCGCCTTGATCCATGCGATGGAGAGAGGGGCCCAGTGCGTCTCTGGCAGAAGCAAAGAGCTGGGCCGAGTTCAGGTTGCCTAGGGTATAGGTTGGAAAATAGCCAAAGCCACCCATGCTCCAGTGGATATCCTGGAGGCAGCCTTGAGCATCGTTGGGTACTTCAAGGCCGAACATGGACTTAAAGCGCTCGTTCCATTCACCGGGCACATCCTTGACTTGGAGGTCCCCCGCGATGAGGGCCTTTTCCATTTCATAACGCAGAATGATGTGTAGATCGTAGGTCACTTCATCGGCTTCGACGCGTATGAAGGAAGGGCTCACCCGATTGACTGCCAGGGTGATTTGCTCGGGTGAGAAGGATTGGAGGGATGGTAAATGACGGCAAGCGGCATCGTACCAGTCTTCCCAGAATGCCAGGGAACGTCCGACCTTGTTTTCCCAGAGCCTTGATTGTGATTCATGAATGCCCAGGGAAACCGATTCACCCATCGGGGTGGCCACATGCTCAGCTTTGAAGCCTTGCTCGTAGAGGCCGTGTCCTGCTTCGTGTAAAACGCTGTAGAGGGAGACGGCGAAGTCTCGCTTGTCATACCGAGTGGTCAAACGAATATCCTGCGGTCCCAAATCGGTACAGAAGGGATGCACCGTTGCATCGATACGGCCCGCTTCCAAGTCAAACCCCACGGCTCGCGCCACTTCTTCATTGAAGGCCAGTTGCCCTTCGATGGGGTAGTCTCCCTGTAGAAAAGAGGCATCCACCGATTGAGTCTTTTCCATGGCGGTGGGCAAAAAGGAAACCACAAAATCCTTGAGAGCACTCAGAATGGGGTCGAGCTGGGCGCAGGTGGCACCTGGCTCATAGAGATCCATCAAGGCATCATAAGGATGATCGCCACCCCCATAATACTGGGCCTTTTCGCGGCTCAGGTCGATGAGTGCGGAGAGATCTTCCTGAAACCGTTCAAACTGGCCTGCCTGTCGGGCCTCTGCCCAGCTTGCCTTGGCCAGAGAACAGCGGCGCTCCATTTTTTCGACAAATGCCGTGGGTAGCTTGGTGGCTTTGTCATGGTCCTTGCGCCAACAGCGCACATTGGCCTGCTCCTCTGAACTCAATTCATGGAGCTGCTCTTCGCAGGCCGCGATCAGCTCGCCCACTTGGCTGGATGTGAGCCGTTCGTGTGCCAGACCACTCAAGAAGGCCTGTTGATCGGCTCGATACCCGACCCCTTTGCGAGGGAGATAGGTTTCATGATCCCAATCCAGCAGTGCAATGGTCTTGCTGAGATAGTGGAGGCGTTGAAAAGACTGCTTGAGGTCCTGGTAGGCTTTCATGGTTCGAAAGAGCCGTTACCAACGGCCGGTTGTCCGGTTGTTACAGGGAATCGTCTAGGTATTCTGGCGACTTTGACGCCATTTGTCCAGCCCCACTGCGAGGATGATCACAATGCCAATGATGATTTCCTGCATGTAGGTCGGCCAGTTCATCTGACTGGATCCACTTTTAAGCACTCCCATGATCAAGGCTCCCAAAATGGTTCCGATGATACTTCCTGATCCCCCATTGAGGCTTGCGCCCCCAATCACCACTGCGGCGATGATTTCCAGTTCCAGCCCGATGGCGACCGTGGGGTCTCCTTGAGTCAGGCGCGAATATTGGAGCAAGCCTGCCAAGCCGAAAAACAATCCAGCCAGCGCATAGATCAAGATCTTGGTGCTGCGCACGCGAATGCCACACAAACGGGCCGTGTCCTCGTTGGAGCCAATGGCAAAAATATGGCGACCGAAGACGGCGTATTTCATGACCAGCGTCATGACCACAGCCAGCCCCATGGTCACCCATACCCCGGTCGGCAAGGGCCAAAGGCCCAGAGGATTCACCGGTTCCATGATTTGGTTGAGCGGATTTGCCGGAGGGTTGACGGTCTGGTTATTGGCCAGCCACTTGGCAACCCCGCGTGCGATGCCCATCATTCCCAGAGTCACGATGAAAGGAACCATTCTGAACCCGGCCACGATACTCCCATTGACCGCTCCGATGGCCCCTCCTGCAAGGATCGTCAGCAGAACCACCAACGCGGGCGGGATCTCCTGAATGAGAAGCGTCGCAGCGACGACGCTGGTCAAAGCCACGACCGAGCCAGCGCTCAGGTCGATGCCACCACTGATGATGATCAGGGTCATCCCCAGCGCGCCTGTGGCCACAATCGCCGTCTGTGTCAAAATCATCTTGGCATTGCCTCCCGTAAAAAACACAGGTCGCAGTTCGGCACTGAGTGAAAAGAGCGCGATGACCAGGACCAGGCCAAAGAGCGGACCAAATGCGTTGAGGAAGGTTTTCCAGCGAAAAGAGGATGATTTGGATGTCATGGTATCAAAAGCGTGGTAGGGCTTCAGGGTCATTCATTTCAGGGTTTCTTCTCCCTGGCCGACCGCAACCTCGATCAAGGTTTGTTCGGTCCATTGGCTGGCAGGCCGACTCGCTCGAATGTGTCCGCGGCACATGACGCCAATGGTATCACAGACCCCCAGCAGTTCGGGCAGGTAGGAACTAACAAAAACGATGGCCTTGCCTTGCAGGGCCAGTTGGTCTACCAGCTGGTAGATCTGCGACTTGCTCCCGATGTCAATGCCACGGGTCGGTTCATCCAGAAGGAGAATATCAGCTTGATGATGCAGGAGACGGCCAATGGCGATCTTTTGCTGGTTGCCCCCTGAGAGTTCTCCCACATGTTGCGTAGGCCCCTGGGTCTTGACCTGAAGCTTCTCAATCCAGTGCTGAGCGGCATCCAACTGTTTGCCGCGCGCAATGAGTCCTGCTCGCGCAAAAGGGCCAAAATGAGTGAGGGTCAGGTTGTCCGCCAGGTCGCGATTGAGCAGCAGGCCTTCCTCCTTGCGGTTTTCGCTCAGCAAGCCCATGCCTTGGCGGAGACGCTTGCGTGGGTTCCCGGCAGTACTTAGAACACCTTCGATGGTGAGGCTGCCTTGAACAATGGGGTCCAGTCCGAAGCAGGCGCGAAGGGTTTCGGTGCGACCTGCTCCCACCAGTCCGGCGATGCCGTAAATTTCTCCGCGGCGTAAGGTCCAGGAAGCCGAACGAGGTTTGTCGCGACCCGCCAGGTCCTTGATTTCCAGTAAGGGCTCTCCCAGTTTGGGTTGTCTGCTGGGGTAAATATCCTTCATTTCACGCCCGACCATCATGCGGATGATGTGCTTCAAGTCGGCCTTCTTCATGTCTCCGGTGTCCACCGATTCACCATCCCTGAGAACGGTATATCGGTCGCTGATCTGCTGACATTCCTCGAGGAAATGGCTGATATAGACCACGCTGACCCCTGCATCCTTGAGCTTCCGAATCACCTTGAAAAGATTTTCCACGTCCACCCGTGTCAGGCTGCTAGTCGGCTCATCCATGATGAGAACCTTGGGCTCGCTGAGCAGCGCTCGGGCAATTTCCACGATTTGCTGCTCCGCAATACTGAGCTGATGAACGGGGGCTGCAAGAGGGAGTGCGCCATGATCGAGCATTTCCAGGGCACCTCTGGCGACTTCGGCCTGTTGATGGATACGCCGACAACCCCAGCGACTGGGTTCGCTCCCCAGTGTGATGTTCTCCATGACCGAAAGATCCGGGGCGAGATTCAGCTCCTGATAGATCATGGCGATCCCGGCCATGCGGGCGTGATGTGGGTTTTCCGGATGGAAGGGGGCACCTTCCAGGAGAATGTTTCCGGCGTCCGGCACATGCACCCCGCTGAGAATCTTCATCAGCGTGCTCTTGCCCGCACCGTTCTCTCCAATCAGGGTGTGAACTTCGCCGGGCCCGACCTGAAAACTTACGCCCCTCAGGGCGTGGGTGGCACCAAAGCGTTTGCGGACCCCCTGCATGGCAAGGCGCACAGGCGGTGCCTCACCCATGGTGGAGGGGGTCAACTCCGAGGGTTGCATGGCATCCTCAGATGATGAGGCTTTTGGATCGGATGATCGAAGATCATTCCCCGAGGTAGGTGTCGATGGGTGGGTTGAGGAGACGCTGGGATTCCTCTTCCTTGAGGTTTTCAGGGGTGATCATGACCACACCGGTATCCAGACGCTTCTCCACTGGCTTGCCTTCCAGTTGGGCGGCGACGGTCAGCACCCCTTCATAGCCCATGCGGACCGGGTCTTGTACCACCAGACCCTGGACATCTCCACTTTCCATGTCCTTGATGGATTGCGAACCCGCGTCAAAGCCAATCATCTTGACCTGCCCGCCCGCTCGTCCAATTTCCCTCAGAGCCTTGGTCATACCGATGGTGGAGTTTTCATTCACACAGAAGATGGCGTCGACCTCTTGTCCAAAGCGCTGGAGCAAATTTTGTGAAGCCTGATAGGCGGTTTCCCTCGTGGGTCCGGCATATTGATCGGAGGAGATGAGTTCAATTTCAGGGTAGGCTTCGAGGGCCTTGAGAAAGCCATTTTCGCGATTTTCGGTGCTCGCAGAGCCCACGGCGTAACGCAGCAGAATGACCTTGCCCTTGCCACCCAATTGTTCAGCCATGAAGTTGCCTGCCATTTCACCTCCTTTGAGGTTATCGGTGGCAACAAAGCTGACATATTTTTCGGATTGGAGTCCCGAATCGATGATCACAACGGGGATCCCTGCATCCTGGGCATTTTCAACTGGCCTGACCAATGCCTGTGCGTCCAGCGGTGCCAGCACCATGCCATCGACGCGTCGAGTGGTGAAATTCTCGACCAGTTGGATCTGCTGATCGCGATCATCTTCCTTGAGGGGCCCCTTCCAGATGATTGCTACTTTCTGGCCTTCGGCCACGAGCTCCTGCTCGGCTTTCTTGGCCCCTGCATGAATGGAGCGCCAGAATTCGTGCGTTGTCCCTTTCGGGATGACCGCAATTTGAAGGGTGTCATCTTCGACTGTCTGGGTGGGGCCGCAAGCGCTCAACCAACAGACGCCGAGAGCCAAACCTAACTTGTACCAGCGGGAATGCATGGGGGAATGATACGCAGCCCCCTGCGTCGATCAATGAATTATTCGTCTCGAAAGCAACGGTTGGCAGATCCACGCCAGGACTCAAAGCGCCTGGGAAGTGAATCGACCACTGAGAGGTGCGAATCTCAAGTCCTTTCGAGTGATTTCGGCGATCCCTCGGGGCGCCATCCGCCCGGGCTTGCCGCCACACTTATTCGCTGGATGGATTGTTGTCGTGGACGGGTTGGAGCCTGAGAATGGCATCCGGACCATTGGTCACCACGTAGATGGCTCCATCTGGAGCACTGTGGACATCCCGGACTCGGCCGGCGTGTTTGAGGATGATTTCCTGATGCATGACTCGATCGGCCTCGATATCCAGCAGGCGCACCTCTTCATATTTCAGGGCTCCCACCAGCAATTTGCCATTCCAGCGGGTGAACTGACTATTGTGCACAAAATCAATGCCGCACACCGCAATGGATGGCTTCCAGTAAAGAGCAGGCTGTTGCATGCCGATCCGACGCTGGAATTCCGAAACCGAAGCCCCATCATAGTTTCTCCCGTAGGTGATGATCGGCCAACCGTAGTTGGCGCCTCCTGCAATGTGGTTGAGTTCATCGCCTCCCATGGGTCCATGCTCGGCGGCCCAGAGGGCGCCACTAATGGGGTCCACTGCCATGCCCTGAGGGTTGCGGTTGCCGTAGGTGAACAAGCTGGGCATGGCCCCGTGAATGCCGATGAAGGGATTGTCTGCGGGCAGGCTACCGTCGAGATTCAGCCGGTGGATTTTTCCGTTGGGCCGGGAAAGATCCTGAGCCTGATCCGAGAGACCTCGATCTCCGATGGAGAAAAAAACGTGGCCCTGGCGATCAAACACAATGCGGGATCCGTAATGATGTCGGGTTCCAAGGTAGCGGTCGGCAGGCGCTTCAAAAATGACCTCCTGATCGGTCCACTGATTGCCTTCGAGACGACCCCGAACGATGCGTGTCATGGCATTGGGTTTGTTGGCTCCATCCACCGCTTGCGCATGACTGTAGGATAGGTAAATCCAGCCATCCTTGGCGTAATGAGGCCCCTTGGACACATCCAGGAGCCCTCCCTGTCCCTCGGCAAGGACAGCAGGGATGCCCTTCACCGGCTCAGGTACAAGCGTGCCATTCTGCCAGAGTCTGAGATGTCCCCCTCGCTCGGTGATCAATGCCTTGCCGCTATCCAGAAAATCGATCCCCCAGGGCAGATCCAATCCGGATGCCACTGTTTCGACGGAGACCTTGTAATCCAGGGTGTGGACCGAATCCGGGATGGGGGGCTTGACCGACCCGGATGCCTTTTCCGATGCCATGACAAAATCAATGACTTGATTGATTTGAGCATCGGAGAGTGCCTGTTCGAAAGCGGGCATCGAAAAATCCGAGATGCCGTATTTAATGTTTCGAAAAATCGCACTGCGGCTTGAGCCAAATTGCCAGACAGCGTCGGTGAGGCTTTGAGCAAGCCCTCCTTGCAATTCATGGCCATGGCATTGGGCACAGGCCTGTGCGTAGAGTTCTTCGCCCGAGGGCTTGTCCTGACTCAGCGCCATGAAGGGGGTGGCAAGGCTCAAGCTGATGCCAAGAAAGGATGCTTTTGCAGAGCCCATGCATGCGTGATGAGCAGAGATGAAAGGATGCGTTGGTTTCATTGTGGGTCGAGATGTTTGAAGGGATACAAGGTTGAGGGACTTCGTGCTTCTGCCATGTGTTTCTCCATTTCCGCCAGAATGGCAGGGTATTGCGTGGCAAGGTTGGTTTGTTCCGATGGATCCGCTTTGAGATCATACAGTTCGGTCTTCAATCCTTCCTTGAAGATCTGCTGGCGGACGGCCTTCCATTGCCCCATGCGAAGGGCCTGTTGCCCACCATAGGCGGGGAATTCCCAGTAAAGGTAGGCGTGAGAATGTTGTTCCGGATGGCCCAGAAGGGTGGGGGAGAGGTCGATGCCATCGAGCCCCTCCGGCACGGTGTCTCCATGACCTGTCATGTGAAGGATGGTTGGCATGAGGTCCCAGAAAGCCGCCGGTTCATCAGACGTTTTTCCGGCAGGTATGTGGCCGGGCCAACTGGCAATCATGGGGACGCGAATGCCCCCTTCGTAGACACTTCCCTTGAGGCCCTTGAAGACACCGGCTGATTCAAAATAAGTGGAATCAGAGCCACCCAGCCGGTTGTAGGTGGGACCATTGTCAGAGGTGAAAATGACGAGTGTCTCCTCCTCGAGTCCAAGAGATCTCAATTTGTTCATGATCAGCCCAACACCGTAGTCCAGGTAGGTCACCATGGCAGCATAGCCTGCCCGTGGCTTGGGGTGCGGTAGGTATCCTTTGTGTTCGTAGGCTTCTTCCTCGATCGTTTGATCATACCATCCCACAGCCCATTCAGGCACTTGAATGGACAGGTGGGGGATGGTGAAAGGCATGAAAAGGAAAAAGGGATCTTGGCGGTGGGCGTCGATGAAGCCGATGGCCTCCTCGATGAACCTGTCCTGCGAGAAGGTCTCCCCGTACAGCGTGCGATCGTTTCCCGGAAGGGTTTCCTTGGTGCCGTTGCGCCAGAGAAAGCGTGGGTAATGGTTGTGGGCATGCACCTGGCAGTTGAAACCGTAAAACAGGTCAAAGCCCTGGCGGTTGGGGTCCCCCGTGGTGCCAAAGTGACCCAACCCCCACTTACCCATGGCGCCAGTGGCATAGCCTTGATCATGAAGCGCCTCAGCCAGGGTTGTCTCCTCGGGAGGCAGGGGGTATTGGCCGGGAAACTCCCATTGGTATTGAGCTTTGATGGCATCCAGCCCCTTGGGGTTGCGATTGTCCCGCACGTAGGCATGCCCACTGTGCTTTCCGGTCAGCAGCATGCCCCGGGACGGTGCACAGACCGGAGACCCGGAGTAAAATTGGGTCATGCGCAGACCTTTCTCGGCCAGAGCGTCAATCGAGGGCGTTTGGATAACCTTTTGCCCGTAGCAGCCCAATTCCTGATAGCCCAGGTCATCGGCCAGGAAAACGATTACATTGGGTTTGCGTTCCGATGCTTGTGAGGAGGCGCCCTGGACGCACGTGATGATGCCAATCAGGATGCCGAGGTAACCTGGCAGGCAGGAAGTGATGAAGCGACGAGGCATGCGTATATTTTTAAGCTTCTCGGAACCGTATCTCAATCAAATTAACCGCCCCCAGCCCCACTCCCGGGGGCTGACCTATCTTCCAGATGAGGCATGTCTCATGAGCTTGCCTGAATTTGTGCCGTGATCTCCAGCGCCAGCTCCAGAGCCTCTTTGGCTGAAGCCCCACTGACTGCTGGCTCTCGTTTGCTTTGGACGCAGTCAACGAAATGCTTGAGCTCGCGCTTGAGCGGCTCATCCTTGTCAATCGGAACAGGCTCACGGACAATCTTACGGCCCGCAAATTCACTGACGACTTTGAAGTCCTTCTTGCGCGATGCGAGGAGCTGAACCCAGAAGCTGGAAGGGGTTTCCTCCGAGTTTGCCACGCGATAGATGAATCCCTCCTGTGCCCGGTAATCCAGGGAGATGTAGCTGGCCTCTTCTCCTGCACTGAAGACGCGGATCTTGCGCATGCGCTCAGGGCTGATTCGACTGACCGTCAAGTTGGCGACACAACCATTTTCAAAACGAATTCGGGCATTGGCAATGTCTTCCGAGGAGCTCAGCACCGAGACACCGGAGGCGTCCACCTGGGCCACAGGTGAGCGGACAAATGCCAGGACCACATCCAGGTCATGAATCATCAAATCCAACACCACTCCTACATCGGTGCTGCGTGCCGGAAAGGGAGAAAGACGGTGGGTTTCAATGAACTTGGGCTCTCGAGCGGCCTGTTGAAGGTAGGCGAAGACCGGATTGAAGCGCTCTACATGACCTACCTGAAGAACGCAGCCATGCTGATTTGCCAGGCGAACCAGCTCAGCCGCCTGCGTGGCGTCATCGGTCATGGGCTTTTCGACCAGGACGTGTTTGCCAGCCCGAAGCAGCCTCTGCGCGATGTCAAAATGGGTGACGGTCGGAGTGACGATGCTCAATGCGTCGGATTGCTCAAGGGTCTCTTCCATCGAAGAGAGACCCACTAGACCGTGCTGCTGTGCCACGCGGTGGGCGGTCTCCGGGTTCTGATCGTAAACTCCGACGCACTCGATGAGCCCCTCTCGGTGCATGTCCGCATACAATCTGGCATGTTCTTTTCCCAGGGCGCCTGTGCCGATAACGGCCACCTTGATCCGATCCTCCATCGGAGGGGCACCATAGGCAACATCCTCGCGGGATGCGAACCAAAATCATGGTCCTGATGACCGGCCATGGTGTGGAGCCCACGCCACCTTTCCCAGTAATCACTGCCCACGCCGGCGAAAAACCAGTCAAAGCGTCGCCTCATTCTGCGGACCCAGGCTATGAGCGGGGCTTGAGGTTTGGAAATAAACGCAAATAAAGTCTGTCTCCAGCAGGAAAACCACCCTTTCAGAGGTGGCCCTATCCGCCTGGAATGAGAAGTGCTTGCCTGGCTCATCACCCTTAATCGGCTTGACCCTGGCCATGGCAGGGCCCTAGGATTTTCGTTTCTCTTAAAGAGACATGTTATCTCAACTCAAAGGCCTTTTTTCCAATGATATTGGAATCGATCTCGGGACAGCCAACGCGTTGGTGTATGTCCGGGATCAGGGTATTGTCCTGCGGGAGCCCTCGGTGGTGGCCATTCAGGCCGGAACCACCAATGTGCTGGCGGTAGGCCTTGAAGCCAAGGAGATGCTGGGAAGGACTCCCAGTAACATTGTGGCGATTCGTCCGATGAAAGATGGTGTGATTGCTGATTTTGAAATCACCGAATCGATGCTTCGCCATTTCATTCAAAAAGTCCATTACCGTAAACTCATCGCACCACGAGTGGTGGTGGCAGTGCCTTCGGGAATCACCGAAGTTGAGAAGCGAGCCGTGAAGGATTCGGCAACCCACGCTGGGGCTCGCGAAGTTTACCTGATCGAACAACCGATGGCTTCGGCCATTGGTGTGGGGTTGCCCGTGCACGAGCCCGCTGGGAACATGATCGTCGACATTGGCGGTGGCACGTGTGAGATAGCCATCATATCGCTGGCTGGTATCGTCTTTGCCCGAAGCCTGAGGGTGGGGGGAGACGAATTCGACGAAACAATCGTGGCGCACATGAAGCGCGCCTACAACCTGATGATTGGCGAACGCACCGCGGAGGAAATCAAGATCCGCGTGGGTTCGGCTTTTCCTTTGGAGCAGGAACTCACCATGGAGGTCAAAGGTAGGGACCTCAGTTCCGGACTCCCCAAAACATTATCGATTTGTTCTGAAGAGATTCGCGATGCGCTCAAGGAACCATTGAATAGTATTTTGGAATCCATTCGTATCACCTTGGAGCGTTGCCCCCCTGAATTGTCGGCTGATCTGGTTGACCGGGGCATCGTGGTAGCAGGTGGGGGTGCTCTCCTTCGGGGCATCGACCGCCTGATTTCCGAAGAAACCGGATTGCCGGTGCACATTGCGGATGACCCTTTGACGGCCGTGGCTGAAGGTACCGGAAGGGTTCTGCATGAACTCCAATTTTTGAAACGAGTTGCTTCCTCAAGCCGAACCTGATGCTGTTCGCTCCCTGAAAATGGAGTGACATGCTCAGACAACGAGGGATAGCCATGATGAGCTTGGCGCTGCTGGCAGGATGTTTCCTGCTGGCACTGCCTACGCGCGTGAATAGCCAGTTCAAACGGGCTGTTGCGGGTGTCTTCCGTCCTTTGCTGGGTCTCTCTGATGGCGCGAGCCGCCAATGGGACAACCTTGATTTCCTTACCCTCTCCAAGGCAGATCTCTGGGAGGAGAATCGTCAACTGCGCAAGGAGCTCCAGCACGCCAGAATATCCCTCCTTCAGAAGCGTGCCATGGAGCAGGAAAATCAAACCCTGCGTCAATCGCTGGGGTGGGAATCCCAACAGCCCTGGCAGATGATCCCGGCGCGCATTCAAGTAGCGGATCCATTCAACTGGTGGCGAAGTTTGTATATTGACCGTGGATCTTCCGACGGAGTGATGGAAAATACCCCGGTGCTTTGCCCTCAGGGGCTGGTTGGCAAGGTGGAGCAAGTGGAAGCCGGGCGGTCCCTGGTGCGCCTGGTAGGTGATCCTCACTGTCGCGTGGCAGCCATGCTGGAGCCTGCCGCGGCAGCCAAGCCCTTGCGAGCCGCTCATGGGACCATCATGGAGGGGCCCCAATCCACATGGAATCCCCGCATGGTTTCCTTTCAGCACTTGCCGGTCGATATCCGGTTGGAACCTGGGAGTCAGGTGGTTACCAGTGGCATGGGGGGAGGCTTTCCAAAAGGTATTCCTGTTGGCCGGATCGTGGACAGTCGTCCTGCGGAGTCCGAGCTCTTTGTGGAGGCCCGAGTCATCCTCGGAGTCGATTTGAATGAACTT
>Ga0255776_10004350_pt1 | contig 14978 bp, 17 predicted proteins | sample 071ome_19_FD_179974 | JGI IMG/M metagenome (GOLD analysis project Ga0255776, IMG submission 179974) | Coastal salt marsh microbial communities from the Groves Creek Marsh, Skidaway Island, Georgia - 071413AT metaG (version 2) | ecosystem: Environmental > Aquatic > Marine > Intertidal zone >... | reverse complement strand
GGCATTGGCCTTCTGGATGACCTGCACCAGTTCCTTGGAAAGCGTCAGACCTTTGATCCGAGTGTCTCCAGTGACCTTGAGTTGAGTGCCCTCCCGTTGTACCCGCTGCATGTGTTCAATGCGCAATGGAAGGGAAGGGGGGGCTCCGGAGATATCGTGTATGATTGGTCCGGAAGGTTCGCAGAAATTGTAGAGAGCCAGTAGGCCCTCTTCAGCGCGATTGCTCTTCGCCTCAAGCACACCACCGAATACCAGAAGCCACAGGCTAATGGTAGCCAGGCCTATGCAGGAGGAACGCCATCGGGACATAAAGGCATAATAAGTTGCGGGTCATAAAGATGCAATCCTGCATTCGAACCCTGATGGCCTCTTAATCTGTGTGGCCAGCTGCCCAGCGGATGGCTTCGGTGATATGTTGACGGCCAAAAGGCGTCTCCATGGAACGCACATCATGCCCCAGTTCGGTGTAAAAAAAACGTCCGCCTCCCAGGGTGTGCAACCATGCGATGGGATGATCCGCTCCCATGGCCTTGCCACCCTGTTTTTGAAAGGCCTCTCTGACGGGCTGATAAGTCGATTCGTTGACGCGGAGCAAGACCTTGAAACCCGGCAGCTCCGTCACACTTCGGTCATGGTTGGTCCAGTCGGCCCGATAAAGGAATTTTTTTCCAAAGCCTCGGACGGTAGGATGATCCTGCGCTTCCGGATCGACTTCGACCAGGGCTTCTAAATATTCCGAATCGCTGTTGAAATCACACCCTGCCAATTGGTGGAACCACTTCCACTTTGTCTGGCGCACCAGAGAGGCATGCAGGGCGACAATTCCGCCTCCTGCCTCATACCATGCTTGGACGGCCTGACGCTGATCCTTGTCGAGGAGGGCCGTCATTTCCGTGCAGTTGTTCAGAACCAATACCTTGTAGCGGGGAAGAATCTGTTTGAGGTCTGCACCCGATTCGCTGACATCCACCTGCATCTCCAACGCCTCTCCCAATCGAACCAGCCAGCCGCTCATGGCCGCCACTTCCGGATGGCGATACCATCCGGTTCCCGAAAAGACCAGCACCTCGCCCAAGGCCTTGGGCCCCCGATCAAAAACCGTTGGGTTCTGCGCCACCGTCTCAAGAGGACCGATCCAGCAGTGAAGGAGCACCAGGAACACGGTGAAGCTCCTGCGGGCCTGCAGAACTGGGGCTTGGATCAGCGATGAAAGCAGAGGGGGTAGCGTGAGGTTCATGAACCCAAATCATGAGCAATCTCTGTCGGGGAGGTCAATGTCTATCATGGGTTTGCAAGGCAGAGTCTCCTTGGAGCGAACCCTACAGGAAGCACTTGACGGGCGAAGAGAAACCGCCAAGATACGATCCGTTTGGTGCGGGTGTGGTTCAATGGTAGAATGTGACCTTCCCACGGTCGAGACGAGGGTTCGATTCCCTTCACCCGCTCCATTGACTATCAACGACTTACACAAGAGTGCAGGAAAAGTGCAGGAGAACCTTGGACTTTTGCTTCAAGTTTTGGGATCGAATCATTGTCTTTTCGGCGAAATGGAATAGCTATGCGCGATGTCGCCGTTTTTGCGACCTTCTCGCTCCTCCTCCGTAAGAAAACTGTAAACGTAGTCCACTCTGCATTCCTGTTCTGATACAAGCACTCTCAAGTGACCGGAACTGCTTCGCAAGACAGCGTCGCGGTAACCATATTCCAAAGCGCTTCGCGTGTTGCCGAATCGTCGGTGGCCGGGTTGCGGGACTTCCTGGTAGATAACTCCATCTAGCTCCTCCTTTGCATAGAGGTGATCGTGACCATGAAAGACAACTGATACACCGTTCTTCACCAACAGATCATGAATCGGCATCTCCCAACCGGGGCGCATTGCTCTCCATTCGTTGACGCCGTCGGCATTGTGGCCGCCCCATTCATAAAGATGCGCGATAGATTTAGCGCCACGAGTTTCGTTATTCAGACCTCCGACAAGATAGTGAAGCAAAACGAACTTGAACTTGTGGTCACTGGTTTCGAGCGTGCTTTTCAGCCACTTGTATTGCCGTTCGCCAAGAGTCTTTGCCCACTGGCCGCCACGACGATTGATTGAATACCAGAACGGGTCGAGCGCGACGAAGAGCGCGTCGCCCCATTCCCAAGCGTAGTAGTCCTCCAAAAGTCCAAGTTCGCGATGTCTATCTTGGTTCCCCGTGTAGAAGTCGTTTGGGTAGGGGTTAGGAAAATAGGTTTTCCGCATGGTCGCCGACCAGACGGCCATGTTGTCCTTTCCACCGTAGTCACGATAGCCGGCCTCACCGTCGTGATTGCCAAGCACGAAAAAAAGCGGTGCCGAGTGACAGAGTCGGCTGAAGTAAAAACGCTGCGCCAAGTATTGTTTGTAGGCCTGGCGGTAGTCAGTGTATTTGTCGACCATAAAGGTGTCGCCCAATTCGATATGAAAATCCGTCCTATCCGCGAGCGCATTGGCGAGGGTCTGTTCGTATTTTTCAGGGACAATCCCGAAGTCTAAGTGAGAGTCTGCCTGAACGGTGAAAACGAAGCGACTACCGGGTGTTCGCTGGGTGTGAAATGTGTATTCCGGGCTGGCGGTGTAGGAATCGGCCCCTGGCGCGCGATTGTGAATCCGGTAAAAATAACGTGAGTTGGCTCGTAAAGCTGGAATGTCCACTTCCCTTATTTCATCGGCGGCAAGATTCTCTAAGACGACCTTGCCGGAGTATTGTCCCTCCTTGAGGCCATATTCGAGATAGAATTCCTGTGGTATATAGGCCGCGACACTGACAGTCACGGAAGAATCAGTGGGGCGGCCGAGAATGTGATCAAAGAGGCGTGAAGGAACATCCGTCCGGAAAGCTGGCGTGGGCATCTTGATGCCTCTAGCTTCCTCGCCGCGATTACCTCGGCCGTCCCGGCTCGAGGCGCCGCCGTTCCGGCGATTTTCGCCACCGAGTTCTGAGGAGCTAAATTTAACGTCATTGTCTGCGTTAAGCCTGAGCAGGGCACGGGTGGCATTGTTGCTTCCCACGCTAGAGGTCACGCCAGTACGATCGACGTCCAGCGCGCGGTTGATGAGATTGCCGCCCCGTTGGCTACTTTGATGTTGTTCGGGCGCATCCTGAGCGATAGCGAAAACTGCGATGAGCACCAGGGCGGATGTAAGGATGATCTTTCTCATAATGAAAATAGGGGCGGCCATTCGCCATTCAACGAGAGCGGCGTTCTCGGTTGCCGCGCTGTCCACCGCGCGACCTTTTTCTGATCTCGTCTTGATTCACCTTACCGTCGCCATCGAGGTCAAGTTTCAACAGTGTGGCTGGCGCACTCTTCAGTTCCTGCTCTGAGACGGCGCCGTCCTTATCGACATCAAGAATCTGTATCGACATATCGGAGCGGTCTCCACCACCTCGGCCGCCGCGTCTAGCTGACGGACGGTCACCGCGACGGGCCGCACCAGTGAGCGCTGGGTGCGACATATCGACTTTAGGAACCTGGGCGTTCACCTGTTTGAGGTAGGCCGTCAATCGTCGATCCAGTTCGGTTGCCTTATCCGGCATTTGCGAGGCGAGATTTATTCGCTCGCCCAAATCGGCACGGAGGTTGTAAAGGAAGCGGTCCCCGGATTCGTAGGCTCGGATCAGTTTGAAATCCCCATCGTAGATGGCGGAAGCCGGGCCGATGGGATCGCCGTCGTAGTGAGGAAAATGCGCGACGAATGCCTCACCAGGCCGATTAACCGCACCCTTGCCAACATTTAGTAGAATCGGCCCGAGACTTCCGCCTTCGACACCGGGGGGCAAAGCGGCACGGGCACCCGCCAGTTCGGCAACCGTGGGAAACAGGTCCACTCCGGATGTGATGGCTCCGGCAAAGCTGCCGGGTTTGATTCCTGGGCCGCGAAAGAGCAATGGCACACGCAGGCCGCCCTCTTTGACGGAACCCTTGCCGTTGGCCAGGACGCCATTTCGACCTGGCGTGCCATGATCAGCCGTATAGAAGACGTAGGTGTTGTCCGCGATGCCAAGGCTGTCCAGAGCGTCGAGTACGCGTCCAATGTTGATGTCCATATCGAGGGCAACGGCGGCGGCTCCGATGAAACGCTCGTCGCGGCGGCCGACGCGTTCACGCATCGACTCCATGCTCTCGGGTTTGGCGTCGAGCGCGCTCCGTCCGCCATATTGGGAAATCTGAAGGAAGAACGGCTTGCCGGCCTTGGCTTGCCGTGTCATGAAGTCAATGCCCTTGTCTGCCGTTCCATAGGCCTGTTTGGGATTGGGATTTTGCACACGTTCAGGGCCGGTGTTGCTATTTGCGCCATCATTTTCGTCAAAACCATGCTGCCTCGGGTTGGCGCGTCCGACGTGCCACTTGCCGAAATGCGCAGTAGTATAGCCAAGAGGTTTCAGGTGTTCGGCAATCGTAACCTCGGATAACGATAGCTCGGTCGAAGTCCGGGGCAACTGCACGCGGCCGCTCATCGGACTGGTGTTGATGTAGGTTATGTGCAGTTGCGCCGGACTTTTACCGGTGAGATACGCGGCGCGCGAAGGAGTGCAACGCGGAGAAGGCGCGTAGAACCGAGAAAACCTCATTCCGCCTTCAGCCAGCCGGACGAGGTTCGGCGTGTGGAAGAAGTCGCTCTTAGACGCCGGATTGTCCGGATCCAACTGGATGGACATGCTGGTCCAACCTTGGGCTTCACCTTGAAGGAACACAAAGTTTGGGCGTTTGGCGGAATGAGCGGTTGTCGCAGTCAGAGCGAGCAGACCGAAGTACAGGCGCAAAAGGGAGTAGCTTTGTTTCATAAGCTTGTCTCGATTGATTTTTCGGGCCTAGTCGAGCAAGCGGTTCAGAACCAGCACGACTTCCTGGCGAACGGTAACCACCTCGCGCAAGGCCGCCCGGGCTTGCTCCAGTTTCCTGGCATTGGATTCGCGTTCAGCTCGAAAAGCTTCCAACAGGCGATTCATTTCGCCCTTGGACGAATTGCGCTCCAAGGCGTCCTGAAGTTTGCCCTGCGGGGAATTGGGATCGACGTTGCGGCCGCGATCACCTTGTCCACCGCCGCCCTGCGCGCGATCACCCTGACCGCCTCGCGCACGGTCGCCCTGACCGGTTCCACGTCCGCCTCGGTCGGCCTGCGCGCGGTCACGCTCACGGTCAACTTGTCCGCGCTCTGTCTGATCCCGGTCGCGCCCGCCCTGTCCTTGTCCGCGGCCACCCCGCCTTCGATCGTCACGGTTGCCTCCGCGGCCTCCGCCCGCATTCCGAAGCTCGATCACCTTGGCGAGGCGTTCACTGATGATGGCCCACTCATCGTTGTCGGTCACACCGAGAGGCTGTCGGAATCGTTCGGTTTGCCGTCGAATCTCTTCGTGGTCGGCGTTCTGGGCGCTGGTGGAAAGACTAAGACCGAATGTTGTCATGACGACGGCCTTGAGAAGTGTTTTACGGATAGTTTTCATAATCTTGGGTTCTGTCTATTTCTGTCGAGGTCCAGATGGACGGAGGAAATTGGATAGGGATTTCTGAGCTTCGTGATATGGATTGAAAAGAATTTTGGCATTGGCTGAGCGCCGGTTATCGCCGTGGAGGAATTTTGCTTTTTCCATCACCGCCAGGACGACCGCTGCCACGACGTTAACCATCACCGGAGGGCGTGTAGATCACGTCTAAGTCTGCGCTGTCGATAATCGAATCCTTGATGGCAGCCAACAAGACTTCGCGCGTCACTTGTTCCGGCGGTTGGTTGAACTGCGGGACCTTGGTGAGGGCATAAATGTGGAGCGAGTAGGTCTTGGCGCCTCCGCCCCGGGAGTGTGGGGCAACGTAGGTCTGTCCACGTTTCCAGGTGGCGCCGAGTTTGCCGACGCCCTGCACATTCCTCGGCAAGCTGGTGACCGACGGCGGGATGTCCCACATGGTCCAATAGCATTTCATTTCCGGCCCTTTCGCAAGATGATCCATCACGAGCGCAAAACTCTTTGTCCCGGCCGGAGCCCCTTTCCATTCGAGTGGCAAGGTCGCGCCAGGGCCGTCTCCAGTAAATTCCTTGGGCAAGGGTCCGTTGTCCTCGACCGCAGGACTAGTGAGCTTGAAAATGCCGCTCTGTATAGGATTGATGGTATACGGTGTCACGGCGAACGCGTTCGAATCGTCCATCGGTCTCGGATCTCTACGGTCACCAGGGGGACGTCCGCCTTGGCCTCGCCCTCGACCGCCCCTTCTTGTGCCGCGGCTCTCGTCGCCACCACCACCACCCCCCCGTTGCCGGGGTTCAAAGGTTTCCGTGGTCTTCCGTCCGCTGGGTTCGATGAATTGAAAAGCGACGTTGCCGTTGTCGAGAACCTTGTAATTCACAAAGCCGTCGCGTCCGTTTTGGGAGTATCTGAGGCTGTAGCCCGTTTTAAGATCGCCAGTGAAACCAGTGATTTTAGCACCTCGAAGCGGTCGCTCGTAGGGTCGCACTCCTTGGGCGCGGGGCTGCGGATCGACCTGACCTCCAACCTCGTGAACTTCGCCCCGAAACCCGCCCACGAGGTAGGGGTAGGTCTTGGTGGCATGGTAATGATAATTTCCGTTCTTGTCGGTGTGGCCGCCCATCCAATCCAGCTTACGACAGGGCGAGCCGTCCGGCTCGGTCAACCCGAAAACTGGATAGCCATCTAGCGCGAACGCCACCGGGTTGCCCGCACCGACCCGATCTTGCAGATGGGTCGGTGCGATGTGGTAGTGATAGTCGTCGGCACGACCGCAATGACCGCCCCATTTGTCTAGCTCGCCGGCGACGACCGTGTCAGTGCGCCCGTCATTCTTGATGGGATTAAAAATGGGCACGCCATTCACAGCGAGGGCGATGGCGCCGCGGAAAAAATGTTCCTTGGCAGACATGGGTTCGGCTGCCTTGACTGGATGCAACGGAATCTGCCAAGCGTTGACTCCCTTGTAAGGCTGCGGAACCGGAACCTGCTGTTGCCAGGCGGTGATCCCCACCATCATCTGGTGATCGGGAATAGAATCGGATTCAACGTAAAAATAACGCGCATCCGAACGGGTTTCCACCTTGGACTTGAAGACTCCGAAAGCGCGCTGCATGAGGCCGAGGTAGGGGCTGGAGTTCACCGGGCCAGTCACGGCTTCAGTGGTCGCAGTCAGATGGATTGTTTGGGTGTTGATCCGGCGCACCTGTTCGATTCTATCCGCAATAAGGGTTCGGTCAGATTCGCCAAGGAGGTCGAGTTCGATCGAGATGAATTCACCCTCCCGATCCTGGACAACCATTTCGCTCTCGCGCGCCGCGACAAAGCTGCCTTCGTAGATCGGCTTACCAGTGACGTCCCTCCAGAGGCGCAGAGAGTTGGAGCCGTGAGGCCCCTGATCGCGGTGTGAATGCCCGTCATGGGCGTTGGAGCAGATCGGTAGAGAGATGGCGAGCACGGCACAGGCCCAGAGCAAGTGAGTTTTCATAAGCATCTTACGTTTAGTATCTCTGTCTATCGACCGGTGTAGAAATCCGCCATGGGGCCGTCAATCTTGAAACGGAAGATGACGGTGTTGTCCAACTTCAGATCTTCGGTCCAAATAAACTTGGCGCCGACGAAATCGTAATCAAAATACGGATCCTTCGGACCGACTTCCTCCTCAGAGTATTCCTTCGCACGGCTCCATTGGTTATCGTCGAATTCCGATGTAAACCAATTTTTCGGAATCGGAGTGTGTCGAACGCTTGGGTTGCTAACGTCACCGTTAATAGGCCCGTGGAAGTAGTTCTTCGCCTTCCATTGGGAACTGGTGACAATCTTACTGCCAATCTTCAAAATGAATCCGCCATCTCCGATGTTGTTGACATACTCAGTACCTTTGCTCGGGTGTGCATTGTCTTTCGCCATGACAGCAATGGTCATTGGATATTCGGGAAGGATATCTACCGAAACGACATTGTGCGGGATGAATTCGATAGAATCGACAGCAACAAGCTTACCGTTTATGTATAGGATGAAGCTGTTGTCGGCATAGATATTTGCCCTGAGCGTGTCGCTGATACTGGGTTTGCGCTTTCCGTCGGGTGTACCGCCCCCATGTTTATCTCCTTCGCGACCACCTCGCCGGCCTCCGCCACGCTGACCAATTCGCTCCGGTTTACCGGCCTGATTCAAGGTAAGCAAAATGGTTTCAGGCTGAACCTCCTGATCATCCTCGATTCCCGCTCCGAAAGCTTGCTTACAAATGCTGTTGTTATGTTCCTGACGGATGAGCTGGGCGCTTAGCGGATCGAGTGACCTCACAACAATAGCTAGAGCTAAGAGGAGTTGTTTCATAACGAAAGAGAACCAGATCTAAATGAACCGGACCCGTCCTTGTTCATTAAAAGTTTTTAATGTGATGCGCCTCGACTTTCATGCGTCGCCATAATAAAGATCCTGCGTGAAAGTGCTCATCGTCGAAGATGAAGTCAAAATTGCTTCCTTTGTTCAAAAGGGGCTTAAAGAGGCCGGAATTATAGCGGACTGCGCTCGCGACGGAAACACCGGATATCACATGGCGACGACGGGCAGCTATGACACCATCGTCCTGGATATCATGCTTCCTATTCGCGACGGCATGAGCATTCTCAGGCAACTTCGAGCCGAACGATACTCAACTCCCATTATACTCTTAACGGCGCGATCAGAGCTGAACGAAAAACTCATCGGACTAAACGAGGGAGCAGACGATTATCTGACCAAGCCGTTTTTCATCGAGGAGCTCCTTGCTCGACTCCATGCCGTCAACAGACGTTCTGCCGGCATTGAAATGAACGTCTTGGAACTTGGGGGATTGTCAGCGAATCTTCTCACTCGTGAAGTGAAATTCGGTAAGGAATCGATCGAGCTAACGGATCGAGAATTCACCCTGCTGACCTACTTGATGCGATCCCCGGGTCGGGTCTTTACGCGCACCCAGATCTGCGAACATGTTTGGAATTACCACTTTGACCCGAGCACAAACATCATCGACGTCTACATCCAGCGCTTGCGCAAAAAACTCGGCCATCCCGATCCATCACCAATCGAAACCGTCCGTGGGGTCGGATATCGAATGAAAAGCGTCGATTAGTTTCGGGTCATGTTCAGAAATCCCAATTTCTTTCGAATCAAAATTGCAGTCCTGTCCGGTCTCCTCTCGGCAAGTCTCCTCGTCGGTTTTGGTTGGCTATTCTGGAATCTAAACTATCAGTTCAGCATCGCGGGCATCGATCGAGAGATCCAGAATTTCGGGAATCCCAATCTGAACAAAAGACACGGGAACAACCATTATTCCCAATTTGCGGGCACGTTGCGTCAAATCCTTGGAGACGATTCGGGAACGTCCTTCCTGCTACTTGTGGAGGATGATCGAGGCAATACAGTTTTCCGATCGGAACATTGGCCCAGAAGTGTTCGATTTGAGATTCCCCGCTTGACGGGGGAATCCTCCCGTTCAGCGATCTCCCTACGCTCGGGGCGAGGAGCGAAAAAGCCTTTGTTGCCGCTCAAGGAACCCCGGTTCGTCACCGTGCATGACAGAGATGATACCTGGCGTATCGGGATTCTGGGCAACGACTACAACACAGTGGCGCTTGGCTTTAACATTCATGAATTCGAGACGGGCATGAATGCGTTGGCGCGCAGGTACTGGACGGCACTTCCTGTCGTGCTAATTCTTATTGCTACTGGAAGCTGGCTACTCGCCAACCGCGCCCTGCGGCCCATATTGGAACTGACAGAGACTGCCGAGAGGATCACCGCGAGAGGTATGAGCCAACGGATCAACGCGGTGGCGCACGATACTGAATTCCAACGGCTGATTAGCGTATTCAATGGCATGATGGATCGATTAGAGAAGAGCTATCACCAAGCGATCCGATTCAGCTCAAATGCCTCGCATGAACTCAAGACGCCGTTGACGATCATTCAGGGAGAACTGGAGCAAGCTCTACACAATGCACCTCAAGATTCCGAACGACAGAAATCGGCGAGCCTAATGCTGGAGGAAATTCATCGTCTCAAAATCGTCGTTGAGAATCTGCTCCTGTTATCACGGGCCGACAGTGGTGAACTCCATGTGAAGCGAACAGAAGTCGACCTGAGCCGAATGTTGAACAACGTAGCCGAAGACACTCGAATTCTAGCGCCAGATCTGGAGGTAGAGGATGAAATCGAGACAAATGTTCAAGTGCAGGCCGACTCTGTTTTGCTACAACAGGTTTTCCAAAATCTGGCCTGTAATGCAGTGAAATTCAATCGCAGTGGCGGCAGGATTCAGATCTCACTTCATTCTCACAGCGATGGTATTGTTGTCCGCTTTTCCAATACCGGTCACAGCATCCCAGAAGAAGAACACAATCGCGTTTTCGAACGATTCTACCGAGGATCATCTCCCAAAACCAATAGTCCGGATGGAACAGGTTTAGGATTGAGTCTTTGCCTGGAGATCATACACGCACACGACGGTGAAGTGACATTGCTCCAATCTGACCAGGACCAAACGGTCTTCCAGGTCAGCCTCAATGTAGTGAACGAGGATACCAACCCTGTAGAGAATTCCCCAGACAGGCCATAGTCGGTTACGATTCGAATGGTTCTCATTACCGCATCCTACTCCAGCCCAAGCAGAAATAATAAACCACTGAAAGCCACCAGACGGTGTTTTTAACCACTAAAAGCCACTTTCCACCATTATCTACCACCACGAGGGTTCGATTCCCTTCACCCGCTCCACTTCTCCAACCTTCAGACTGAACAGTTTATCGCTGCGATAGAGCAGTGGGGATTATGGTTTTTACAAATTGGTCTTCCAAAGGGGGTAGCCACTGTTGTTTCAGCGTTTTCGCTTAAAAATCTTAATGAGAAATCACTGTTTCTTGTGTAGGCTTTCAATTATCCGTAACTTAAATGCTTACAACAATTGTAGCCGTATTGTGGAGGGGTTAAGGACGCAGACTAAATATTTACAAAGCTGTGCGGCAACAAAAAACGTTGAAGAGGTCAAACAGCATTTAGCTGCTGGTAACGATGTGAATCAGAATAATGTGGTTGACCAGACCCCACTACATTATGCGAGTGCTAGCGGCGGCAAAGAAATGTCCGACCACTTAAAGACTAAGATGTGGATTTGAAGGCGTTGGATAACTTATGGCAAAACACCGTTAGATTTAACCAAAATGAATGGAGGAACCGAGTTCGCAACTCTCCTCCCCGAACACCGAGCCAAGACCGGGGAGGAACTAGACTTTATAACCATATAACAGTCAATATTTGTCGAAATGAAAAGTCTGCTAAGCATAATCGTAGCTGCTTCTTTGTTTGGGTGTAGCTCCGCAGAACACATGCAATGGAATGATGAAGCAGAATCTGTCCATGCCATTGCATTAGGGCTCAAAGAAAGCACGATATGTGAAGTGTATAAGGTTGATGATTCCTACCCCAATGGGCACGAAATTAAAAGTGTCGAACCATTGCATGGTTATGGAATGCTGTCGAAGCCAATTGCGCTTTCGAAAAAAAGCAGAAAAGATTTAATGCGGGTTTTGAAAGATGCCAAGACTTACATTGCTTACGAAGTTCCATCTGACTGCCTTTTTCGTCCGGGAGTAGCATACCGGTTCAATGACGGTGGCAAAAAAGTAGAATTATTAGTTTGCTTCAGTTGCAATGAGTTGAGGTATTACATGGACTGCCACATTGTTGGAGAAAGCCGCTTTCAACCCGAAGAACTGGTTGATCTTACAAAGAAACTGTTTCCAGAGGACAAAAAAATTCAATCACTGAAATGAAACAAAACTTGCAAATAAGTTCAGACCGGCAAGACGGGTGAAGATTTGAGAGCTGAAGTAAAATGAAACACTTCATACTCACAACAATCGCTGCGGTAATATTAGTCGGGTGTAGTTCCTATAAAGATAACGACAAAGTAGAAGTGCTAAGCCAAAAAACATCACCTAATGGAAAATTTATTGCTACCAGTTTTTCATGTTCAGGAGGTGGGGCTGCCGGATACTTCTATTACAATGCGAATTTACGTCGAGTAGGAGAAGAGATGGATCAGCGTGATTGCCTTTTGGGTAAGCACAAGACGTGGATGGCCTTCAATGCTATTCAAGTTCGGTGGATGGATGACAGTAATCTTGAGATTTCCTACAAACAGAATAATTCTCCTGCTTATCAAGATAATAACTCGGTCAAAATAAGCTCTAAATATGGCGTTGCTATCCACCATGTGGTGAAAAATTAAAAAAACTCGCTATCTCAAGAATTAAAAGCTGATTGAGGCGATACTTGAGTAGCTCAGAGCGCTCACAGCATAATTTAAAATGGCAATATGAAACGCTTGATTTTCGCAATAGGGACACTGCTGACAGTTGGGTGTGACCTTCATTTTGATTCTGTTTACCTTGGTAGATCCGAATCGAAATTTCTAGGTGATGTCGGTAAAGGGGACCTCAAAGCTGTTAAAGCCTACTTAGATAAAGGTGGAAACGTCAATTTACAAGATGAACCAGGAATGACCCCGTTGCATTATGCTGTCAATGGTAATTGGGACCTTGGTAATTTTGATACAATAAAATTACTCATTGATAAAGGCGCAAATGTGAATGCAACCGACGATACGCATTATACCCCTCTACATATGTGCAACAACGCGGAGGTCGCAGAGCTGCTTATTGATCATGGTGCCAATGTGAATGCCAGGACAAGAAGATCAGGTGAGACTCCACTGTTTTCAGCCACACACGGAGCTGCTCAGGGTGCAAGCAAAAGTTATCAAAAGTATTTGCGACTGACGGAAATGCTTTTGGCCAGAGGGGCAGACGTAAGTGTTAAACTAAAGAGTGGAAGTATGCTTGGGTATGACGAGCCGCACCGAGAAAAGACTGGAGACACCGTTCTGCATGGGGTAGTCCGGAGCTATTCAGAGGAACATGCTATAGAAGTATCTGAATTGCTTATGGCGCATGGAGCTAATATCAATGTGCGTAATATTATTGGTAACACCCCATTGGATGAGGCGCTTTTAAATAAAAGGAGCAAAACAGCGAAATATATTCGCGAGCACGGAGGCAAGACGGCAGACGAATTGAACGCTAAGGTCAGATGAAAGTCGGCATTTTTATAGCTATCCTACCTTACTTTGTGGCCCTGCTACTGTATTACTCCTTAGCCATTCACATGCACCAAAGTTTAGATGGGTGGCCAGGGATTGGGACAGATGGGTTTCCATCGGCGTTGCTTATCCATGCTAAATTTCAAACTGCGTATATTACGTATTTGTCTGTTATGACCGTCTTTGTCGTGCCTTTAATGATTCTACTGTGTCTGATGGTCCCACGTTGGCGGTATCTGGCCTTTTATTTCGTAGTGCATTTGGTGTCTTTGCCACTGTGCTTTGGGTTGATGCAGCTTGCTCCCGCAGGTTATCTTTACTGGTGGTGGGACTGACGATGCTGTGAGCCATTCCAACCTAGGAGAAAAGTAATGACAATTAGGTGGAAACAGAACGGCTAAAGTGGTTTACGCTAAACGATAAGAGGAAATGAAAAGCCTTCTACTCTCGACATTTACAGCAGTGTTCTTGTTAGTCGGTGTGAGATCACATTCGCTTGGGCTGATGGCTGGCGAAGCCCCAAACATCCCATTATGGCAAGCTGCCAGAATGGGAAACATCGAGGTCGTTAAACAGCATTTGGCTGCTGGTGCGCGTGTCGGCGCCAAAAGTCCTCGGAACGGGTCCACTCCTTTGCATCAGGCTGCTCGCAATGGGCGTAAGGAAATTGCTGAACTTCTCATCGCCGAAGGTGCGGATGTGAATGCGAAGGATCATAATGGCAAAACACCCTTAGACTGGGTGGTTATGCTCAATCATATCGGCACTACCGATTTACTCCGAAAACACGGCGGCAAGCATGGTGTGTTAAATGGGGCAGTTCGTGCAGGAGATATCAAGTCCGTAAAGGAACTTTTGGTTGCTGGTTCGGATGTCAATGCGAAAGATCCTTATGGCCTGACCCCTTTGCATCTTTCGGCTATTCTTAACAGCTCTGTGGAGGTTGCCCAAATTCTCATTTCTGCTGGTTCTGATATGAATGCGAAGGACAAGGCTGGCAGAACTCCACTGCATTATTCGGCTGGCGAAGGTCACAAGAAATTCGTCAAACTTCTGATTTCCAAAGGCGTGGATATCAATGCTAAGGAATCGGATGAGCGAACGCCCCTAGATTGGGCCATCCAGTTTCAAGAATCCGAAACCGCCGACCTCCTCCGAAAGCACGGCGGTAGGAAAGCCGAGGAATTAAAAGCTGAAGGCAAATGAAACACCTAATAATGACAACAGCAGCCTTGGTGCTGGTAGGGTGTTCAACAAATGTAATTACAGTGGCAAATAGCGGTCACAATGTTTGGCAGAAAGTGGAAGTGTGGACAGGAGGTCGTCGTTTCGCTATCGGAAAGTTGGAAGCAGGTGAATCGAGGGTTATTCGGTTTCGTTCAAAACAAGAAAATGTCGTCCTAATTAACGGTGAGATAAATGGTGAAAAATTAGCATATGAATTTAACCACTACACAGCAAATTTACCAAGCGCACATGCGATATTTATAAATAATTCGCATCTTAATGAAATCGAGATAGTGGATTTAAATTCGACAGTTCAGACTCTCGATGAATTATTAAATGAGAAAAGAAGGGGTGATAAAAATCCTGCTTCAATCAATCTCAAGACGCTAAGTGATGTGTTCAAAGCTGAGGGAAAATGAATGACCTGCTCATCCATATACTCAGGCAGTGTCAGAGTCATTGGTGCTAGGGGAGAGGCAGTGTGGTTGGTGCTTTCTCAAAAGATTGTTCACCGTAGTTTTGAGTGTGCATTGGGTTCGGTTCCCTTCGTTGGATTTACTTTTTCGGCTTTAACTTTGAACGGTTATCCACCTCCACAGAGTTGTGAGGATTCTGATACTTACAAC
>Ga0255776_10004343_pt1 | contig 14987 bp, 9 predicted proteins | sample 071ome_19_FD_179974 | JGI IMG/M metagenome (GOLD analysis project Ga0255776, IMG submission 179974) | Coastal salt marsh microbial communities from the Groves Creek Marsh, Skidaway Island, Georgia - 071413AT metaG (version 2) | ecosystem: Environmental > Aquatic > Marine > Intertidal zone > Salt... | reverse complement strand
AATTGAAAAGAAAGGGCGCTTCAAAGGTTGCGCGCGAGTAACAACACGTAAAACGAACACCCCTTCGATCGCGATGCGAGAGAGTAGTGTGCTCTTCTTTTCTCGCTTTTTTAGTCTTTGAAAGTTTATCAGAGTTGAAGTTAAGCGAGGCGAACTATTCGTCGCTCGGGTAAAAGTCGTCAAGCAGCCAGCAGAGCTATTTTTTTAACTTTCCACGCGGTAAAAAACTGGATCGTGCCCCATAAATTTAAGAAAGATCAAAGCGCCCGGGAGAGAGCGAGCGCGCGAGTCCGCGAGCGAGAGACGTTCTTCGCGAGGATTCTCTCTGAAGAAGATGCGGAAACGATCGATGCGTACACCGAGCGACGCGATAATCGCGGCGCGAAGTATGCTTTTGCACGTGTGGTGCGTGGTTTTCTTTTCCATCTCTCTGTGCGCGCGAGCACAACCCACCTCCGGTCCATCACCGGCTTCCCAACCCACCACCGCTCCACCACCGGCTTCCCAATCCACCGCTCCACCACCGGCTTCCCAATCCACCGCTCCACCACCGGCTTCAACTTCAGAGACGTCGACGCAGTCTCCCGAGCGTTCTGGTTTAGTCGGGGTAGAAAGAGGGCAACGTCGCACTGAATATGCGGACGGTGTGTTTAACGTGCGAACTGGAACGGGAGAGGGCCGAGAGTTGCAGATCAACTCGCACCGCGTCGTCACCGACGCCAAGTACGAGTTTTGGGAGGATGTGCAGTGCAGGGAGACGTTGTACGTCGGGAAAGGGAACGACAAAGTCGAAGTTGGCGGACGCTTGGAAACTATCTTTGCAAACGTGGAGAGCTTGACGCAAGAATTCCTCGCGGAAAATGGGATCCTTCGAGCGGAGAACGCGGACCTTCGCGCGCAGTTCGACGCGCTCAAAGCGTACGTGGACAATTTTTTTCAACCGCCGTCGCCACCGCCAACGCCACCGCCACCGCCACCGCCACCGTCACCGCCACCGCTTACTCCAATCCCAGATGCGAGTTGGCATACGTTTGTGGATGCGTGTTTGAGCGAATCAGAAGTTGCAGAAGAAACGGGCGAATGCACCGATTGGGCGTCTGGTAATAATTACGGGACGATGCCAAACTGGAATACGAGTTTGGTGACGGATATGAGTGGTTATGATTTGGATACGTATTCATACCAAGGCTTTGGTGGTAGAAGTACATTCAACGGTGACATATCGAAGTGGGACACGTCGCAAGTGACTGATATGACAGGTATGTTTGATTCCGCTTCTGCGTTCAACCAATACATTGGAAGTTGGAATACAGGAAAAGTGACGAATATGCAAGGTGTGTTTTATTCCGCTTCTGCGTTCAACCAAGACATCGGGACAACATCAGATGGGAGTTGGGACACAGCGCAAGTGACGAATATGGGATATATGTTTCATTCCGCTTCTGCGTTCAACCAAGACATTGGGAGTTGGGATACATCGCAAGTGACTGACATGGCAAGTATGTTTAATGGCGCATCTTCGTTCAACCAAGACATTTCCTCGTGGACTGGAACTGCCGCAACAACACTGCAAACTAACATGTTTCAAGGCGCGGATGCTTTCCAGGCTAAATTTTCATGCACAAATATCGAAAAAGGTCCGGTAAACTCTTGCGAGCTCAAGTCCACTTAATACTGCTACTTCTGATGCTGCTAAAAATACTATTTTTGCTTGGTGTATTATTTATAATGTAAAAAAATAGTCGCAACGGCGCGATACTCTTGTTTTCCTGGTAGAGTGTAAATACGTAGTGTAAATATGTTTTTTACGCGTTTTGATTTTCAACCACTCTCGCCACGCGCGCGAGTGCTAGTGTTATTTCTTCTTCGCCGCCGTGACGTTGAATTGGAAATGGATGATATCGCCATCCTTAACGACGTACGTTTTACCTTCTTGTCTGTATTTCCCGGCGGCTTTCACTTCCGCCATCGAATTCGTCGTTGAAATTGACTTGAAATCATCAAAGGAACACACCTCCGCTTTGATAAAACCTCTCTCAAAATCGCTGTGAATGACCCCAGCCGCTTGCGGCGCCAACGCGCCCTCTTGTACCGTCCAACATCTCACTTCTTTCTCGCCAGCGGTGAAGTAGTAAATCAAGTTCAGTTCCTTGTAGCCTTGGACGATCATCTTCGGTAGGACGGATTTCGCGCCTTCGTTTTCTTTTTCGAACGCCTCTAAATTTTCTTCGCCGACATCGAACGCCTCTTGCTCGTATTCCACCGAAGCTGGAATCATGGTCCCTCCACCGTGCTCCTTAATCCAAGTGTGAATTTTTACCAACCATTTATTCTTTTTCCTGATGAAGTCTTTCTTCGTAAGATTGACGATATAGATCATCGGTTTCGTGGTGATGAGCGATCCGAGTTTTGTTTTAATCATATCTATTTCCGGAGTGGAAAAATCTCCACTTCGGATCGGCAAGTCATTCGTCAGCATCTCCTCGACTTTTGCCATGGTATCTTTAAACAACTGCGATAATTTCATCCCGTTCGATTTCTTCACGTCTCTCTCCTCGTCTGTTATGGCTCTCTTCAGCGCCGCTAAATCCTTCGCGCATAACTCGTGATTGATAGTTTCTAAATCTCGAATCGGGTCCACGGAGTCATCCACGTGAATCACTTCGTCGCTATCGAACGCTCGAACGACGTGGAAAATCCCATCCACCGCTTGAATGTGCGAAAGGAAATCGTTGCCTAATCCCGCTCCTTCGCTCGCCCCTCGAACGAGCCCCGCGATATCGGTCACGTGCAAAAAAGCCGGGTACATCGACGGCGGTTTCCACAGATTGCACAAGTAATCGTACCGCTCGTCCGGCACCGGACATCGACTCTCGTTCGGCTCGATGGTACAAAATGGGAAGTTTTCCGCCGCCGCGATCGCTGTTTTCGTCAGTAAATTAAATAGCGAACTTTTGCCTACGTTTGGTAGACCGACGATGCCCATCTTCAGGTTATTTTTTACGCGACCGAATCGCGCAGCCGTTCGTGGTGCCTCGTTTTCATCTTTCGCGCCCTTCTTCGGCGGCATCTCCTTCTTCTTCTTCTTCTTTCCCTGTCGTTGCTCGTTCTTCGATTGATCTAAACTGGCGTATTGACGACCGTAAACGCCGGCGGCGGCAGTTCTGACACGTTCCAGAGAGTGTGGAGTCTGATTATAAAATGCGTTCAACAAAAAAAGCGCTCTCGCTCTGCTGCGCATTCAACGACCGACGTGCCCCGCACGAACACACACGCGCAAACACACACACGCACTCTCAAACAACACACACACAGACAGAGAGGGAGAGAGATGGATTGCTCCAGGGGAGCGTTTTTTTTTGCTTCTTCTTCTTCTTCGCGTGTGCGCGCGTTGTTTTTGAAGAGGAAGTCTCTATTTATCCACTTTTTCCCCGAAAGTTTCTCGTCTTTTCTCTCCAAAAATCACAATAAAAAAAAATTCAAAAGAGCACGCTTTTACGCGAGACTCTGACGCTCTCTCTCTCTCTCTCTGAGAATCACCGAACGACGAGGACGAGAAGAAGAAGAAGAAGAGGAAGAAGACCGGGTCTCTTTTTCTATTTATTCATAAGCGACACTTTTTGACCACTAATAAGCAGCGGCGCGCAAAAAGAAAAAATGGAAAAGCATCGTCGGTACATTTTGGCGCAGATGGACCGGGTGAAACTCCCGGTGCAGCGATTCGTGGAGGGACATTTTGTGGCGCCGAGCGCGAGTGCGCTGACGAAAGTCATCCCAAGCGTGGGATCGAAAAAGAATTACGCGAGTTTAGAAGTCACGAGCACGTTTTTCGCGTACGTCTTGTTTGCGATTTCGTTTTGCCTGTGCGTGACGGTTTTGAGCGTGGTGCTTTCGCCGAAAATTTTCCGAAAGTATTGGGCGGACGTGTCGAAATTGGATAGGAAGATTTGGCACACGAACATGGACACGTATTTTCCGGCTTTTTTTGTGACGCTGTTCGCGTTGCCTGCGATATTGACGTTCGATGGCGGGGACGGTACTAAGTTTGTGCATCGGGCTTCGTTGGATACGGTTCGCGCGTGCGGTTTGAGTTTGGGGTACATGGCGTGGGATTTAGCGGTGATGTTGGAAGATCCGAAAGGTCAACAGGCCACGTACGGTGGGAAAAAAGCGTATTATTTGTTCATAGTCCATCACTTGTTTTCTCTTTGCATTTGGCCGTACGCCGTTCTCGCCGGGCGGTGCGTCTATTTCGTCAATTTCTTCCTCGTGAGCGAAGTGACGAATTCAAACATGAGCACTCGGTGGTTTTTGTTGAAGTGCAAGTTGGAAAAGAGCACTTTTTACGTCGTGAATGGGTTAGCGTGGATTCCGTTGTTTCTTGGCGTGCGAGTGTTGGTGATTCCTTTGATGTTGAAGGCGTTCATTTTTGGCTCCTGGAACGCTTTGAGCGCCGGGGAGAAAATCGTCGCGTTTACCACGCTGCCGATTCCAAGCATGTTGAACATCTATTGGGCGCGAATGATCGTGCGTAACGCGATGAAGTACTTACTCACCGGGAAGGATCCAGAAGATCGGAGCGGTAGCGATGATGCGGCCCCGATGGGGAACGCGAAAAAGACCAACTGACTTTTTTTGTGAATCACAAAACGAGCGTCGGGACGCGACGAAAGAGAAAGAAGAAGAATATAGGATGACGGAAAGGAAGCAGTAGATGTATATACAATTTTTAGCCAGCGTAGTAATTAAATTACAAAAAAGAATTTTAACTATTTATACGAACAAACAACGACTCCATCGTGGGATCACGCGAAGATCCCGTGGCCGAGGACCTTTTCGGCCACAGTCGCCGCGACTAATCCGACGATCGCCATGCGACCATTCGTAAGTTCAGCCTCCGGCGTAAACACGCCGTACGGTTTCGACGACGGCTTCGAGGTATACTTATCGGCGTTTTGCATCGACGGCATAAACGTAGCCGCGGTAATCAACAAGCTCGCAAACACGAGGGAAAACACGTGGTTGTGCAATTGCGCGCCGAACGTCTCGTGGTTGTAACTTTGCAACTCGGCACCCAAAGCGGCGACAAAAGCAATCATCCCGGCTCTGCAGTTGATGACCTCCGGCGCCCACCCGCTGAAACCCATGATTTCCTTGAACGTTTCGTTTTCCGAGTACGTTTGGCTTCCTGAGCTTTTGACCGGGGCTTCCGCTCGCTTCATGGCGGAGTCGATGTCGACCATTTCCGACGACGATGACGTCGGCGCGTCCATCTCGTCCATGCTCGCGGTGTTCTTAACGAACATCGAGGAGGAAGAGGAAGAGGAAGAAGAAGACGAAGCGGCGCGGGTGGAATTCTTCTTCAGAGCGAAAGAGGCCGGAGCGATGGCAGAGCGAGCGGTGAGCGAAGTGAACATTGCGAGAGCGTTGTGTTGGTGTGTTGGTGATTTTTATCTGTTTTGAGCGTGTGACAGTTATGACGTCAGAGTCTCGAAAATTCTCGTGGCTGAAAATGAAAGCAAAAAGATCAAAAATACGCACGAGAAGTACATACGGCTTTGTACACAAACGATGTTTTACATGCATAAATGCGAAAAACAACCGATTCGTTTTTCTCTGCTTTACACGCGCGTCTAGTGCTAGTGCTGCTGCTCGTTTCATTTTCATTTTCATCGTTACGCCAAACCGTACAAGTGAAAGTGCTCGAAGAGATGGCCAAAGTTAGATAAAATCCACGCCATGGCTTTTAAGAAGCAAGTTTTGGTGAATTCCATGAGCCATCCGACGTTGCCGATTCTCCAGGCTTGCAATAAACCTAAACCGACCGAGGCGACGGTGAAGATTAAACCGTATAAAGCGATGGATTCGTTCAGGCGTTGGAGCTTGACTTCGACGGCGGCTTGGATCAAGTTTGTCGTTCTGGAGAGCGCCGCGGAGAGGATTTCGGCTTGCTCCGAGGCAAAGAAGATGGTGGATAATGCCGGATCTAACCGTTTCTTTATGAAGAGAGGGAGGAACCGGGCGCTGTAGCTCAATCGTTTCAACTGCGCTTCGTTGAATTTAAGCTCGATGATTTGTTGGTACGCTTGCGCGGAGAGCGCGAGCATGCGCGTCTTCGCGACTACGTCGGCCACCGCGGATTCGAGGTCGGCGACTTGCGTCAACATTTCCTGTTGATTGCGATAATCCGTGTTAGACGCTCTGGATTTTCTCAGCACCGAAGAAACGTTATCGTATTGGATTTGCAATTGCGCCAACGTTTGTCGTTTCGCTTTGGCTTTAGGTAATCGAGAGAGAATCAGCAATCGGTACTGCTCGATGATTGTCAAACGTTGGATTTGACGCATGGCGCGATCGAAGGTTTCTTTCCCCGGTGGTACGGTGACTAAACACTGCGTGCCACCGTCTTCGTCGAGTTGATAATTGACGTAAATTTTCGCGCCGTCGCCTAGACTGGCGCCGGCAAATGCGCCCACTTCCCAATCCAGTTCGCTATCCCGAAACGTTTCTTTGGTCGTGCCTTTCGTGCTCGACGTCGTCGTCAACGGGTCCTCGAAATACGACGAGTCTCTGGACATGACTCTCGACGCCAACGCTTGCCTCGCTGCTTCTAATTGTCTCAACGCCGTGCGGCTGTTCGCGTCGCTCGATAAATCCACGTCCTGGAATAACGACCTGGAGCGTCGCAAATCGTTGGAAACCACGCCGGCGTCCGCGACAATCTCGTTCGGATCGCGCGCCGCGTTTTCATCCGTCGTCGTTCCATTCAAAGTCAACCACTCTCCGTTTAACGTCTCTCCGTCTACCGTTTCCGCGAACGTCTCTCTGTCTAACCTGACAACGAAATGCTGAATCAAAAACACCTTACCGGGAACGTCCGCCAACCAATTCGTCGGCAACAACCAACTCCACGGTTTAATCGGCGCCGAAATTTCATCCTCCAATCGCCCGGGACCACTCAACGTCAACGTTTCAAACTCGGAATGTCTTTGCAAACGACAATTAAACCCGGCGCCTAAATCCAACACGACGTCCGACCACCCTCTCGCGACGCCGTCTAAAACGCTCGTCACTTTCCACGCCGGCGTCGTGTAGTGCGACAACAAACTCTTAATCGTCTCCCGATACGCCTCTCCTTCCTCTTTCGTAAACTTCCCAGTCTCATCGTACTCCCGCATCCACGCTAAATGTAACACCTCCCCACCTAACGGCACGAACGGTCTCGACCTCGTCTCCGCCGACAGCGCTCTGCGTTGCCCCAAACCGCGGTCGATCCGTTTCTCGTTCGCGCGCTCCGCGTGTTCTCGCTCGATCACAATCGTATTCTCCGTCGTCTCCGTTCCGTTCGCTTTCGTAACCTCTCGCTCCTCCTCCTCCTCGTCTTCTCTCGTCTTCAGTGGTGGTTTCCCGAGCGGTAAAACCTCGTCTAAAAGCAACCCGGCTTTCAGTTTAATGTGATCCGCGATTTCTGCGCACTCCTCGTCTTGGCTTCCGCACTCTTCTTCTTCCTCTTCTTCTTCGCGCTCGTCCACGGTTTCTGCGACGCCTTTCGCCGTGTTCCACACTCTGTTTTTCTTCTTCTTTCCGTCATCTTTGTCGCTCGTCGTCTCGTTCGTCTCGTCCTTCTTCGCGCTGCTCCTGTTCGCACTCGCTTCGCGACTGCTCCGTCGTCGTCGCGCGTCGATTGGGGAAGAAGAGAACAACGCATCAGTAGTTATTCTTCTTCTTCTTCTTCTTCTCGGCGTCTTCTCGTCGTTGGACGACGACGTCGTCGTCGTCGTCGTCGACGCGAACAACGAGCTCGAAATTCTAGAAGAAGATGATGTCCAAGAAGAAGAAGAAGAGATTTTCGACGGCGGTCTTCTTCTGTTGTTCGCGGGGATCGGTGGTAATGGTGGTGATAACATCCACCGCGTCAAAGTCATTTTGAAACTCCGCAAAGAGCAGAGCGCAGAGAGAAGATATCTTTTCTCGCCGCGCGTGGAGAGAAAGTAATGCGCTCTCTCTCTCAACAGTTTTTGGGGAAAAGATATGCGACGAGAGAAGAGAGATTTTATCTGCACTTTGTTTAGGGTTACAGTCTCTAGTATTTAGGGTTACAGTCTCTAGTGTTTAGGGTTACAGTATCCAGAGAAGTGTCTCGCGTCTCACCACACGAAACGAAATTAGACGCACGCGCGCGCGTGTTTGAGAGCGTTCGATTGTCTGTAACGAGAGAGAGAATAATGTTTTTGGACGAGCGCGGGCCCAGTTCTTCTTCTTCTTCTTCTTCTTCTTTTGGGAGAAACGAAGACGACGAAGAAGAATCAATGTTGGATGTCGTAAAAAGAAGAAACCCGCAGGACAAATCGCACCTGGCGTTCCACGACGAGAGATACGCGTGCAGGAAATGCGCGCGAAGCGCGTCGTGTTTCGCGGTGCACAGAGCGACGCAGAGAATAATCACGATCGGGAAGAAGAAGAGTTTAAACTACTCTTCTTCTGGTGGTGGTGGTTTTGGTGAGAGGCGACGCGCTTCGTCGTCGAGGCGGTTGAAAGGGCAGCGGGCGAAGAGAGAAGAGGAAGAGGCGAAGATGACGACAACCGCGACGAGTCGCGTCGGCGACGGCGAAGAGGAAGTAGAGGCGAAGAAGAGAAGCGGGAACGGAAAAGAAACGACAACAACAACAGGAACAACAACAACAACAGCGATAGAATACGCGTACGATGACCCTCGGTACGAACTGAAGAAGCTGAAAGATGCCGGCCATCGACCGACGATGAAGACGTACACGTCGCTCGTCGCCGCGCTCGGGAAACAGAACAAAGCGAAAGAGGCGGAGGAAATTTTTAATCAGGAAGCGAGAGTGGAGTTTGATTGCGATGCGGCTATATTTAACGCAGTGGCGCACGGGTACTGCGAGAACGACCAACCGGATGAAGCCATGCGGTTCGTGGATTCGTGGGCGGAGGAGATTGGTTTGTGCGATCGACCGGATATGGAAGGGATGAAGGATAAAATAGCGAAACCGAATCGAGCGACGCATCCGGAGATTATCAACGCGTACGCGAGAAATGGCGAATATAGAAAGGTATACAGAACGTTGCGGATTATGGAAGAGAAGCATTTAGTCGTACCGTCGGAACGAACGTACAACGCGTTCATTAAGGGATGCATAGAAAACAACGATCCGGAGGAAGCGGAAACGGTCATCGAACGATGGAACAACGAAAAGTACGACTTAGAAAAAATGGCGAGTAAATTAGTCACGAAACCGGTCGCCGCATCGTACGGGATGGTCATCGATTACTACTGCAACAACGATGACGTAGGAAAAGGACGAAAACTGCTCGAGAAGATGCGATGGGCGAACGTGTCGCCGTCGCTGCCGATTTTCAACATGCTCTTGAAAGGCTATTTGAAATCGGGGAACCCTCGAGCGGCGGAAGTTATTTTCAGAGAGTTACAAGGCGGAGGATCGTGGGATATGGAGAAAATGCACGTGAAACCGGACGTTCAAACGTACACCATGTTTCTCGAGTATTGGGCGAATGCCGGAGACACGGAAAACGCCGAACGATATCTCAACGCCATGCGGAAAGATAAAAACAAAATCAAAATCGATTCGTTCGTCATCGCCTCCGTCGCCAAAGCGTACGCGCGCGCTTGCGACCCGGAAATGGCCGAAGAGCGATGTAAAACATTAATGGAGGAGTATAAAGTCAAACCGCACGTTGTGCCTCTGACCACCGTCGTGGCTGCGTATTGCACCGACGGCGATACCAGCGAAGCCGAACGCGTCGTTCGCGAAATGATGGACATCTACGACGTCAATCCAAACGAACGCACGTTCTCTCACGTCATCTGGGCCCACGGCCAACGCGAAGACGTCGCGAGCATACGAAGAGTTGCCTCGTGGATGATCGATTTAGGATTTCGCATCGATCGTGGCGATACCAAAGCCGCCTTGTTCCGCGCCTTGCAAGAGTGCGGCTTGGGAAGAAACGCCGTCGAGAATTTGATCCAAGACGTGGCGAACCAAGACGTCATCCGCAAAAGGCACACGGAAAACGGAAACCAAAGATTATACGACCGAAGTAACGACGACAACGAAACCGTAAGAATTGTACCACCAGAAACGTCGCAGCAGCAGCGACAACAACAACAACAACAAGACCAGTCGTTGGTTCAAAGACGCTCCATCGCCGTCGGCGGCGGCGCTCCGAAACCTCGCGGCGGTACCGGCACCAACGCGGTTAAAACGAAGAGGAGAGCGTTGTTGTTCCGCAACAACCTCATCGCTCGCACCAACCGAGCAGCGAGGTGTTGTGGATCTTTCTGCTTCCTCTGATTTGATATATATATATATATATATAATATTCAATTAGCACACGACAGCGCGTACGTACGTATAAAATCCATCACCACGTGTATAGAATTAAAGCACATTTCAAAGCCTCACAACAACACGACAAAAAAATTAAAAAGATTACACACGCAGAACTACAACTCCTAAAAATCAATCATGATCGACTGGAAATCGTCGACGAGGCTTTTGGTGCTTCTCGCGCTGCTGTTGGTGACGACGACGACGACGGTTTTCGCGTCTTCTTCTACTACTTCGTCTTCGCCGTTGGGAAACAACAACGAGGAAGAAGAGTTCTCATTTTCACAAAATCCGCACCGAAGAGCGCTTTTGAAGAGATCGAAATTCGCTCTGACGACAGAAGAAGAAGGAGGAGGAGGTTCGAGGACGAATAGTAATAACGATGGTGGTGGTAGAAATAGTCGACGGGAGAACGCGTACTTCGACTCGAACAAGTACGCCGCGGACGACGCGTTAGCTCGGATGTATGGAAACGTGAACAAAAATGCGAGGCCGAAATTCACCGCCACGAACCCGACGCAAGATAAAGCGAAGGTGGAACGCGCGGCGAAAATGCAAGCGGAAGAGGTGGCGAAAGGAGACGAAACCGCGATCGCGTTTAAGAACATGGAGAGTGAGATCGAGGAAGAAGCGAAAGAGGCGGTAGAGGAAGCGACGAATGGAGATTTAGAGTTGCTCGGTACGACGTTGCGTTCGAGCGAGAACGAAGTCACCTACGAGGAGAAACAGAGATGGTCGTTTATGGATTCCAGTCAACTGAGAGCGGAGTTGGTGACGATGACGAAAGAGAGGAACAAATTAGCCGCGGCGCTCGGGAAACTAGCCACCAACTGTTCGCAAGAGATGAAAATGCTCTTTTACAAGGTTGAAAATTTAGAAGACACGCAAAAGTTTTACGAGAAGGAAAACGAACAGTTGACCGGGAAACACGAAAAGTGCAAAAACGACCACGACTTGCTCAAAGATCACGCCGCTAAGAAAGTCGTCAAGCACATGAACCACCTCGGCGTGGACACGACGTTCGTCAAACCGCACCGAATGGACGTCAAAGAGTTGCTCGAAGCCGCGGAGTTGGCGGATAAGCACCACGAAGACGAGCTCTTCAAAAGACGCATGGAGTTGGAAGAGAGAGAAGGCAAGCAGCATTCGTTAGAAGATTTAGCCAGAGCCGGGAAGAAGCACGATAAAGAGTACAAGAAGAGAATGAAGGAACGCGTGGAAGGGTACCGGTTTAAGACCATTCACAGAGAAGAGGAGGAGAAGTAAAAGAAGAGACAGAGAGAGAGGGAAAACAATCGCGTATCATGCGTATATATTTTTATTGAATCGTGTCGATCGATGTTGTAGTAGCGCGCGGAAAGCGTTGTGCGTGTCTCACAGAGAGCTTCTCGTTTCCAAATTCTTCACAAGACAAAACACACTTCACGACTTTTCCTGAACGATCGCAACGCGCTTTGCAACCGAAAGCGAGAGTCAAACGACACGCGCATTCTCGATCAATTGAACTCTGCTCTTATTAACACTCATCATCATCATCGTTACAATCGATGTCGTCTTCGTCTAAAAAAGGTTCCGGTGTTGGGGAAATTTCGCTCCTCTGCGGCGACGAGCTCGGGTACCTGCGCTTCGCGTCGTCGTCGAACGCGTACTCGTCCATCCTCCATCGATTCGGCTCGGAATCGAATAAAAAAGAGCTTTCAATTTTGAAGCTGTGCTCGGCGTATAACCGTCAGATGGATTGCAACGTGTACGCGGTGGCGAGGAAGAAAGGGTCGATTGAAATTTGTCGCGCCGGCGGCGGTGGATTTTACCAGCCGGACGTGTTCGAGTACGCGACGACGAGAGGGAGCGATGATAAGAATAACGCATCGTCGTTCGTAGGATTAGATTTTAGTGAAGATGGGAGGCAACTCACCGCAGCTGACGAGGAAGGTAAAGTGACCGTGTTGCGCGTGAAGGACGATGGCACGTGGAAAAGCGGCGCGGCGGAGGACGCGCTTTCGTTTCAGTTGAAAGACGTGAGAGAAGGCGGCGTGTTGTGCGCGCGAGCGAGTAAAGATGGGAAAAGGTTACTTTACGGTGGGAAAGGGCAAGGCAACGACGTAAAGATTGTAGATGTTGAGCAGGAAGGGAAGTTGGTGTGGAAAGCGAAACCGCCACCGGTGAATTGGCTGAATTACCGAGCGCCGCCGTGGGTGAAGTGCGCGAGATTTAAGGAGCACGGAGGAGCAAACGAAAACAACGGGAGCTGCGTATTTGCCGTCGGTACTGGTGAGAAAAAAGTGAGGTTGTATGATACGAGAGCGAATAAACGGGCGACGATGGAAGTAGAATACGGCGAAGCGGCGGTGAATTCAGTGGCGTTTAGTTCGGTCGATGAGCACCGGATGTTTGCCGCGGACAGTCGAGGTAAATGTTGTGCCATCGATTTGAGAACGAGTAAAGTGTGCGGCGCGATTCGTGGAAATTCGGGGAGCGTTCGCGAAATCGAAGCGCATCCAACGCTAGATTTAGTAGCCACGGTTGGTTTAGATAGATACGTTCGAGTGTATAACGGCTCCACTCGGAAATGTTTAGGTGCGGCGTACGCGAAGCAGAATTTGACGTGCGTAGCCTGGGATGCGTTCCGAGAGGAGGATAGAAATAGAAAGAAAAAGAAGATGAAAAAGAGTAAGAAGATAGATGCAGATAGCGATGATAGCGATAGCGAAGGAATGCGAGAGAAAAACGACGACGACGGTATTCTGCCGAAGAAACGGAAGAAGAAAAGGGCGAAAGCATCCCATGAAGACGATTTTGACGACGATGCCTCGTTGATGAAAGCGAAGAAAAAGAAGAAGAAGAAGACGAATAAAGACGTGATTGTGAACTACGTAGACTTTGATAGCGACGATGATCGCGAAGAATGAATGCATGACTTGTACTACCAAAATCATCTACTACGTATTACAATAAGCATCGAGTTGCACACACACAATTTTCCCCGCTACTACTACTGCTGCTGCGCAGACTCATGGAGCTCGATTTCGCGACTGTCCCCGCCGTCTTCTCTCCGCCTCCTCTCGTTTTCTTCAAACGGAGAAAACGTGTATCCATTCTTCAACCCAACGATTCTAGTCGTAATTCCGTTTATAACCGCACCAATTTGTATGAATACAGCTCCCATCCTGACGATCATTTTCGCAGAATCGCCTCTCGTCGCCGCTTGCATTACGCACAACGTAAACGCCGCGAAGATACCGTTCATGCCGAAAAGCATCCGAATGGAAGCTTTTTCTTTCACGGAGGAGAACTGTTGAATAGAATCTTCGTTTCTGTTATAATCATAATTACTTCTGCTGTTGATCACTTCTGGAGTCTCGAGTGCTCGTTTCCGTTTTTCTTCCTCCCGCCTTCGTTCGAACCCGTTGGAAATAGAGGCGCTCGCTCTCGCGTAGCACACGAGTAATCCTAAATTCACCGCGGACGTTAAAATCACGTAGAAAACAAACATGGCTATGACTTTCGACCCACCATCATTTTTCAATTCTCCAGTCCCCCACCGTCCCAACAAGAGCGCGGCGATAAACCCGAAAAGAGAACACAGAGAATAAAATCCAGGTCGATTGCCGAAATCTTCGCTCACCACTCTGGCGCGAGCGAACAGAGAGACGATGGCGATGGAAACTTGCGCGATGAACACAAAGTATCCGTTATTTGACCCCGAATCCGCGCTGGTTTCGTACCACGAATTTGAACCGTACGTTTGTACAAAGTTTAGCCCGGCTGAAGCGACGACCCAATAAATGGACAAACACCTCGTGCCCACTTCCGAATACGCCAGTCTAATCGTCTCCGCCGCTTCCCTCGCCGCCGAAAATTTACCACCACCACCACCTCCTCCACCGCTATTATTACTAGAACTGCTCTTTCTACCGCTGTTACCGCTAACATCCGGCAGCGCGAAAATCGCCACCAAAACTGCCGCACATACGCTCGCTAAACTCACCCAAAACAACTCCGCTATTCGATCTTCCGTCGGTTTCGACGACGGCGTACCAAACGACACCGCCAATTGGCCAATCATCCCAGCTAACGCGTAACTCGTCGCAAACGTCGCGCTGATGTACCCAGTTTGGTCCCCGTTGTGTTTTTCATTCGTACTCTCACCGGTACCGTTCTCCTCCGCTTCATCGTGTTCGTCCTCGTCGTCATCGCTACTACTAAAAATCTCCACCCCGTAACTAAACGCGAACGGAAAGCTCGCGATCGTCGCCCCGAACAACACCTGCATCACTTGCATCGACCGAATGCTCTCCCCGTAAATCAAAATCCAACGCACGCAAAACTCGCACAAAACCCCAACTCGAAGCATAAACCTCGACCCGAGTTTCGACGCCATCGGCCCGCTCAGCACCGTCCACACGAAGAACGAGTACACGTACACCGGGAAAATCTCTTCGTTGATGTCTCGAATCGAAAATCCTTTCTTTTCGATTAAATACGGCACCAAAAACGGTTCGCTCGGTTTGAACCAGAACAGGAAACAGAACGAGAGGAGGATTGGGAGGAGCGTTCTTTTGTTCGTCGGTTTCGCGCCGCCGCCGCCGCCGCGCATATTTTCTGTGCGCGCGAGCGCGG
>Ga0255776_10004341_pt1 | contig 14991 bp, 6 predicted proteins | sample 071ome_19_FD_179974 | JGI IMG/M metagenome (GOLD analysis project Ga0255776, IMG submission 179974) | Coastal salt marsh microbial communities from the Groves Creek Marsh, Skidaway Island, Georgia - 071413AT metaG (version 2) | ecosystem: Environmental > Aquatic > Marine > Intertidal zone > Salt... | reverse complement strand
GTGCGTGCGTGTCATTGATGCCGCGAAAGAAAGCGGGATGAAACTCCGAGATGGGAAACAGATGAAAGCGAAACAACGCGTGGAAATGTGCAAAAATTTGATGCTCATCTTTAGACAACAGTATCCGGATTTGATTTATAAGATATACGTTGTCAACGCGAGCTTGAACATCAGACTCTTTTGGCACGCCGTCAGTGGTTTCTTAGACAGTCAAATGAGCAAAAAAGTCATCATGTTCGGACGCATCGTCGGCGAGAAAAGATCGAAAGCCGCGTTTGAGGAAATAGTGGACGTGTTTGGTGGCATCGAACGAACCCCAACTTTTCTTGGCGGCACGTGCGAGCGAGAGTTGAGCGAGTGTGGCCCGTGGGCGGTAAAGGATTTACACTCGGACAACGCGTTCAGAGGGTGGGAAAAAGAAGACGAAGTGGACGAGAAGAAGAAGAAGAATATGAAACCACTAGTTTCGCCGTTGCGCGTAACGGGAAGCGTAATCTACCACAGCGCAAAAAAAGTTGCGAGCTTTACGGAGTCTCAGCCGACGGATTTATCCGCCGTGGCGTACGAACGACGAGCGAGCTACATTCGAGAGCACACTGTGTAAACTAGCCGTAATACGATTGAGATTTCATGACATTTTTAATATTGTAATAATACACAAATACACGTTTGGATTGCGAAAACACGAGGGCAAAACAAGAGAGAGAAATAAAGTACCACATAGATCAAATTTTTTCTCCAAAAAATATGATCCTTCCACGTCTGTTTATCCCTCTCGTCTGCTTCGCCACGCTCGCATCAGCGGTTCGCGTCGCGTTCATCGCAGGTACGCACCTTTATTCGCTTCTTTTTTTGAAAATGTACGCATCATCACTCGTTACGACAGATACCGGCGTGGGCAACGATAACCCGAGCTCGAGTTGGATTGATTATCGCGGGTAAACGTTTTTTTTTCAAGATCTCGAAAAAATATTATATGATGAACAAAAACGCTTCGCGCAGGAATATCCAAGGATCGCCCTATAAAATAAACGGGCAACTATGCTACGACCACGCTGGTCAGCCGTGCAAATTATACTCGCGCGCGCGCGATGTCGTGCGATTGGCGAGAGAGTCAGGCGCGGATCTGGTGAGTTATTTTTTTCTCTTTTTTTTCTCCTTGGATTTTACGACAAAGTGACGTGTCTCTCTCTCTCTCTCTTGCTCTTGCTCTTGTGGTACATTTTTAAACGGACGACGACGCAGATTGTTCACGCCGGGGATTTGGATTACGAATCCGCGCCGAAGATGTGGGTAGAGTTTTTAAAAGAAACCATGCGAGGTAAAATTGAGTACATAGCCGCGAAAGGCAATCACGATGCGGACGGATGGGACGGCGTGAGGTACCTTTGGAGCGGGAGCGAAGGGTACCAAAAACTGCTCGAAGACTACGGCGTGCCGAGAGGCGCTAAGTGTAAAGGTCAATACGGAGTTGACATGAGTTGCGAATACAAAGGCATTTTGTTTGTTCTTTCTTCGGTTGGCGTGGAAAGAGCCGGAGAGAGCAATCAAATCAACCAAGATCACTACTGGCACTTAGAGAACAACTTGAAAAATTCCAACGCTCGATGGAAGATTTGCGTGTGGCACATGACCATGGAAAAACTACAAGTGTCTTACAAAGGCGACTCGACTGGATGGGGCGCGTACGAAATTTGCAGAAAATACGGCGCGTTCATCGTGGGCGGTCACGCGCACGTGTATTCGCGAACGCGCGAAATGTCTCGCTTCGGATCGAAAGTTTACGGATTCACTCGCGAAGATTTGAAGTGGTGGGACGCGCCGGACGACGATAAAATTTATCTCTCCAGCGGTGAAAACGGGACTACCGGCGTCGCGATCGTCGGCATTGGCGGGTACAAAAACGAAGCGTGTTTAAGTGGTGGGAACTACTGGAGCAAGATTTACTCCACCAGATGCGACGAGTGCTCTCGCTGCCAAAGCGCTCGCTCGGCGAATAAGTTTGGCACGCTCATTTGCGACTTCCCAGAGTTTGGTCCAAACGCTCGGGCGACGTGTTGGTTAGCCACGACGCCTCGTCAAGGCGCCTCCGACGCAGAATTTCAAGCCGCCGTTCGAAATCGTAATCCAGTCGATAGATTCACATTGATTGCTGGTAAACGCCCGAGCAAAGGTAAGGACGTCTCATCGAGCGCCGACTCCGAAACCGACGCGACTCGTCCCTTCCTTAATCGCCACTTTTTGCGGGTCATGATGGACTGTTACGATATCGAACCGCGAGATCAATACAACTGCATCGACCGCGCCAACTGGAACCAATGCAACGATGCATGGATCATCAACGGTAACTACTGCGCCAAAAGCTGCAAACGTTGCGGCCCAGAAAGCGCCGAACAACCCGCGCCTCCTAAATCGCGTCAAGAAGAACTCGCGCTCGACCGAGCGTTCGCCCAATTCGACGCCAACCGCGACGCGTTCATCGATTTCGACGAATGGGAACAGCTCTATTACACCACTCGACCGGGCGCGAAAGACGACGAAATCGAAAGAGTCCAAAGAGTCGAAGCTCAATTCATGAAAGCCGACTCCAACGGAGACGGGAAGGTTTCTCGAGGGCGATTTTCTGTCTTGATGGAGGAAGACGGCAAAGAGCAATTTTAGCGCGCGCGTACGTATTTTCTCAAAAATCTCACTTTATCATTTGTGTGTTTTTCTCTCTCTCGTACCCTCAAAACTGCGCAACTCTTTTCCTCAATTTTATTCATTCCACGCGTTCACGCACACGCGCGCGCGCAAAGAAGACATACCGACGACCTTCCCTACAAAAAATGACTCACGCGCAGCAATCTTTGTCCTCCGCGTCGTCGTCGCTCTTTTTTTTCTCGCCTTCCGGTCGTTGCGTTGCTCGTCGCTTTTTGCGTTCCGAGAACGAAAACAATTCGAACGGCTGCCGCCGCCGAAGAAGTTCGTTACGACAGAAGAAGAAGAAGACGACGACGTCGTCGTCCGCGACGACAGATGACGACGCCGGTGGTACGAACACCACCCAAAACGACGTGTTCCTCGTTAATTTCGACCGGGAAGAGATAATACACCTGGAAGATTTGTTGAAAGAGATGAAAGAGGATTACGGTTTGAGTCGAGAGGTGTCCGTGCTTTTAGTGGACGAGAGCAACTGTTTCTTGACCGCGGACGGGAAAGAAACGAAGGAAAAGACACCGTACCCGGAGAATTGCCGATGCGTTTTACTGAACGGCGAGAACGCGAAACGGTTGATGCCTGAATTGAAAGAAGCGATGATCGATATGGGGTTTCAGCCGTCCATATTCGGGACGTTTACGGAGAAGAATAAGGATAAATCAATCGCGAACTGCGCGAGGCAGGTCATCTCCGCGCACGAGAGGTATTGGAAGTTGAGAGGAACCGAGGACGATTTGATCGACGATGGAAGCGACGATGGCGATTCGACGACGGATGATGATAACATGATGATAAGCACATCTTGGCCCGACGGAGAGGACGGAATATCGATATTTAATCCGGGATCTGTCAGCATCGCGATGTCGTTGGCGTTGGATCGGGCCGATGTCGGGTCGTCCACAAGCGTTGGAGGGATCCGAAGCGACGCTTCAAAGATTGTCGTTTTAGACAACGTGGTGTGTGATCCGTTGAGAAGAGACTTGCTGAAGGAGATGTGTGGCGATAGAGAGACGAACGGTTTCGACGCGTGGATCGACAGCGAACCTCCCGAAGGATTGTGGTCGAGAGATACGTACGATACATTGGATACCGATACGCCGTCGACGTCGGGGTCTTCGTCCCTAGAGAGCGCGGAGGCCAGGAACACGTCATCTTGGGGATTAACGGAAGAACAGTTGGCAAAAGTTGCGCGCTCGTCTGCCGTGAAGACGCTTCGCGCGAGAATTCAACGTTTATACCCAGAGTACGAGGTGCTTCCGATGTCTGCCGATTCTCTTGAACCAGAAGGTATCCCTGGTTCGTGGGGTGGATTGCGGATAAAGACTGCCGTAGGAAACGCAGCCGTGAATGGCGAAGATTTTTCTTGGCACTTAGACATGGACCCAAGTAGCGTCGATCCAACGTCTCCGTGGGCCGAACGGTTTGGATTGTACGTCAATCGAGAGCGAAACAAACCTCTCTTCGTCTCCGCGTTGGTGTATTTAAATCCAAACGTCTGGCCAGCCTCGTACGATGCTGAAACCATGTTTTTAGATCCCGGCACTGGTACTGGCGTTTTTGTCCGTCCCCAACCTGGTAGAGTCGTTCTCATGGACCAAGACGTCGTCCATCGAGTCTCCGCGCCGTCCAAAGCAGCCGGCGTCCCGCGATATTCGCTCGTTTTGAAACTCGTCTTCCACCCGAAAGTCATGATACCAACGAACACCGACGACGACCTCGACGGCATCACCCGAAAAGAATGGGGCGAACCCGTCCTCTTCGGTTCTGCCGCTGGATTTGACGTGTACGCCGACGACTGTTCTTCCGAAGACGATGACTACGAAGACGACTTTGGCGAAGATTGCGACCCGTACGAAGAAGATTGCGAAGGACACGAGAACTTTTATCAAAGCATTGAGGACGGAGACGAGGACGACTACGAATGAGAGACGACGGATGATGCAAGTAGCGAGAAAATGTGAGCGTGCGCTTTTTGTAAATATGTATGACGCATAATATTGCACATTACGGTACAAACGTGTTCGCCCGTTCTTTTGCGCGTTCCATCGCACGGCAATTTTTTTCCTTTTCTTCTCACACTCGCGTATCTAATCAACGAAATCGTCACAAGTCACATTCGAAACGCGCGAAATAGAAACTTCACCTCACCCAAAGAGAACAAAAGAAGAGAACGAACGAAGGAGATGACGACGAGTTTTTCGTCTTTGACGTCTCGTCTTCCCTTCGGAACGAAGATTCGGCGCGGCGTGTCATCGTCAAAGTCGTCGTCGTCGCGCGAACAACAAACGCTGTGCGCTCCTTCTACGTCATCTGACTTGTCGACAAAGCCGGGAGGAAAAAGAGCTTCGCGAAGAAGAGGCGTCACCGTTAGAGCGTCGACTTCCTCGTCGTCGTCGTCATCATCATCATCATCATCATCATCATCATCTGTCGATGGCAGCGAGGAGGCGCATTCTCGCCGAGAACGAGTGGTCGCTTCGGCGCTGTCGCAGACGAAGAGCGAGGCGGAGAAATTTAGTGAAAGCGTTTTGGAAGTAGAAGAAGAGTCCGGCGGCGTATCGTCGTCGACGAAAATGAACATAGACGAAGAGAAAGTCGCGAGTTTGACGAAGAAGAAGAAGGAGTTGGAAAAGAAAGTTACGGATATGCAACGAGCGATTGATAGCGCGTACGAGTTATTGTTTGAAGGCGTATCGATGGTGGACGCTGAGGCGGCGATGGAGAAGGAGGAGAACGAACTCGCCGCGAGCGTGTCGGACGCGTTCGTGGAAGATTTCCCAATCACGACGGAGAGGAAGTTTAAGAACGTGTGTGAGGTTGACCCGAAAGTCGGCGAGACGCTTTTGAAAATAGCCAGTGAAGATGGGAAGAAGTATTTGCAGTTTCAGAAAGCCATTCATGCGAGTAAAGGCACGTTGGCGAGAGTGTCGAACGAGTTGGAAACGAACGAATTGGCACTGTCGACGGCTGTGAGAGGTGGCAAAGGGTTTCTGTCCAGACCTGAAGAATACGATGAAGGGCGAGAAGACGGCGGAGATGAAGAAGGAATGTCAAACGACGATGAAGCGCTGTACCTCTCCTCGAAGAAAACGAAAAAGATTGTGTTGATTTCCGGCTTCGAGTCATTCAACGTGCGCCTGTATAAAAAAGTCTCCAAGAGTTTGAAGAAACGATATCCTTCCGTCACTCTTTGTGTCTTTTCCGACCGCGATATCGTTGGTAAACGCCGAAATGAACTCGAACGCGCTTTAGACGACGCCGACGCGTTCTTCGGCTCTTTACTCTTTGATTACGATCAAGTCGAATGGTTGCGGGAAAAGTTAGAAAAGATCAAAACGAAATTCGTCTTTGAGTCCGCGTTAGAGTTGATGTCAGAAACGAACGTCGGGACGTTTGAAATGAAACCTGGGAAAGATGGCGCCAAGGCCGGTCCACCGCCTGCGGTGCAGAAAATTCTCAAGAAGTTTGGCAGCGGCAAAGAGGAAGATAAATTGGTTGGATATCTGTCGTTTTTAAAAATCGGTCCGCAGCTGTTGCGCTTCATTCCGGGTGAAAAAGCGAAAGACTTGAAGAATTGGCTTATCGTGTACGCGTACTGGAACCAAGGCGGAGAGAAAAACGTGGAAGAGGCGTTTTCATACATCGCTCGCGAATACCTAGGCGCGCAAGAAGTTACTCAGGAGAAAAAAGAAGAAAATGTAACCACCGCCTCACCGGGTGACTTCGTGAAAGATTTACTTCTGAAACCTTTGCGCGAGTCTGTTCCACTTTTGAAAGATGGATTAAAACCGCTCGTGGAAACTCCCGCGTTCGGGTGTTACCACCCGCTGCTCGAGGAGCAAAATCTCCCCTACCCGGAAACTATCGACGAATACAAACGATGGGCGGCATTAAATAATCTACCTACCGCCGATACGGATCCAACGAAACCAGTCGTCGCGGTGTTGCTCTACCGCAAACACGTCATCACGAAACAACCATACTTAGCCGAACTCATTCGAGGTTTAGAACAATCCGGGGTCGTCCCGATTCCGTGCTTTATCAATGGCGTCGAGGCGCACACAATTGTTCGCGACAAGCTTACGTCGTCTCACGAGCAGTTCAACAGGAATAATTTAGGCATCATCGATGTGGACTCGCTAAAACCCGACGCGTGTAAAGTAGACGCGGTCGTTTCTACGGTTGGTTTCCCGCTCGTTGGTGGCCCAGCCGGATCGATGGAAGCTGGGAGACAAAGCGAAATAGCGAATAAGATTTTGAAAGCGAAGAATGTGCCATACTTTGTCGCGGCGCCGCTGTTGATTCAAGATATCGCCAGTTGGTGGGAATCCGGAGTTGGTGGGTTACAATCGACGATTCTGTACGCGTTACCGGAATTAGATGGAGCAATTGATGCCGTGTCTTTGGGCGGTTTATGTGGCGACGACATTTTCTTGGTGAAAGAACGCGTCTACGCGTTGTCTAATCGAATCAAGAAGTGGCACGCGTTGAAACAGAAAGAAAATAAAGATAAGAAAATCGCGATGACTCTATACGGTTTCCCGCCTGGCGTTGGTGCAACCGGTACGGCAGCGTTGTTGAACGTCCCAAAATCGATCGATGAAACGTTAGCAACGTTGCGAAAAGAAGGGTACGATTTAGGCGTGAAAGAGGGCGAGCCGTTACCGACGGGCGAGGCGATCGTATCGGCTTTACGCAACCTCGAAGAAGTTGCCGCAATCATGTTAGGCGCGCAAAAGGGTGGCGAACAGGCGCTGTTGAAAACGAAAAGAGACATCGAAAAGCTAAGAAGAGAGGAAGAAAAAGAAGGCGCAAGTGAAGAATCGCCATCCAAAGGCAACGCATTAAGTCTTCCGGATAATACGCTCCAACCAGCTGGTATGGACGTTTCGCCGTCGACGCTCCGCAAATGGCTTTCATTTCCAGCCGAGTGGGGACCGAACGAGTGGGGACCGTGTCCGCAATTACCGCCGAACGATATCTTAATTCGAAGAATGGAAAAAGCTTGGGGAAATCTCGAGCAGTATCGCGGATTGAATACGAACGCATCTGGATTCAACGTCGCGGGATTCCAGCTTGGTAACGTCTTCATTGGCGTCCAACCAGCTTTGGGTGTCGAAGGCGATCCGATGCGATTACTATTCGAACGCGACTTAACCCCGCACCCGCAATACGCCGCGTACTACAAGTACTTACAGTACAAGTTCCAAGCCGACGCTGTGTTGCACTTTGGTATGCACGGCACCGTGGAATGGCTTCCGGGATCGCCGTTGGGTAATACGGGTTTGTCGTGGTCGGAGCAATTGTTAGGCGCGATGCCGAATGTGTACGTGTACGCAGCAAACAACCCATCGGAATCGATCGTTGCAAAACGACGAGGATACGGTGTCATGGTATCCCACAACGTCCCTCCGTACGGTCGAGCTGGTTTGTATAAGCAAACGGCGGAGTTGCGCGAGCTCCTGAACGAGTACCGCGAATCTCAGCAGTCGCAGAAATTCGGCGATCGAAAGCTTCGCGGCATCGTCGCGAACCAAGCTGCGATGGCGCAATTGGATAACGACGTTCCGTGTTACTCCGTGGAAACGAACGAACTTCTCAGCGTAAACGCAAACGACGCCGAGAGCGTCTGGTCGGACGAAACGTTTGAAAACTGGGCAAACCAATTGAATGAATATTTGTTCGTTCTGGAAAATCGATTGTTTAGCGAAGGTTTGCACGTTTTAGGAAGACAACCAGACGCGGAACAATCTGAGCGGTATTTAGACGCGTACTTTGGCGACGAATTGACTGATTTAGAGAAGCGAGTTGTCTCCTCGACGACGTTTGAACGCGCGGAGGAGATATCCTGCGCAGGACAAGCCGAAGACGACGAAGGAGAGCAAGTCGACACTCCTGAGCTCTCGGCCGTTAAGAAACAACTCGATAAACAATTTGATATCCCGACCGCGTATTCAGAAAAGCTCTCTGAAGCAATCACGATTAAAAGTCTGTTACAACGCAACAACGAAGAGTTGGATGTCGGTTTAGTGAGCGCGTTGAACGGCGATTGGGTGCAACCGGCTGCCGGTGGCGATTTGCTCCGAGACGGACCGGGCGTTTTACCGACAGGAAGGAACATCCACGCGTTAGACCCATATCGCATGCCATCAAACGCCGCGTTTATCCGAGGTAACGATGTCGCGAACGAAATTATTGCCCGACATCGACAAGAAAACGGCGGAGAATACCCAGAAACGGTTTCCGTCAACCTTTGGGGCCTGGATGCCATTAAAACAAAAGGTGAATCCGTCGCCATCGTTTTAGCTTTACTCGGCGCGCGATCCGTCAAAGAAAAAACTGGGCGCGTCGCGCGATACGAGCTGATCCCTCTCGAAGAGCTCGGTCGTCCACGCATCGACGTATTATGCAACATGTCTGGTATTTTTCGAGACGCGTTCGCCAACGTCGTCGGGTTACTGGACGACTGCTTTGCCAGGTGCGCGGAAGCTGAAGAACCGATTGAGATGAACTTTGTTCGCAAACACGCGTTAGAGATGCAAGCGAAAGGTTTAGACGCGACATCGTCGAGATTGTTCTCTAACCCGCCCGGAGATTACGGGTCAATGGTTAATGAACGCGTTGGAAACTCGTCTTGGAACGATACTCGAGAGTTGGGTGATACGTGGGCCTCCAGAAACGCGTATTCGTACGGGAAATCGTCCAGCGAGAAAGGCGTCGCGAGGCCTGAAGTCTTGAACGAACTTTTACGAACCACGGAAAGAGTCGTCCAGGAAATCGACTCTGTTGAATACGGGTTGACTGATATTCAAGAGTACTACGCCAACACCGGCGCGATTGTCGCCGCCGCAAACGCGGCGAAAGAAGACGCCGCGGAAAAAGAAAGTGATGGCACGAAACCCAAACCGAAGATCAAGAAAGTCCAGTGTTCGGTCGTGGAGACGTTTGGAAAAGACGCCAAAGGGTCTGTCAAAGATCTCGACGAGACGCTCCGATTGGAGTACCGCACGAAACTTTTGAACCCGAGATGGGCAAAGGCTATGGCTGAATCCGGAAGCGGCGGCGCTTTTGAAATTTCGCAAAGAATGACTGCTCTGGTAGGTTGGGGTGCGACCACCGGCTTCACGGAAGACTGGGTCTACGACGGCGCCAACGAAACGTACGTCGAAGACGAAGACATGCGGAAGCTTTTACAAAAGAATAACCCGGAGGCGTTTCGAAACGTCGTGAAACGCATGTTGGAAGCGCACGGACGCGGTATGTGGAACGCGGACGCGGATACGATTGAAAACTTGAAGAAAATGTACGCCGATGCCGAAGACAGAATTGAAGGCGTTTTATAATAACTACTTTTTCGTTGTGCAAAAATTGTAATACTAAATACATGCGAGTCACGCACAGCGCACGCGCGCGCGCTCTTTCTAATCTCTCTATCGACTTTCAACACTAAGTTCATTCGAATTGTGGCACCACGAACGACATTTCTGGTTCAGGCGTTGGAATAGAGTACGTCAAGTCAACCACCGAAGAAGAGGACGACGCGTCCCCGTCCAATACTTTCGCCCGAAACGATACGTTCCGCGATAGACACACGTCGTCGTCTTGGCAAAAATACACCAACGCGTTCACCGTCACCTCATCGTTCGCGCTCGCGTTCGCGTATTGCACCTCAAATTCTAAACTATCCCCGGCTAAATCTTTCTCCCCGTTCGTAATCTTCACCGCGTCGCTCGAACTCGTCGTCTGAATTCGACTTCGAGCTCCTTTCGTTTTGTGATACCCGCTCGGTAAAATCACCGACCCTTTTATCGTGCCCGACGTCGCCGTCGTGGAACCTTCCACCGCGGTCGTCTCTCTCGCACGCGCCGACTCCACCTCGCGCGGACGTCCAACGCTCACCACCGCGCTCGTCAGCAGCACCAACACCGCCTGCCGTCTCGAAAAAGAAAGCGTCTTTGTCGTCTCAAAGACGATTGGTGGTGTCGCGTCGTCAGCACCATCGCTTTTCGCTTCCTCGTCATCATCATCGACTCGACAAAAACGCGCGCGTAACAAAAGATGTTGCCGCCGCTGCTGCTGCTGCTGCTGCTGCCTCTGCTGTTTCGCGAAGGAGCGCTGCCGCCGCCGCCTCAAAAAAGGCGTCGTTTTCGAGAAGAGAGAAGCGTCGTCGCAACGACTAGGAAGAAGCATATCTTTTTTTGTTGTTCGTTGTTCGTTGTTTTCCCGAAAAACAAAACGAGAAGCACAAAATCGAGAGAGAAACGACTTTGAAAAAAAAAAAGTTGGAAACCCTAAACTATTTTCTTCTGCTTTTTTTTCACGGCGTCACACGCGCACGCACAAAAGCTCCAAAATCATCTCGCAGAGAGAGAGAGAGAGAGAGAGAGATAAACCGCCGACATCATGAGGGCAGTCGTCGGCGCAACGCAGTCAGCGCTGATGCCGACGTCCGCGTCTTCTCTGTCTTCTTCTTCGTCGTCGGCATCAGCGCGGAAGAAGAATAGTACCTTTGCTCTCGCTAAAGGAGTCTCGGTGAAATTCGGAAAGGACGGCGCTTCTTCTTCGTCGTGTGTTCGTCGTCGTCGTCGGTCTCATCTCTCCTTCGTTGCGCCTTCTCGTCTTTGTCGCGACGACGGATACGGCGGGAGAGGAAAAGGAGGAGGACTCGAAGCGATACGAGACAACGCGTCGTCGTCGTCGTCCACCACGGACGAAGATGAAATCGTTTCAGCGAGCCGCAAGACGACGAATAAGGTCTCGCAACCCGCGCGTAAGCCGAAGCAAGCGAAGAAATCGTCGTCGAGCGGGAGTCAAACCTCGTCGGGAAAGGATAAAGTTCACGGGGAGAAGCATTCTTCTTCTTCTTCTTCCTCTTCCTCTTCTTCTTCTTCGACGGGAAAAGATCAAAAGAAACCAGCGGGCACGCGCGAACGAACCGCGACGTTTGCGTCGAGATACCAAGGCGCCGGTGGGAACGGTGGTGGGTCGCGCAGATACGAGCGCGCGAACAGCATCGATGAGGAGCTGATGATGGGCAGTCGAGATGGTGGGGAGTACTACGGCGCCTCGGGGAGCTACGACGCGGACGAAGGCGGGTCGTCTCGAAGTTCTTCGTACAATCGAGGCGGACGGAGTTCGTCATCTAGCAGCAGCAGCAGCGGCGGCAGAAATAGTTTTCGAAGCACAAACATGGAGAGCTACAATCAAGTGCTGAGAGCGTTTGATTCGGTGTCTTCTTCTTCGTCGTCTTTTAGGGAGGACGAGGACCAAGACGCGGACGAGAACGACGCGTTGAAAGCGGCCAACGTGGACAAGTTCGGCGACGATGGCGGCGATGAAAACGGCACGTTTGCGATCTCTGCGCCTGGTGTTGGCCAGAGTTGGGCCAAGTTAGAGTTAGCCGCGGATACCGGGAACGCACCGAAAGCTTTGGAGGCGTTGGAGGCGCTTTTGGAGATGGGTTGCGCGCAGCCGTTGAGGGCGTATAACTCGGCGTTGAGAGCGTGTAAACGAGCTCGGCCACCGGCGTACCGATCTGCGACGACTTTATTGCAGCGTATGAGAGAGCAGGAGAAGTCGGACGTCAAGCCGAACCAAAGAACATACCACGAAGTAATCGCCGCGTACGCTCGAGCGCACGAATGGCGGCTAGCCGAAAGGACGTTTGAGGAAATGAAGAGAGATCCGAACGTCGGATGGCAAGAGACGTTAGAAAAGATTGCCACGGAGTACAGAAATGAAAATGGTGAGAACGAGGATGATGACGAGGACGAGGATAGTTACAGCAATAGTAGGTACTCGAGTAGCTCGTATAATCGACGGAGTAGCGGGAGATACGGTGGATACGGAAGACGGCTCGTGGCGAGAGATCGTACCGATCCGTCCGACGATATCGTGAGAGTGTACACTTCCCTCATCAGCGCGTACGGGAAAGGTGGTCAGTGGGAAAAAGCGTTGGCGGCTTTTAAAGAATTAGAGAACACGCCTGGGTGCTTTTGCGATACCGGCTCGCACAACGCTTTGTTGTCCGCTGCGGTGAGCGCGGCGAGGTACCCGGAAGCAGCGCAATTGTTTACTTCCATGGCGAAAAACCCGCGCGTGAGACGAAATGTCACCACATATAATTCCTTAATTACGAGTTACGGAAAGCAGCGCAAAATTGGTGACATGGAATCCATCTTTGCGCAAATGGCAAGGAACGGTGTGTGGCCAAACGAAACCACGCACGCTGTTATGATTGCCGCGCATGGAAACAATAACTCTACCGGCGACAAAGATTGTAAACGCGCGTTGGATTTGCTCACTCGATGCGCTAGAAATCCAAAGTTGCGTTGCTCTGCGGTCGTATTCAACTCCGCACTCGGTGCTTGCGCGAAACAATCCGACCACGAATCTTTCAATTTGGTTTTGAAAATGATGCGAGAAGAAGGCATCGTACCGACTTTGATTACTTACAATACTAGATTAATGGAAGCGACAGCGAGAAGAGACTGGAGAGAAGCCGCGAGAGCGTATAAGGAGCTTCTCTTGGACGGTTTATTACCGGATTCGATAACGTTTGATTGTTTATGCGGCATAGAGAAGCTCGTTTTGGCGAGAGAACGTATGGAAGCTTTGGCGCTCGAAGAAGAGTTGAAAGAGGCTTTGGTGGATGACTCGTCCACAATGGACGCTAAAGATATCGCGGAAAGAGACAACGCGAGCTTAATTTCCGACGACGAAGACGACGAAGACGACTTGTTGTTATCAACATCCAACCCAATGGGCGAACTTCCAGACTTACTCTTGGACATCATTCGCGATGAAGCATTGAACACCAAGTTAAAGAACAACAAAGGCGTTCAAACCGCCGCGTATGACGCGTACCTGCGCGTGTGTTACGCCGATGGCCGCTATGATGAAGTCGCGGACGCCTTCTCGCGAATGATTTCGGAGAAAATTCCGCGAACCGTTCACACGTACAACTCTTTGTTGATCTCCTTTGAAGCTTCCTGCAAATGGCGAGAGGCTGAAAACGCGATGAACTTGATGAAGAAAGAAACGCCGGAAATTCTCCCGGATGCGTTAACTTTTGATGCCTTAATCGATGTTTGCGAAGAGATGGGCCAATGGGATCGCGCGACGCAGTACCTCGAAGACGCACAAAACAAATTCGGATACCTCGGCTGCGAAGACGAATTAGGCGTGCTTGATTTACACCGAGTCCGCTCTGCGGGCACCGCCCAATGCGTCTTACGTTGGTGGCTGAGACGCATGCGTCAACGCGCGTTAGCTCCAATGGATATTCAATCCGCTGGTAAAGGCACGCGCACTTTGCTCACCGGTTCGAGCAAAGAAACGCTCCCCATCTCCATCCGTGACCTCCCGGAAGAAATTTCCGTCGTCACCGGCTGGGGTAAACATTCCACCGTCTACGGCCGATCCCCGGTCAAAACGAGAGTCTTAGCCACCATGAAAGCCTTGAATTCTCCTTTCACGGTACCGGAGAAAAATATCGGCTCCGTCGTCGCCGAACGAGGCGCCGTTCGCTCCTGGTTAGTCAAAGAAGAGTTGCTCTCTTTGGGAAGGTTCCTTCTCGGAAACAAAGACGCTTTAAAAAGAAACTTCAACCCGATGAGCGGTCCGAGGAAAGTCACCGACGAGGACGTGTTGAGCGAAGCCACCATTAGTAAACCGCAATGATAATAATGATAAACACATGCTACAACGCACAGACATATATATATATATACACACGCACCATAAATATGAGCGCTCGCGTAAAACGTCGACGCCAAAGCTCGCGTAGTCTTCTATCTTCTATCTTCTGTTTAGTGGTGACGTGGATTTCCTCATAAAAAAGGAAAAAAAATATGTTTGCACTTTCCCGCTCCGTTGCCGCGCAAACCGCGACGTTAGCTTCGGTGCGTCTTTTTGCTTCGCGCTTGTATTTCGTACTCTTTTTACTTCCCAACGTCGTCAAAGTTTTCATTTCCGTGCGCGCCCCCGCACATCTTTTTCTCCGATGACGCGAAGAAATCTTTGTTCCAATTTTTATTCCCGAGAGATACTCTATCTGCCAAGCGCGCGTCCGTCTCTCTCTCTCTCTCGGCCTCTTTCCATTTCGCGTGGGGGGGTTGTGTGTGTTCCGAGCGATCGCGCGCGCGGACTCGTTGATGTTGTTTTTATCCGCAATCACTCACGCTTTTCTTTGCTCTTTCCACGCATAAAAAACAGACTCGTCAATTGAAATCCACCACCAGACGCTCCTCCTCCTCGAAAAGAGCTTCGACTTCGTTCAAAGCGAACGCC
>Ga0255776_10004326_pt1 | contig 15023 bp, 7 predicted proteins | sample 071ome_19_FD_179974 | JGI IMG/M metagenome (GOLD analysis project Ga0255776, IMG submission 179974) | Coastal salt marsh microbial communities from the Groves Creek Marsh, Skidaway Island, Georgia - 071413AT metaG (version 2) | ecosystem: Environmental > Aquatic > Marine > Intertidal zone > Salt... | reverse complement strand
CGCATGCACAGACATAGGCTACGAACGAGGACATGCCATTTGCCTTGCGATCGGAGAAAAGTTTCGCGATTCGTGAAGAAGTCTCCATAAGAAAAAAGGATCTTGAATCATTTCCAATCCAACCATCGCTGGCAACGGAAAACAATCATTCACCAGAGATGATTTTTTTCTACCGCATCGCCTTTCCGCTCTTTGCTGTTCTCCTTTGTCCGTATTACCTCAGACGGATGTGGAGACGGGGCGGATATGGGCGACAGCTTTTTCACCGTTTGGGAATCTGGCCTAATCTTAGCAAAAAACCTCCCAACACCAAGCGTATCTGGATTCAGGCAGTTAGTGTGGGTGAATTATCATCTATTCAAAAACTGGTAAATTCATTATCCGAAGATAGCCGCATTGAGTTGGTGATCAGTTCGACCACAAGTACCGGATTAAATTTTGCCGATTGCAATTTTTCCTCCCAAGTTTTGGCTCTTGGTCCCTTTCCCTTGGATTGGTGGCCGTGCAGTGTTTTGGCCTGGTCAAGAATTCAACCGGACTTGATCATAACGATTGACAGTGAACTCTGGCCGGAACATTTCCACCAGGCACAAATTCGGGGTGTCCCTGTGGTTATTTTAAATGCGAGGCTCTCCGACCGCACTTATTCCAGACTATCCCAGTCCTATCTAGGCCGGGCTTTTTTACTACCCAAAGGCCTGGAGATTCTTACCACCTCTGAGCGGCAAAGATCTCGCTGGCTAGATCTGGGAATCGATCCGCAACATATTCAAATTTGCGGAAACCTAAAAGTGGACTCTGCCAGCTATCAATCGGTCTGCCCGGAGCGAAAATTAGCTTTACGGCAGGAATTTGGCTTCTCTGAAGATTCGGTCGTTCTTGCCGGCATATCCACCTGGCCGGGGGAAGAGGAATTACTCATCGAAACGATTCTCGAACTCGGTAAAAAAGGCAAAGATGCACGCCTGCTGATCATTCCAAGGCACTCGGAAAGACGCAAGCAGATCATTAAAATGCTTGAGCACACCGCACTGCCTTATCATGTAAGAACCGACAAAAAGCAGGCTCCACAAGGAACCATTGTCTACCTCGCTGATACCACGGGAGAACTCGCTGAATTAATTCATGGTGCTGATCTTGGATGGATAGGTAAAACGCTTGCCCCCAACCGTGGCGGGCAAAATCCAATCGAGCCAATATCCATTGGCTTACCCCTGATTACCGGTTCAAATTATCAAAACTTTCGTGAGACTTGTGGCGACCTATTGCTTCATGATGCCATTTTGGAGGCATCCACCGCCGAAGAGGCAAAAATATTTTTAACTGATTTGGCAACCAATTCAGAAAAGTGCAAACTGCTTGGCTCACGGGCTCATGCCTGGAGAAAAAAGCAAGGATCGCCCACCCGTCATTCACTCAACCGGATTTTTCAAATTCTGGAAATCCCGCAAGGTTGACCAGTTCCCTGCTCCCTCTTTGTCTTGCCCTGGGAACCCGATATTGATATTGAGACTCAGTATCAATAAGCACATGAAAACCTCCCGTAAGTTCTTTCATTTCAAAGCCATCCAGGCTTTCCTGCCCGTCACCCTATTCACCCTGTGGACTGGTTGTTCCTCTGATCCCAACCAGTCAAAGCCTGCTGGTAGTCTTAGCCTAGACAGCGTAGTGATTGCCCTTAAAGCGAATAAAAAGCCGGAGAGCATGCTTGCAGAAAAGCAGGCATTGGAACTCTATCTTTCCACGAAACTAAAGCGAAAAGTAAAGGTAATCATTCCCACTGATTCTTCAATCGTGGTTGAATCCTTTCGAAATGGCACGCTCGACCTCGGCTACCTCAGCTCTACCGACGCTGCCCGCAACCTTGATCAAAAGACGGCATCTGTCCTGCTCATTCACTTAAAAAACGGCAAACCGCACTACGACAGCATCTGGCTTAGTCGTAAGGAGTCGAATTATCAATCCATTGAAGATTTAGGTGACAAACCCGTTGCCTTTGCCAGCCGATCCAGCACTTCCGGTTTTCTTATTCCCTGCCTTGATCTTGCCGGGCGAGGTTTAATTGGCTCGGATACCTCACTGAACGATTTCTTTTCTCAAACCATTTATGGCACCGGCTACACCTCTGCTGTTGAAAAAGTGCTAAGTGGGGAGGTGGAAGCCGCTGCGGTCAGTGATTATGTATTCAAAGGGAACAATAAATACCTTTCGGATGAACAGAAATCCCGCCTGCGAATCATTCAGCATCAGGGACCGGTTCCTTCCCATACCCTTTGCGTGCGCTCTACCCTCTCCGCAGATGATCAAGCGATTATTAAAAGTGCCCTTCTGGAAATGAACGAAGAAAATCCATCCCTTCGTGATCAGGCTTTTAATGGGGTCCTGGTGGAAGTAAACGCCAGTGAGCATCTTCGGGTAACCCAGCAAGCACTTGCCCTGCAAACCACGCTGAAGCAATAGATCTGGAAATAATTTGCCAACTATTCAGACTTCAAAAAATCCATGACCGCCACCACTATTCAGCTCCAAGCCAGTGGAATTGGTTTGCAAATGGATAAACGCTGGCTCTGGCGTGAGCTTGATCTTTGCGTTAGTGAACCCTGCTTTATTGCTGTTACCGGTTCATCCGGAGCGGGAAAGACATCCCTTCTCCGTTGCCTGTCCGGCCAACTCAGCCCCAGTGAAGGCATCATTAAGCGCGGCCCAGATACCACCGCGATGATTCATCAGGATCTTCAACTGACAAACGGAGCTACTTGCCTGATGAATGCCCTTGGCGGGTGCCTCGGCCGTCATTCCTTCCTCTCCACCCTACTGTCTTTTCCCACGGCGGAGCGGTCTGCTGCGAAGACTCTGCTCGGTCAATTTGGGCTAAGTGGAAAAGAAAGTCAGTGGGCTTCCACGTTATCCCGAGGTGAGCGCCAACGCCTGGCAATCTGCCGTGCCCTTCTAGCAAGACCGAGTATTCTTCTGGCAGACGAACCCGTGGCCAGCCTCGATTCTCAATGGGGTGAACGGGTGCTGAAATTCCTCAAGGAAACGATCGTTCAAGCCGGGGGTTTCCTGATCTGCTCACTCCATGATGAAAGCCAGGTCAACCGCTTTGCCGATCAACGGCTCCATCTTGACTCCAATCTCCCTAATGGATGGTCCCTGCAGTCGATGGGAGGAGAGGTTCAGATTTGACATCGCGTCTCCCATGGCACAGCCGTTTTGACCTGCTCGGGGTTACCTTTCTTCTTTTTCTTGCCGGTGCGCTGGGATCCATTCCTGGAATTGAAGGGGCGGGCAGAGAGCTTGATCATTGGGGAAATCTTTCCCGTTTTGCTTCCCAGTTTTTCCCGCCGGACTTGAGCATCCTCGACCGTACGCTTGATGGCTTGGTCGAGACCTTGCGGATCGCCATGGTCTCCACCTTCTGGGCAATTTTCATTTCCCTTTTTCTTTCCCTCGGGGCTGCCCGTAATGTCTCGCCCCCATGGATACTATGGCCCACTCGGATGGTTTTAAATGTCATCCGTACCATCCCCAGCCTTTTGTGGGCATTGCTCGCAGTGGTGATCGTGGGGTCAAACTCCCTTGCCGGTGTCATCGCCCTTACCTTTTACAGTGTTGGTTACCTGGCCAAATTTTTCAGCGAGGCATTTGAATCTGCCGATCTCCAGGCTCAACAGGCATTACGATCCCTTGGTGCCACTCCCCTTCAAGCATTCCGGCATGGGCTTTGGCCGAATGCCCGCCCGGTTATTTGGAGCCATTGCCTGTGGATGCTTGAATACAATTTCCGGTCGGCTAGTATCATTGGCTATGTTGGAGCCGGCGGGATCGGATTACATCTTAAACTTTATGCTGAATCTGCGGACAGTTGGAATAAGTTCTCCCTGGTTTTACTCTGCATCCTCGTAATTGTGACCATCCTTGATTTTACCGGGGAGAAAATCCGGCAGTCCCTAAGGAATAAATTGGAAGGAAAAGCCGATTAAAATTTATATCCTCCCTTAAGCTGTCAGGATTAATTGAGGTTTGAGTCCTTGTAGTCGAGCAGGAACTTATCCATCACCTCATCCACTGCATTGAGCAGGTATGACTTATCCCTGCCTGCATTTCCAAACAGTCCATAATTCCCTTGTGCCATGGTAATCACCGGGCCAACTGCTTTGGGATCAAATCCGTATGCCTGAGCCATTTTTTTCAGGGATACTACCACACTGAATGATGTGCCCTTCGGAAGGATAACCAAGTCAACCTCAAGGAAATGGCATGGTTGCGGAGAGCGGTCTGGCCGAATTCCTGAACTCATCAATTTTTTCATCACCCGGTGCTGAACTTCCTCGGTGGTTACCCCCGACCTGTTTTTGGGAATTTGGGAGACGATTGGTTCCAGGACCCGGTGGTCACCATGAACCTCCAACCCCCTGAACTTTCGCGCCTCTAATAAAGCAGGCAACAAGCAACTTATCCCACAAAGGACGAGCAACCCCCCACGCAAAGAAAGGGAACTGCCTGTCCTGTTACATTTATACGAATTTTTCATCTACATTCTCCTCACATTGTGGCTGGCATGCACTTACCTGGGGTGGGCTTTGCTTCCATTTTTCTGAACCACAGGATGAAAACAAAGCCGAACAAACAAACAATAGATATTTATGCATATTTACACTATATGCATATTTATATATTTTTACAAATTTGAATTAAAAAAAGGAAGAATTAGAAAGTATGACTACCCAGAACAGTAAGTCCAAGATCCCAAGCATTAAAGCGTGAGGATTCCCCTTGGAGTTCCTTGCCCTTTGCATTCATCCACAGGGCGGACCACCCAGCACCAATGTCCATACTCAGCCAGTCAAGCATCTGCCAGGTTAGCCCCAACCCGGCATTTACCATCCAGTCCACCCTTCCCTCCTGTTCGTTCTTGAGGTACTGCGTTCTGGTTAATCCGATCCTTGGCATAAGCATAAATTTACCCTGTGCATCAAGTAATTGCACCAGTGCTAAGTTGGCTCCCATTTGAAAATTATCACCATCATCAGCAAAGACTCCCGGTGCCTCAAACGGCAGGACACGTTCAGTCAGGGCATATTTCATTGATGCATCGGTCATCAGCAGCGTCTGCTCACCGATTGCCATCATCTTGCTCAAACGCAGCGATGGTGCCCAGGCATCAAACATTTTATCCCCGCTGTCAGTACTGTGAAGCAAGTTATATTCAAGTCCGGTGGAAATACTGTAATTATTGGGAAGCTCAAAATTAATTCCTGCCTTAACCATCCCGAATCCATAACCGAGCAAATCTTTAAACTCATCATTTTCATAGGTAGCGACCTGCATCATTACATCAATCTTTGGAACCATTGTCACATAATTCCCCATGCTTACTCCCTTGGTTGCCATGGTCACTCCAAGTGCATTCTCTAGGCCCATTGATTTTTTTTCATCGCTTTTTTGCCTCAGTGCATTGTTGGTGAAAAAAGTACGGACACTGGTAAAGGCACTCAACTGCAACAAACTCTCCTCTTCGGGCTCATCAGCACCTCTCTCTTCCTGGTCATAATCATAGGGCTCACTTACAAACCTTCGGTTTGCCATCGAGCCCAACGCAATCACTCCCGGGGCTAACTCTTGTGGCAGGGGGCCAACCCAACCTGCAATCGGTCTGCGCCTTGGTCGCTGTTTGGATGGCTGGGAATCTTTGAAATTAAGGTCATAGGGTTGGGATTGTAAATCACCCTTCACCTCGACCAGTTCGCCACCCACCTCGTCAGGATCTTCGAGGATATATTTTCGATCTTTCAGTGAACCCAGGGCCACCACTCCTGGGGCGAGTTCCTGGGGGGTCGGGCCCACCCATTTTCTAACCACCTCCACAATTTGCTGCTCGCCCAAGTTGGAGCCAGAATTCTCAAATTCAACCGGCTCAGAAAATTCAATCGCCCAGGCCGCAGTGCAAAGAAAGAGAAATGTAAATGAATGGTTTAGAAATTTCAAAGCGAGGGATTCTGGTTTGGAAATTTAAGGCCGTGCAATTGTTCCGATTTCAATATTTTTACCATGCAAGTCAAAGGAAGGTCGATCGTTCATCAAATTACCACCTGACCTTACATTCTCAATGAAATTCACCCTTCCTATCTGCTGTGCGGCTGGGATTGAAGTTCCAAAATTTGGATATTTTCCATCAATCGCTCCGTATAAACTGTTCAGGCGCACTTGTGATGCCAATGGGAAATCCACATTTCTCAGGCGCATGGTGGTTGCCTCCATCAGGATTTGGGAAACATTCCTTTTAAAAATCAATCCATCCACATCCAAATCCCGGCGGGCTTTTATGGTGGCGAGAAAATCTGCACCTATACTTACATCATTCAGGGAAACATCCCTCAGTCCACGCACTGCCACTTCCCGGGCAGCATCCAGGCTGACCTGGCGGAGGAGCAAATTATTTCGGGCAGCCAATACCAGATCACTGGTCGCGGATTTAAAACTAACCCCTTGGTTTAATGTTATATCACCCGCACTCATCGCCACCAACCTGGAGTTGGTTGTGGTTGTAGGATTCCATTCTAAATCTTCTGGCAGGCTCAAGCTATGAGACGCAGAAATTACTAAATCTCCTGGTTTATTCGAAAAATTATTGGCAAGAATCCGTGCATTCCCGGTGACAATTAAGTGGCGCCCCCCGATCACCTGACCACCTCCCTGAATCAACCCATCCAGTTGCAACTGCTCATACAGTGCGGATACTTCCGCATAGAATGGATTGCTCATCACTTCTGAAACATCCAATGTCTCAATCAACAAATTCTCATCAATTTGATAATCCCGCATCAGGGAATCCGCCACCTCTCCAATGCGCAATAACTCATCCGTCCATTCTCCATTTGCCATTTCGCCAAGTTTTTCCATCACCTCCCCGTTCTCTGACTGCATCAGGCTTTCACTCAATGACTTTGCCCGCTCGTCAATGCCTGAAAACTGGCTGGGATTTGGAACACGGTTGGATTTTGAAAAATCCAGGTTCAACTTGGTGAGGGATTCTTCGAGCAGCATCTCCTCGATTCCCTGATCCAGCAAGGTTAGCATCACCTCATCTTCCAGTTCGAGGATAAGAAACCTCGTATTCCTGCGGTATTCAAAAAACGCATCCGCCCGCTGCGGGCTAAATCCATCCAGGGCAAGTAAGCGCCTTACCACCGCCCTGTCTTCCTTGAGTAATGCCGCCCTTGCCAATGGCGAGAGTTCGTAAAACCTTAGCGTTTGCTCTTCCACCAGTCCAAACTGTGCAAGTGCTTTTGATTCCTTGCTTATTTTTCCTGTTTTCCGTGCCTGTGCAATCTCCGCATTGTTTTCAAGCACTGCATTTTCAAGGCTTACGCCACTTTCTGCAGAGGCATTCCTGGCAACCCGTCCCGCTTTAATCGTTTCACTCCCCTGTTTAGTGGAATCTTTTGGTGCAGTCTGTTTTCCTGGCTTATTTTCATTATTCCCGAAACCTGAATCCTGCTGGGTATCACCACCGGATTGTTCGGTGTTCGAATTTTCCGGATTCTCAAAAGATTCAGAGCCCTGATTTTCCTGTTCTCCGGCATCTCCCTGTGAATCGGACCCGTCCTGTTCCCCGGACTGTGCGTCCTCCTCAAATTCATTTGCTTCCTCTGCTTCAACCATCTCCTGTTCTTCAGCCTCTGCAGAGTCGGCCTCTTCTAATTCCGAATCGCTCTCCGCTTCGCTGGCATCCTCTTCTTCCGCACTTGCGGAGGTATTATCGGTTTTGTCGGTTTCGTCTTCTACGGTTACCTGTTCCATGGCTGTGGACACCTGCTCCAGGGAAACATCCTGGGTTGCATCCGTAGCTGCCTGGTTGGACACTTCAATCTTTCGGGCAACTGTTGGATTGACCGGGCGCAGTGTGGGGGCCACTCCCGGTGGTGCACTTAGCCCACTTCCCTCACTCACCGCAATAGGCGGCCCGCCACCAGGAGGGGTAAATTCAACGGTTGATTCGGTGACATCGAGTTGCACGCCCTGCCCTGGATTCGATGCCATTTGAAATTCGGTTCCCCGAATCCCCGCAAATCCAAGGGGTGAATTTATTTTCAAAGTGGAATCCTTGTTTAATTTCTTGGTCTTTAAAATCAATGAGCCAGTATCCAGATCCAAAATCACCTTTGATTTGCTTGGTTCTGTGGGCAGGTCGGATATTTTTTCTCCCTTATCCTCAAACGGTTCCTGTTCAAAGGTTGCCACCCGCATGCGGGTATTCTCTCCAATAGTCATCAGGGTACCATTGCTCAATAATCCGATCACCTTTGCTCCCCTTCCAGTGATCAAGAAATGCTCCGGTGGTATGGGTTCGCCCGGGTTTACTTTTTTCGCTGGATTTCCGGAAGCATCCTGAAAGCTAATTTGCCCCTCTGCGGAAGCCAGAATCAACACCCCCTGCTTTACCTGTGCCAGGGAGGTCTGTATACCAATTAGCAAAAGGCAGAACGCCCCAAAATATACATGCCAGTTTATCTTCATCCGTTCACTCACAACTCATCGGGCCTCCTCCGTCTCGTCAATTGAGTATTCATCCAGTTTCACCCAGTTTTTATTACCATAATCGTAGAGCAACCTGCTTTGCTCGTACTCGCCGAAGAAGTAAAACCAGTTCCTCATATCTGAAGAATAAAGGTATGGATAGACAGGTTCCTCCGTCCACAACCACCCCAGTGAATCCTTCCATAACCACAGGCCACTTCCTGCGCTCGGGCTTGGGTACAACCAACCAATTTCCAGGTGGAGTATCCATCCGCTATCCGATCGGTAATAGGTTCCAAACCATGGGCTTTCCCACCAACCTGGGGCATCGTCCAGCATGGTCGCATCCGTTAAGTAGTCATAATTTTCCCGGACTTCAAGGTCCACATATTCCTCCAGCCCATAGCTCTCACCCTCCTCATTTCTGGCATATGCCATGACATATAACCCACCCTTTTTCCCGATCGGGTTGTAATGTCGTTCAAAGAAAATATCATCCGTGGATCTCACCACCACTTTTCGAACATTTTCGTCATTCGTTCTTACAATTGGCCGCTCGCTAATGTACACACCAGTTTGCTCGACTGGTCCACTGCTGATCATTTTTCCTCCCACCAGTACGCGGCCGTTATTCAGTAATACCGGAATTTCCGTTTCCACCATAGGGACGGACACATCCTTTACTTTCACCACGAAGGATTTCTCAACGGCCAAGCCATAAAAATCAACTGCCACCACTCTAATCGAATGAGAGGTTGCATTTTCGTAATTAAACGAGGTTTTGCTCCACAATTCTCCGTCCTCGGTAAGCCCGAATAATTCGTTAGATCCGTCTCCCTCCCCATTTACCAGGAAGAAGAATATTTCATCCCCATCCGGATCAATTGCCTGAAAATATCCGACCACCGAACCGATGGATTCGTTTTCGGCAATCTCCAAGGGCCCATATGAATTCAGGTTTGTCGGTGGTGAATTATGGAACTCATAAACATCTGTTACCTGAACCGTAAAGTTTCCTTCAAATGTGGCATTTAATTCATCCATAGCCTGGACGCGAATGAGGAAGGTCGTGGCATTGGTTTCGTAATCGAAAATTACTGCCGTTCTTAGTGTGCCATTTGCATCGAGAGTGAATAAAGAATTATTGTTATCTCCATTTACGAAGTGGTAGCTGACCGCCCCACCCTCAGGATCGGTGGCAGTAAACTCGCCCACAATCGTGCCAATTGGTTGGTTCTCAGCAATAGTTAGTGCAGTGGTGGAATTTAGATCGGCGGGGGGCTTGTTTGTGTACTGAAAACTAAGACGGAAGCCTAATGTTTCGCTGCGTCCGGTCGGAGTCCATTTACTCCGACTGGCAGAACGCAAAAATTCTCCACTATTTCCCCATGAGCCACCACGAGTGACTTTTTGTGAACCCTCCACAGGACCCTGAGGGTCGATTAAGTGTCCACCACTATATTGATTATCCCAATTGTTCGTCCACTCATACGCATTCCCGGACATATCGAAGAAGCCCCAGGGATTAGCACTGTACTGGCCGACATCTCTAGTTTGACGAAAATCATTTCCTGTATTGTGGGCACCATCCCAATTATAATTAGCACGGGTAGAATTAATTCCATCCCCCCAAAAATAGGCAGTGGTTGTGCCAGCACGACAAGCATACTCCCATTGAGCTTCTGTCGGTAATCCATATGTCCAACCGCTAGGAAGATGTTCCGCTTGTTGCTGATTCAAACGGCTAAGAAATACTTCAATATCATTCCAGGAAACCATATCCACTGGGCGATTTGGGTTGTTTGGCCAATTACTCGGTGTGGCGCTAAGCCCATCGGTATTCCCCGTCATCACCGCCTCGTACTGTGCCTGCGTCACCTCATATTTGCCCAAGTAAAATCCTTTCGTCAGGGTGACATTGTGCTGAGTCTCATCGGATTGCCTACCCGTTTCCGTGGTAGGACTGCCCATCGTAAATGTGCCCGGTTCCACCCATATCATTTCCAAACTTACCGTTGAGTTAAGTTCGGCTGTGTGCTTTTGCAATGTCACCTGTCCGGCCGAAATCTCAGCCGTCGTTTCCTCATTTCCACTTTCGTCAAAATAATGAGCGGAGACCGAAATCGTGGATCCATAATCCTCCTCTTTAATCTGGTATTTGTCTGTTCCAAATTTGCCGTATCGCAGGGCTCCACTCACGGGATGCCTCTCCATCCAAAGAATGGAATTTTCATAGGCACCGGAGAAATAAAGATTTCTTTGCGAGGGGGAAAAACCTAAAAACCTCGACCAACCATTCGTGGCCGCACGCCCACTTGCACGTAATTGAATTTGCCCAATCTTGGTTAATTCACCGGTAATTGAATTTCTTGAGAAACTTAGAGCTCTTCCGGCAATTGGGCTTACTGCGTAGGCATTTTTCCCATCAGAGGATACAATTACTCGTATTGCCTCCTCCAATACTACTAGCAATGAACCGGCGTAAGATATGGCACCCGTTGTCGCATTCCGCTCGAACCACGAAATCGCATCATCATTTGCACCGGTCGCGTAGATAAATTTATCATCAGGAGACAGGGCTATACTAGTTGCCCAGTCAAGCCCGTCGACGTCGTTGATTCCATCTCGTAATTCGCCAAGTAAAGTAACCGCTCCCGAAGTTGAATTACGTTCAAACCAAGAAATTCTACTCTCTCCCGCCGTATAAATGAATCGATCGTCGCTCGATATTTGCAGGGACATGGGATTATTGGCAAAAGCATTACCCCCAAAAGTTAAGGACCCATCCGTTGCATTTCGCTCGAACCAATTAATACGGTTATCACCGCTTCCCAGTACATAGAGGTGGCGCTGATCTTTTGACAATGCCAAATCAAATGCATGCTTAAGCCCAGTCCCAAAACCATCGGTTTCATTCATAAAAAACCCACCAAACGCAAGGGCTCCTGTTGATGTATTCCGGTCAAACCAATTCACGGCAAAACCCGCATGAGAACTACTGTAGATATTTTTTCCATCTTCGGACACCACTGCAGTATGTGCACCATTCAAACTTGGAAATCCATCGGTCCTTCGCTTCATTCCCAGAAAAGAAAGACCTTCATCGATTGGATCAATGGCATACCAACTTACGGAGTCATCCTGATATCCTGCGCCATACAAATGCTTACCGTCTGGAGAAATAGCGATTCCCCGTGACCAGTTCAATCCATCTGCCCCATCCACTCCGTCCTGAATACGTCCACCATATGAAACTGCTTGTCCATCTAATTTCCATTGATAACCAATCAACCCCAGCCCTTCTGGGTCAGACAAATGATGGGAAACCGTCAGTATTTCTCCCAACGCGGTTTTTCCGGAAACCTCAAGTGATCCAAGAGGCGGCTCATTTACATCGGTGAGAGTAATCGTAAAATTCCCCTCGATAGATGCGTTTAGTTCATCCTTTGCCTGTACGGTAATGGTGTAACTGGAGGCATTGCTTTCGTAGTCAAAAGTGGTGGCGGTTTTGAGAGAGCCGTTGGTTTCGAGCGTGAAAAAAGAGTTATTGTTTTCGCCATTTACAAAGTGGTAAGTAATCGCTCCACCTTCAGGATCGGTGGCATTAAATTCGCCCACTATTGTGCCAATTGGTTGGTTCTCGGCAATGGTTAGTGCGGTAGTAGAATTGAGGTCAACCGGGGCTTTATTAATATCCCGAAGGGCAAGACGGAAGCCGATTGCAGAAAACCTTCCCGAGTCGTAACTAGTCAATCGATCAGCAGCACGAAGAAGACTACCTGGCCGATTCCAAGAGCCTCCCCTTGCAGAAACAATACCATCTCCAGTACCAACTGGATCTACAACTGGTTCTTCTGCATAAGTGTAGTATCGGTCGGCAGTAGCTTCCCACAGGTTACCATGCATATCGTAAAAGCCCCATGGATTGGGTTGGTATTGGCCAACATCTACGGTTTCACCATGTCCACTAGATGTGTAATTAGCCAAAGTAGAGTTAATTTCATCACCCCAGGAATAAGTTGATGTTGTTCCTGCACGGCATGCATATTCCCATTCTGCTTCCGTGGGCAATACATAAGCCCATCCTTCTGGTAAATTATTCTGTTCTGATTGATTTAAAATCGTAAGGAATTTTTGGAGATCGTTGTAAGAAACTTTATCCACAGGACGGTTGGGATTGTTTGGCCAATCACTGGGAGTCGGACTCAAACCATATTGGTTACCGGTCATCACCGCCTCGTACTGAGCTTGGGTAACTTCATATTTACCAAGGTAAAATCCTCTGGTCAAAGTAACCTCCGTTTGGTTTTCGTCATTTTGCCTACCCGGCTCGTCCACTGGACTACCCATGGTAAAGGTGCCCGGCTCCACCCAGATCATTTCCAAGTTCACGGTAGAGTTGAGATCGGTGGCATAATTGGCAGGTATGCCCACATGGACCGTGCGGGTAATGCTTGCCTCGTTGCCGGCACTGTCAGAAACGGTGTAAGTCAGTGTGTAAGTACCCGTAGTGTTCACATCCACCGTTCCGCTCACGGATATGCTATCCGTAATATTACCATCCCGCACATCATGCGCTTCCACTCCGGGGTCCACCCACGCAGTGTCTTGCAGGTGCGTGACGTTGGCATCCCCGAAGATTTGCATTTCGGGGCTGGCCACATCCGCAGGTATCTGCTGGAAACCGACACGGAAGCCTCTGTTGTTGCTGCGGTTGCCGGGGTTGTAGGTGGTGCGGTTGGCTGAACGCAAGAACGTGCCCGTATTGCCCCACGAACCACCCCGAATGACACGCTTAGAGTCTGTAGCAGGACCCTCAGGATCGGTCACAGCAGCACTTCCATAAACACCGTACCAGTCGGATGTCCATTCCCACACATTGCCATGCATGTCAAAGAAGCCCCATGGGTTGGCACTGTACTGGCCAACATTCTCGGTTTGGTTGGCATCATTTCCATGGTTCCAATTGGCATCGCTTGCACTGATCGTTTCTCCCCATGAGTACGCGGTGGTCGTGCCTGCGCGGCAGGCATACTCCCACTGTGCTTCCGTGGGCAAGACATACGCCCATCCATTCGGAATATTGCCCGAATCCTGAGCATTTAAACGGGTGAGAAATACCTGAATATTATCCCAGGATACCTTCTCCACCGGACGATTTGGGTTGCCGCCAAATTGACTCGGCGTGGCACTGAGGCCATCGCTGTTACCCGTCATCACCGCCTCGTACTGAGCTTGCGTAACTTCGTATTTCCCTAAGTAAAATCCTCTGGTCAGGGTGACATTGTGCTCGGTCTCCCGTTCCGCAGTACGCCCTACCTCCGATTCCGGACTACCCATGGTGAAGGTGCCCGGTTCCACCCAGATCATTTCGAGGTTAACAGTGGAGTTGAGCTCCACCACATGGGGTATTTTTTTGTAGGCGAGGCGGAAACCAACGTTGTCTGACCGTAAGTCCGGACTGTTGGCACTTCGATAGGCGGAGCGCGAGCGATCGCCGGTACGGTACCAAGCCCCTCCTTTGATAACACGACTCCCACTACTTGCCCCCCTTGGATCGGTCACTGCAGCCGTTCCAAGATTTACGACATAATAGTCGTGCACACGCTCGAAAACATTTCCATGCATATCAAAAAAGCCCCAAGGATTGGCAGCATATTGGCCAACGTCCACAGGCTCGCCATTTCCGCTGTCCTGATAGTTTGCATCGCCAGTTGTTATCGCTACGCCCCAAGAATATGGAGTGGTTGTACCCGCACGGCAGGCGTATTCCCACTCGGCCTCAGTGGGTAAGGCATAGGCCCAACCCATCGGCAGGCTGTCTGATTTTTGGTCATTTAACCTTTCAATAAATACCTGAATATCATCCCATGAAACCATCTCAACCGGGCGGTGAAAGTACCCGTGCCAGTTCGATGGAGTGGCATTTCTATCGCCGGTAACTCCCTTCATCACCGCCTCATACTGGGCCTGCGTTACCTCGTATTTACCCAAATAAAATCCTTGGGTTAGGGTAACATTATGCTCCGTCTCATTCGTTTGCCTACCCGTTTCCGAGGTAGGACTGCCCATGGTAAATGTACCCGGTTCCACCCAGATCATTTCGAGGCTGACTGTGGAGTTGAGATCGGCAATATGGTTTGGTACAGGCACATATTCCGACCAATCGTAAGGCCAGTTGGGATTGGAGGCGAAAGATTGGTGAATGAGACCCTTGTTGGTGTTTGACAATACATTAGCCCCATCGAACATGCTAACCATCGAGTTGACTGCAGAAACATTCCAATCAGAAATATCGTGATTAAATGCACTTGCTCCTTCAAATATCAGATCCATGTTAGTCGCTGCTGATGTATTCCATTTGCTGATGTTTTGATTGAAGGCCACAGCATCACGGAAAGTTTTTTCAAAAGTGACCACATTTGAAACATCCCAACTACTAAGATTCTGATCGAACGCGGAAGCCCCATAAAACATTCTCTCCATCGTGGTTATCGCGGAAG
>Ga0255776_10004323_pt1 | contig 15028 bp, 14 predicted proteins | sample 071ome_19_FD_179974 | JGI IMG/M metagenome (GOLD analysis project Ga0255776, IMG submission 179974) | Coastal salt marsh microbial communities from the Groves Creek Marsh, Skidaway Island, Georgia - 071413AT metaG (version 2) | ecosystem: Environmental > Aquatic > Marine > Intertidal zone >... | reverse complement strand
GTATATGTCCCTTTACTGTCCTTGACAGGTCTAAGTACTGGTGCCATAGTTATTCCTCTAGTTCGAAGTGGGGTAGATCGTGGAAGGTCTGATCTGCTGTGCGGCCATCGCCGTCCCAGTCGCCTCCATATCTAAGTTTAACCCCTTCTTCTTCAGCAACCCTCAGGACATACCCTGCGAACATATAGAAACGTCCTAGATCCTCCCAGTCAATCGGGTAGGGTGCGACGTCTACGGCCATAGATACTTCTGGATTATGCTTCGAGTTAGGCCAGCGGACCTTACTCTTACCTTCGCTGAAAAGCTTATCCTGCTTCTCCTTAGAGCGATGCCCTTCCAGGACACTGCAGTCCCACGTCTTAACAACCTTCTTGAATACACGCTGTAAGTCTGGGTGGCAAGTCTCTAGACGTGATCTAGACTTTCTTCCAAATGCTGGCATATCAAACCTCCGGTAATGGTGGGTAAATCTCTACGGTGCGTTCTGCTTCCTCTACGATAGTACCTAACAGTCTATCGAAGGCTCTCTGCAGGACGAATACCGCCTTATCTTTTTCTTCCTCGGTATAGGCGAGTGCTCGAGACTCTGTATGCTTAACTAGACGGATACCGAAGTTATCGGTACGGGCAGGGTCGTATGGCTGGTAGCGGCCGATAGCCTCCATGTCGCCGATACTATGAAACTCACCTAGCTTGCCGTCAGAGGCTAAATCCCAGAGAAAGATATCTCTAGGAAAGTCTGCATCACTTGAGTCTGAAACGACGGCCTTGATCTCCCAGGAGTCAGTTATAAACTGGACTGAAATCTCAATATAGCCGTTCATTATACGTACCTAATCTTCCAATCGAATATCAGAGAGAAGCTCTCGGATTTCTCGATAGCCGCGAAAGTCTTGATGTTAAACATCTGACCTGACTCTTTGAACACTCCGCATTCACTTACCTTAACACCGTTAGCCTCATCTTGAGCCAGCGTAAAGGTAATCTGCAGGTATACTTGACTGTTGTCCGTGGGATCGGACGGAGTCAATACAATATCCTTATTGAACAGCGTAATAGAGTTATATAGGTCATTGCGGGTAGGATCTGGAACGAGTGGACGAAGACCGTCCGGGTCAATCGTACCGCCTGAACCTACTTTGAATGAAGCTAACTTATCGATCGAAGTAGTCTCGTCGTGTAAGAAAGCCAGGTGATGACGTCGAGACGCCATCGTGATTGTATTAGGGTCGTCCTCCAGGACGGTCTCTCGTGTACCGTCCGGGAACTCCTTATAGATCGATAGATAACCGTTACAGGTCTGATCTGAAAACTTCATTAGATTCTCCTTCTTATCAGCAGATTCTCCGCTCCGTAGATACCGGATCGATCGAAGTAACTAGTCGTACCTTCGTGATCAGTATATTCCGCAGTAGGTCTGCTTCGGTCCATCAGGAACTTAGCATTGTTCTTGATAACCGTCGATCTCGTCATGAGTGACTGGATCAGACGACTAGGTTTAACTAAGTACCTAACGACTACATTTCCTGTTGCACTATTAGCTAGTTTAAGTGTCAGACCGTCTACCTTATAGGTATATTCAGGCTGAAGCACTCCATCTATGAATACCATCAGGTCTGCAGTCTGTGTAAGAGCAAATTCAGTACCGCTATTCCCTAGGTTATCTGTACCTAGCCCGTCGATATATCGTACGAAACCTTCAGTCACCGGAGCTGTCTCTAGAGTAAGCTCCTGGAAGTTCAGACTATAGCCGAACTGCCATTTACCGTCTACGTAGACGAGGATGTCATCGTAGGCCGGGGTCTCGGTCAAGGTATGTACAGATTGACTGGTCGCCAGGATCTCTTCGGTCGTATTCAGAGTCGATGTCTCTATCCAAGTACAGTAGCCGCGTTCTGTCGGTACTTCATTCAGTACGACCGAGATGTCATCATTAGGATTGATCTCGTAGCCGGACTCTGGGACGTAAGAATCACCTACAGTGATAATCACCTGACCCTTAGAAGATAATTCTTCAGGAGGCTCGATTAGGAACTGCCCTGCAGGGAAATCTGTACCGTAGTACGTCAGGTTCTGTCCGACGAGACTATAGTCATAGTCCTCTACGATATCTAAACGATCAGGATCCTCTACAGGCATGGCTGTAGGTACTTTAACGTTCGTCTCCGGTACCCAGTATGCAGCCCATACTGTTCTATTCACTCTAGCGAAGAACAGATTACCTGAAGTAGGCATGATACTTCTTTTAGGTAAGTACATCTGGTAGGCGAATCGAGAGAACTTAGGGTCTAGTTCACGAGTAGAGTACTGTATATCAAAATCTTCCAGTGCATTCGGAGTGATCGTATCATCTCTCAGTACCATATTGAAGTATTCAGCATATAAGTTCATACCCTTAAAGGCTACATGGCCTTTGCCGACTAAATTGAAACCTCTCTGTATAGCCGTAACCTTAGTCTGCAGTTCTTGTTCAGTAAGCAAATGTAGATGGACCATCGAGCGGGCGTCGAAATCCAGAGAGCCTGTACCTGTCAATACGCACTCTTCCGGTACTGTCCATTGCTTTGGATCTGGAAGAACTTCCGCTTCGTTACGCCATCCACGAATGATATCACTACGGTTACGTGCACTTACGAGATCTCCTCGACCACGTAGTGTATAGCCTAGTCTTTCTTTTAGATCATCTGCAATATCTTGATAAGGTGCTAACCAGCCTCCATTACCCTTCCACTCTCCGTACCCGGCAAGCTCTGCGATTCTATAAGAAACCTGAGAGCGATTATACCAGTGTATACCTCTTGTGAAGCGAGGATTATAGTCGGCGCCATTAGGATCATCTGTATCACGACGCATGAATTCAATGGATGGGGCCGCCATACAGGTATCAATCTGTTCTGCATTAAGCGTATACTTAAAGTCAAGATCATTGATATCCATACGGTCGTCCTCTAACTGAACCTTCCATACGAATACAGGATAGGTATGTGATGGCTTAGAGTGAAGAACGAGTCGCTGTGCCGTATAGAATGCATCTTCATTACTGGATGGTAGGGTTAGCAGTACTTCGAACATGTGATGCTTGAGGAAGTTCTCCATCATCATGTCACCGGTAGAGCCTTTCTCTGCCACTCCGATATCTAATGTATTCTGAGTGTTCTCTAAGACGGCCTGAGGGATATAAATGTCATACCACCAGGCACCGTTACGTTTATGATCTTTAACCTCTACCCAAGTAGAGATCAATTCACCTTCATTAAGGACCTCGCCGACTTTACGATCAGGATAATACCCGTAAGGTACCTCGTATGCATAAGTGGGCGTAAACACAAGCCAGTTGGTCGTTACTGGATCTTGCGAGATATCTAAGATCACCTCCTGTGCGCGGGCGTAAGGCATGCCCATAGCTAAGTTAACACCGCGTTCTATATGATCAATGTTAGGACCATTAGAACGTAAATAGTAAACGCCCTGCAAGAATGACTTATAGTTGAATAGCGCGTCTTCTTCCGTGAATCCTACGATTCGTCCGAAGGTATTATCTATCCAACGTTCGTTAATCTTAACGTCCGACATCCAGATAGCATACTGCCATTCACCCTCAGATGTCTTACGGCGTGGGAACTTATAGTGACCGATAGGCTTATTAAAGCGAAGAGTATGTTCTTCCGTATCGATCTCGTAGTCAACTCCATTCACCAACGTCTCCGTAGGCAATAGAGGTCTATTCATTAATCTCTTAGCAGACCATAGAGATTCATCTATCTTGAACGTCGTGAGTTCTGTAGGATCTGCTAGATCTTTCTCGTTGAGAAGGAGTAGTTCGATTCGTGTATCGTAACGCTCCTGTATATCTGCAATGGAGATTCCGCTCGTTCTCTGTAAGAAGTACGAGTAGACTTCGGATAGTTGAATAGTTGTACTTTCCAGTATCTGCTCAACTACCTCTCTGTCTCCAAAAAGGTCTATCCAGAAATCGGACAGACCGTACATGTATACCATAGAAGCATCCGATACCTTCGGAGTTTCTATCATGCCTTATTCCTTATTACTAGATCGCGAAGCATGAACTTGCGAGTATCTATTGAGTCGTGTGTATCCGTAACGACTGTCGTATGAGAATCTAAGTTACGATCGATACGTTCAGCATTCACCGTAATCGGCATCACGAAGTCAGACAGACCCGCATCAGTAAATGATTGCACGACATCGGATACATATAATGTGCCGCCTCTAGGTATCTCGTTGATGTATGCCTTAGCTGCGTCGCGTAATTCAGTCAGTTTCTCAGGATCAGTCGGTGCTTCTCCATGAGTCTGAATATCGATATCAATAAAGATAGGTTCATATGAACGAATCAAGATATCTGACGACACTACTCTATTAGCCGGGTCATCTACGAATTGCTGTACTGCATTCAGTCCGGTAAACGATTTGATATCGAAAGATGCAGTAGCACCTTCATACGAGCTTAAGTTAGTAAAGGTGATCTTTGTGATCTGACGAGTACTCAGTCCGTAATCCTTAGTAGGATCTGCCGGTACTGAATTCGCATCATATGTCGTACTGTTATACGCTTCTACCGTGAACTCTGCATCTAGAGGGATGGTATCAACCTCCGTCTCTAGAGGATTGTACGGAGCACGTACGATATCTACGACAGGGCCTTCTACAAAGATCTCATTCTGCGCATTGATCGCGAGCTGTGTATTGAATACACGAGGTTCTGACGCGATGATTACATCGGTATGTCCGCCGCGGTGATACTCAAAGATCTTTGGTACGTAATCTACCGGCCATGGATCCGCAGGATCCTCTATCTCCTCGATACGAATCAAATCGCGATATAGATGTGGTGAGCCTAATCCGATAGGGAATACGTCATTAACGTAATTGAATTCATCACGCAGTCTTGAGATGATAGAAGGATCATTCACTAGGTTACGTGTTGATACGGAATCGTATGCACGCTCAACCATCTCGGTATTCGTCTCTTCAGGAAGCGACTTAGTCACTAGGTACTGAATTTCACCCTGCATGAAGTACGGAGAGAAGATCGTGAAGTAAAGTAAATCACCCTCCTCTATGTTGTACTTCTCATCCTTCCCTTCCGAAGCCATCTCGATATCTACGAACCACAGGCTCTGCTCCGAGTCATATTCGAAGTAGTATTGACCTGGGACTGGGTTCTGCACCGGAGGTAGCACAGTAATGTTAGACGTAGGAAAGAACTTAGCATCATCATCTGTGGAGAAGTATGCCGTAAGCGGGATCTGCGTACTGATCGGTTCTACTGTCGGGAAACTGAAAAATAGACGAGCGTTGATTACGGATTTGTTACCTGCACGACGCGTGATGAAGAAGTTACTCATCTTGCGATCTACTAGATCTTTATCAGTATCATTCGTCATGTTAATGACGTCACTTTCGTCATGGTAATACTTAAGCGCTTTCTGTATGAGCGCGATCATAACGGCGTTAGGTCGAATCACCATATCCCGTACTGCTGTACCCTGACGGAAGTCGTAAGTAGGGAATAGAGACTCTAGATACTTCTGGGTAAACGTTTCCGCTTCCAATATCTCGTCTCGTTCGACCGTAAGGCCTTCCATAACCGAAAAAATATCTGTTGCCATTATGCATTAACCTCTATTCCTAAACTCGTAAACGGCAATGCGATAGGAGCAGACTCCCCGGCTCTCGTTACGATCTTTAATTTAAGAGACGTACTGTCTCGCTCTCTCTGTAATCCTGTCACGGTCACAGATTGTAATTGTGAAGCAAGTCCTGCAGACGGAATATTAAGAATACCCTTAGCCTGCTTCTCTGCAGCATCTACTGCACGTGAGACCTCTCGCTTAGCCTCTTGTATATCATCCACTACGCTATTGCCATTAGTGAACTCTGCGAAGTTTGTTCCACGGCCGGAGTGGACCACATCGGATCCAACTCGGCTCATTAAGCATTTAACCACGGTCTGCGCTACTTTCTGTACCCCGGATATACGCTTAGGCGTTTTACCGAATCCCATCTTGACAGCACCCACCGGATAACCCTCATCGAAATCGAAAAGTAGTATGTCGTAGGTACTGCCGGATTCTAGATTAGATACATTACCTACTCTAGACATATTAATCTCCTGCCATCATGCTCTGGTTAGTCACACTGTTATAGTTAGTGCGAGCAATACTTTCATCTATTTCCAGAAGCGCATCATTGTAATAATCTGCACGACTCATTAGCCTCATATCGTATTCAAACTGTAAGGATCGAAGTTCACGATATGCTTTAATCACAGCGGATTCTACCAGCGAAGGCTGATAGCGTACCATCTTCTGTATTGCGGCGACGGTCGACGCTAGCTCTATAGGTTTCTTATCTAGAAACTCGTCTGGGGCAGACAGAGGATCCGACAAGTAAAGTTTTTGAGAATCCAGGTAAGCCAGGATCTCTTTGTACATAGCATCGATATCTTCATTAACCATCATAATTCCCTATTAGACCTTCTACTTTCTGCCTAAGCTTTCTGATGTTATAGTTCAACTTGTTTGTGTCAACGCCGTGTGCTATTTTTAGATCCTCTTGAGACATTCCCCCGGTCTTATTATTGAACAACTTAAGTTCTTCAGGATCTAGCTGAGATTTAATATAGGATAACTTCGTCTTATCATCACTGAAATTAGATACGGCTGAATCTACTTCTTTGCGTGATTCAAAAATATCCTGTATTATATCTTCTTTTAATGATGTGACTTCTTTCAAGGTCCAGCCTAATCTAGTAGCAAGCTCTTGATCAGTAGGATCTCTTAGTAATTCGGATGTTAAGTCATCCAGTGCTTTCTTATAGTGTTTGAATTTCCCTTGCTGCTTGTCCTCTGACATGCGAGCCATGTTCTGATACGTATAGTTCATACGGGATACAGGAGCCGTCTGGTTGAATACGTGCGTAGACAACTTGGCACCCTTACTAGGATCGTACGTATCGATAGCTTTTAGAGCTAGGGAATGGATCTCTGCCTTGAGTGCAGAGTCGGGAAGGCTACCGGCCATCTGTTTGTGTTTCTTTAAGAGAATAGGTTTGAGGGCCATTACGACCCTTGTCTTATCTCGCAGATTTCCGGTTTCTTGGTATTTCTGAAACAGTTCGTCTTCTTTGTACATTATATCTCTCCGGATAGAACCTTCGACGTAACCAGTGTATAGGAGTAGTTCAGCATGAATTGTTGGAATTTTTCACTGAACCTTCTCTCTACAAAACACTTCTTAGCATCGCTGGTCCCGGATAGATCTCCTGAGACGGCTGTAGGGATGATGAGATAGTTACGCCGCTTATAGGCTATTTTCTCCGAGTCGGTCATCGAGTCCCGACCCGGTATGTTTAGAGCCGGAATTGTTCCAGCTCCTTCTGGATAACGTTTGTCCTCCATGGTTCCTCCTAGTAGTCAAGGAATGGGCTGGACTCGGCATCACTGCCTGGTGTTATTATTTTAGCACTTTCGACTTCCACTCTTCCAGGATGATCCTCAAGAGATACGTCCGTCGACGTTGCGTATATCCAATCATCGATATCGATGAACGTATTACCAGATAGTTTTTCCAGTTCTATAAGCGATGTAATATTACGGGCTACGAGGGCTAGACTGCCTCGAGTAGTCGTTTCGAACCTGACACCGCCCGTGGTGTCTGACTCTGTTGTCCAGCATCCTCCGCTAGAAGGTGTTCTAGTGAACGGGTTAGGCTCACCTGTACGATAATCCTGCAGAAGAGCCGGTTCGGCTGCTCCTATTCCGAATACGTCGAGGTAGACCTTACAGGCCTTAGCGTATGCCTTGGCATTACCGTACAGACGCGGGTTCTCGTCTAATGAGAGGGCCGTCATGAGGTACGGATTGATTGCCGGCAGGTTATGGTAGGCTAGCTCACTGTAAGTCGATACAGAGGCCATAGAATAGCTCGTCTCGGCATTACCGCTAGCAGAGAAGCTATGAGTAATACTCGTACAGAATCCATGATAACTATCTCGACTGGCTACCTGATCGACGAAATCCATAGGATATCCTACGATCGGGTAGGGATTGAACACTCCAGATGCCTGTGCGATACGGGCAGTTGCCGTCGCCTGTGCCATCTTAAGGTCTGTATACAAGAAGTTCATACGGTCCCATGCATCGATACCGCTATCGGTCGAGTAAGGGTTGTACTGCTCATCTCCTGGATACATTGCATTCCAAGCGGCTTCGGCTGTCGCCTTGGAGGCAGAAGTATTCTTGTCTAAAGTTTCTTCCTCGGAGCCTTTTTTCAGATGCCCACCTAATAGGTTATATAGAGGAGGTACTTGCAGCACTGAAGCAACAATACCCCGTCCCCATTCATACTTACCTACCTTGTTATTGAAGACACTGAACGTATTACCGAGATTACCGCTCGGAGATCTCGCCTTTCTCACTGAGTGAGGTGACGTATATACTTTCCCAATACCGTGGCCTGGACCATTTAGAAGATCTGCTATATTCGCAATGTTCATCATACGGGTAGGTATATCTCCATAATTGCTTCTGGTAGAAACGGAGGAGATTAAGGAGGGCAGTACGACGTTACAGATAGGGCTGTAGTAATAAGGCATCTGCGGCTTAACCACATACTTAGTCAGACCACCGTCCTCCTTAGATACAGGAGCCGGTAGTTCGATCATATCGTACTCTAACAGATTAAGTATCGACGTAAAGTAGTGACCTAGGCTACCTGTCATATCTGAAGGCATGGCTGCATGATTCTGTTTCATGGCCTGGACTGCCAGTGACACCTGAGCCTTATCAGAGATGAACGTCTTGAAGGTAGACGGTATCATTACTTCAAAGTCTTCATCCGTCAACCCCTGCCGCGGGTCATCTATCTTATACTCGAACTTCTCTGAAGCAATACCTTCCTCTATCTCGGGATGTCCCGACATGAATTCCCATAACTTTAACCCTTCCTCGATTAAGGGTACATACATCTCCCTCATGGCTTCTGTATCATTACTTAGGACTTCGCGTTCAGCGTCGCGCTTGAGTATATTCCAGAATACTTTAAGTATTCCAGGAGTACCTTTAAGGTCTTCGAACTTACCTTCTGGTATATGACGGACATCTGATTCATCCGTAGTATCGGATATTCCACCTAATGCTTTTATGACTGCAGTGTGACTGTTAAATTCACCGACTACATTGGCGCCATCGGCTGTTTGTCCCAGAGCCTGTACACCTTCCTGGAACCGTTCATTAGCGAACTTGATTAGTATTTGACTAATAAGCTCTAGTTCAGAACCTGCATGTAGGGTAATATTCTGGGAACCACCATCCGATCCGACGTGCTTATTATCTTCTACGCCTTTTATCATTCCGGTAAATAGAAGCTTCCAACTATCCCGCAGTTCATCTCGATCAACTTTATGTCGATACGATTCAGGTATGGAGAAGTTGAAGTCTTTATAGAAGATGTGAACCTTTGGAAAGTAATTCCTACCAATATCCTGTAATCCCGGGAAGGGAGGTACAGTGATAGTGGCTGTAGGTAATTCTTTATATGCCTGATTGACCGTTGCAGACTCGAAGGGGATTTGCACCCCCTCTATGTACACACGGAATTCATTATGAATCAAGTCTTGACTGTTTGTGTTAAACGACACTTCCGTATACTCCGTAACATCCGATAATAGCCAGAGCCCTCTCTAGCTTATTCTCTATGCTATAGAGGTAATCATTTTCATCTGGACTTTGCTTTAGTTTATCTTTCAAGAGCCTGCACATTGCATCCATCTCATAGTCACTTACGATATCATCCCATAATTCTACTCGAGCTGGAAGAGGGTCTGAAGTGATCGGAGAGTAGCCCATGATCGATCCACTGTAGGTATCGGCAACATGATTAATATAAGGGCGTGTACCCGTATCCAGTTTATAGTACTTACCAATTTCCGGGTAGTTGTTTACATCACCGACTCTCTGATTGAATCCTGATCCGCAGATCTGACAGAAACCTCCTTCAGAAATACAAGATGACGTATCACGTACGCGGACGTGGTATATGCCTTCGCGAAGACGACTAACGACATACGAGTCGTTAATTACCCTACCGTCCCATACAGGCTCGTCCTTGTCGAGGGCGATAAGTCCGTCTACGTCTACATCTGGGATTGGCAATTTACGTCCTAGCGTAGTACCGCAGTCTTCCTCTACGCATTTGATAGAAGGCCGCAAGACCTTCTCTGCAAAACGCTTAAGCTGAGGAACCGTATCTGGAATGTCGTCTATCGAATATGCGTTCTGTAGCAGAAGCGAGTTTCCATAGGAGCGAGTTCCTACTGCCATATTATCCTCCTATTTGAATGGTTGGTGTCGCTTCCTCTTCTTCGGCTGCGATAACCAATGTTGATTCCGGTTCGTTAGATCCGCTAGATACTGATAGTGAAGCACCTAGACTTGCACTAGATGATACTGATAGTGATGCGGCTTCACCGGCAGGTGTACCACGTGCTGCGCCGGTAGGTTTACCGAGGGATAGAGTCGCCATTGCAGAAGATGGGCTGATAGCACCTGGTTGTCCTGCACGACCTGATCCCGCTATCGATGGTGGCGTTACGCGACTACCGAGTCGACCTAACTTAGCGGCCATATTCTCCGGGAAGTTGTTAACCTGCCCGACCATATCTTCTATATCAGCCTTGGCGCCATACACTGCACGAGTCGCCGAGTCGATATTACTCTGAATCGAGTCGATACCGTTCTCTACGCTTTCGATAATAGAGATAATGTCCTGGGCGAAATTAGATATCTGATTAGCGATATCCTGTATCGGCTTAGTGACATTGTTGATTACGCTATTGATCTTACCGAAGAACGATGTAATGTCTGCAGCCGACAGTGCGTCACTTAGACGCGGTAAGGTACCTATCTGCCATGCGGCCTCGTTACCGGTATTCAGAGTAGCGCCTTCATCCGCCTCAGAAAGAGGATCGTCTCGTACTGCCATTAGGCGAGCAACTTCGTTTGCCTCGATGGTGTTCTGAATGATTGCTTTAGCAAGTGTAGGATCCGGTGGACGCGTACCTAGAGAATAACTCTCAATGTCATCACTAGAATCCGTCTTAAAAATATCGTCAGTAGAGCGTAAGTAAAACTCTCGGGCAATGAAAGACGCTTGGAACTGTACATCCTGGTCTCGCTCAGAACCCTGGCTCACATTAACCGATAGGAATGCACCTGTGAATTGCGCATTGTTAAGGTTAAGTTCTACGTAGCCGTAGTCTTTGGCAGCTTCCGAACCCCTTAGGAAATTACGGTAGAGGTTCAGGAACTGTGCGAATTGATCATTATCCAGATCGTCTATCACCATACCAGTAACATTAACGATGACAGGAGCCTGTCCGTAGAAGTATACCGCCTCGTTACTACCGAAGGTGTGCATGATCTGAGATTTCTCCTGAATGCTATAGGAGACGCTCTCAGCTATAAAGTTAACGAAGCCGAGTGAGTTATCAGATGTATCTAAAGAATTGCGCAGAGCATTCACCGTGGACGCTGAAAGCTTCTTAGAGGCCTGAGCACTCTCTAGATAATCGTTCCACTTGGCTTCATCTGGAATTTTGAAACGGATAGAAGATGACGTACCTCGTTTATCGTCAAGTATCTGATATCGAGGACGTACCGTAAAGAGCTTCTCGCCGTTCTGTTCAATACGTTGTTTAACAGACATGTTCTATCCTTAGTCTGGCGAGAAGATAATCTTCCGCATTACATTGCGACCGTCTATGATTTCCTTCTGCCCTAAGGCACCTCCGAGGTGCGTAGGGACGAAGAGGATGTTCGGGTCGTCCGTCGTATTCTCATGTCGCATCTTTTCGATGATCGACGAGATTTGCGTCTTGTAGACCTCCGTAGAGGTCATATTAACAAGTCTAGCGTTTACTGCCATTATAGTACCTTATTCCCTTTACCTCCAAACTGGGACCAGCCAGAGGAAGTCTTGATGACTCTAGTAAGCTCCTCTATTGCGGCAGAGTTCTTACTGATATTCTTCTCCCAGTCTACATCCTTGAATGCATTAGAGAGGTTCTCACCGATATCCTGTACGGAGTCCTTGAGATCATTGATCTGGACATCCTTAGAGTCACTTTTAAGTTCCGAACGGGCGTTATCACGAGATTGCACGATGAAGTCTCGAACTGCAGTATCTGCACGGCCACCAAAGTCCTGATCCGCTATACGGGCAATACCTTCAGCTCCACCCGAGATATCCATCATCTTAGTATAGAGGTCTGCATTACCTCCAGCCAAGCTCATGACGTATCTCTTGATGCGGTCTATACCGTTCTGGTCATCCTCGATATTTCCTAGCATATCTATCTGAGACTTATCGAACAATGCACCCGATAGAGACACTCGAAGTTCTTCCGCCGATCCTGCTTTATCAAACAGTCCATGTCCGCCTATATAACCAGAGATGCCCTTACTTTTTTCTATAAGCGCTTGTTCACGCTTAGTAAGCTTCTCTCCTGCTTTATACTTACGGTATGCCGTCTCGAACTCTCTTCCAGAGAAGCGAGCATCGATAGCGTCTCGAGCACCTGCTTCACTCGTAGTCCCGGTGATGGCACTCATTACAAAGCTTCTAGAGTCTTTGTCGATATTAGACCCTAAGATGCCGAGTCGTGCATCGAACTCTCTGACGCTCCTATCGGCTAAAGCAGATAATCCCTTGTCAACCGATTCAATCTTAATGTCTTTATTGTTGATCGCACCTTGAAGTTCGCCGATACTGTCTAATAGACTATTACCGTGTACGTCACCTAGAAGCAATCCGTTAGATTCATTCTGAAGCTCTAATGCTAATCGACGAGCCTCGTCATCACCTTCTCCCTTCCGTATCTTCTCTAGAAGCTTACGGGCTTTAGGGTTAGACTTATTATGTGGATCATTGAGGATCTTGATAAGGCCGGCATTGAAGTTATTCCATTTACCAGAACCTATCTGCACCTTAGACGACCCTACTTCTCTGGATGCCCATGAAGATAGGCGTACTCGGTCTCCGCCCATGTTGAACGATTGTTGATGAGGTAGCTTAATGCCTCTCCAATCCGCCTGCGCGCGTTCCCACCAGTCAGCTACTGCGGAGGTCGTCTCTGCTATCCCATCACCCATGCCTGTCGTGTTTCTACGCATCATGGCACCGAACTGCTTGAATCCTACTTGCAAATCCCCTATAAGAGGTGCATTGATTAAGCCGTACCCTTCTTGGTCGAAGTACGAAGCCATCTCTCTACGAGAGTTAGCGCGCATCGCACCGATCTTACGGGCACGGGCACCTGCATCACTATCTGCTCGATAGGCTTCTGCATGAGAGCGGAATTCCTCAGAGGACATGCCGTTGGCTTCAGCCACTGCAGCTAGATGTAGGAAGTCGATACTTCCATCAGACTTAGTCAGTCCGATGTCCTTCGCAGCTGCCATTAAGGTATTGAACGTCAGGCCTGTAGAGCCTTCTCTTCTGAGCGCCTTATCCTTGTATGCACCGCGGTTTACGAACCAGTCACCTTGAGAAGCGAGAGGGTCATTCGCGAAGTTAGCTCCCCACTTACCGATCGCGCTCACTCGGTCGTTACCGAACGCTGTTCCACCCTGCATCGCCATGCGTGCATAGGTACTGTCCAGCATCTTCATCGTACCGGATATAGCGTTCTGAGTCATACCCTCTACGCCACCTAGACTGGCCATCTGTCCTGCCGAGATGAGTCCTGACTTGAATGCATTCGTATATCCTGCATAGGCGTTGGCCGATGCTATCATACCGGTCGAACCCATCATGCCTTGCTGTAGAGCATAGACTTCACCTTGACGACCTACTGTATCCATAATCTGATTAACAGAGGTTCCGGACACGGCCGATGTAATGGCTAACTGCCTCATGGCCGAAGCCATTTGGCGAGGAGTCTGCAGACCGCCTCGACGTAAGTCCGCCATTATATTTACAGCCTCTTGCATGTCAGTCGCTGCGCCGACATCCAGTATCGTCTTGACTGTACTCGTGATGCCCTTAACGGCATCTACGATCTTATCGGCATCCATATTGCCGATTTCATTCATCAGACCTGCCCGCATCGAGAGGTCCATTATCTTGTTGTAGTCCCCGGTCTCTAGACGGAAATCCTGTGCACCCAGATCGGTTAGCTTAGTGGCTATCTCTGTGGCGCGAACATTGGAGATACCGAATCCACCGGATACCTGACTACCTTCTCCTCCTATGAACTGTAGACCTAGGTTGGCTCGGGTAGCATCATGCCCTTGACGAGTCGATACATACGGATCAATCAATAACTCATCGGCCGCGCTTGCTAGAGCCTGCCCTGCGAGTAGAGGCGCTGCGATCGCACCTGCGAAACCGCCGGCTGCAACTAGACCTGACGATAATCCTCTTCCCATAGCGCCTGCCAGCCATGATTTACCCAAGGCTCCTCCGCCGATACGTCCTATCGTATTACGCGTAGCCCAGTTCATAGCCCCCGCCGCGGTACCACCTGCAACGCGACCTAGACCTGCACCTAGACCACCTTTAGGTATGAAGCTAGCAGCTCCGCTCGCCATTCTACCAGCCATCGGGCCGAAGCGTTTAGCGGCTGCAGCACCCCATCCAGCGCCTGTCGTACCCATGACCTTATTCATGGCATACCAAGATGCCAGTGGAATACCAGCGTATTGCATAGCGGTCATAAAGCCATCGCCGACGCCTGACGCAAGATTCTCTTTATGTCGTGCATCAAGGGCTAGAGGGTCCATCCCGACCTGTACCGGAGAGAATGGGCTAAAGGCCCCCATTACGGATTGCCCTATCGTATAGTCATGTCCGTACGGGTTCAGGGGATCCTGTCCATGTACGTATGAAGGACGAAAACCGGCGAGATGCGCCGGTGTCATATAGGATTGATTCAGGTCGAACCCTTCATAAGTCGTTATAGGAGCTTCGAATTGATTCATCGTAAACCTCTTACTTCAATCGC
>Ga0255776_10004322_pt1 | contig 15029 bp, 14 predicted proteins | sample 071ome_19_FD_179974 | JGI IMG/M metagenome (GOLD analysis project Ga0255776, IMG submission 179974) | Coastal salt marsh microbial communities from the Groves Creek Marsh, Skidaway Island, Georgia - 071413AT metaG (version 2) | ecosystem: Environmental > Aquatic > Marine > Intertidal zone >... | reverse complement strand
TGATCCGGAGCATCGAACTTATTGCGTTCCAGAGCCCAGCGAATATTGCTGTTGAGCATTCTGAAAAATGCGATGCGAGTGCCAAGACTGAAAATACTGGGGTTGTCGGTATGGCGAAAATGATCGTAATCAATACCTGCCAGCAAGGCGCTTTTACTGGCAACCCGGATCGACGCAGAGCGTTTGAAATTTAACACCATGGCCATGACCCCAAAGGGTTCTCCCGGGTTTACCTGGCCAAGAGCAGCGATGCTCTCATCGTGACTGATAACATCCAGTTGCCCACGCAGCAGAAAGTAAAGCACATTGGCACCATCTCCCTTGTGCAATACGATTTCATCCTGCTCTGCGGTGGTAAATCTCGTTTGCGTCATCAGCAGTTCGAACTGCTCGGGATCAGTTTTCAGAAGCTCCTTAAAGAAGGTAACGCCCGAAACGAATCGATGCAGGCTGTCGAGAGGGTATTCTTCCCGGGTGACGGGTCGCATAATTGGTCCTGTTTTATCTAACACAATCAGGCTGGAGTGGCTGCACTGAAGCGTCCGCTCCTGAGTTATCCTGTTTACGGCCATGAGTCTGTGCCGGGCAGAATAACACTCTGGCCTGATTGAAAGTGAGAATCGGCCCACACTGTTGCACTCGAAAGCCTGAGTGACACAGCTCCCGGGGCGTTCATCTGTGTTGTGATGCTGCTACGGCAGAACATCCACAGGTCATCTAGACTACAAGGGTAGCCCACAATGCCTGAGACGTTTATGTATCTTGTACGGACATTTTGTTTACCGCTGCTCTTTTCTCTTACTTCTCTTTGTCTTGTTGCCTGTGGTTCAGACGATGACAGCCCGGCTGATCAGTCCGGCACTGCATCAGGCTCTGCCGGTATTCCTGTGGGTGCCAGCTGGCACTGGCAACTACAGGGTACCCTGAACTCTGGCTACGAGGTGGACGTTTATGATATCGATCTGCTTGATACCGATGCGTCGGTGATTGCTGATCTTCAGGCGCAGGGACGCACTGTGATCTGTTACTTTTCTGCCGGGTCGTGGGAAGAGTGGCGCGATGATGCAGGAGACTTTGCCAGTGCCGTGCTAGGTAATAATCTCGATGGCTGGGCCGGTGAGCGCTGGCTCGATGTACGTGCGGCGTCCCTGGAGCCTGTGATGGAGGCGCGCCTTGACGTTGCCGCCGATAAGGGTTGTGACGGGGTAGAGCCGGATAACGTTGACGGGTATGTGAATAATTCAGGTTTCCCGCTGACGGCTGCAGATCAGTTGGCTTACAACCGTTTTCTGGCGGCGGCTGCCCATGAACGAGGTTTGCTGATCGGACTGAAGAACGATCTGGATCAGATTACTGACCTGGTTGGCGAGTTTGATTTTGCGGTCAACGAAGAGTGTTTCGAATATGAAGAGTGTGACGCGCTGATACCGTTCATTGAGGCAGGCAAGGCTGTGTTGCACGTCGAATATGCCGATACTCTGGTCAATGACAGTGCGGAACGTGCGGCTTTCTGTGCAGAAATGACCGCCATGTCCTTCAGCTCGATGGTGCTGCCGCTGGAGCTGGACGACAGCTTCCGTTTTGCCTGTGACTGACCTCAGTCACAGGCAGGGCGGCAACGCTTTATTCAATACCCAGTGACTTCAGGTATTCATCGTAGGTACCGTGGAAGTCGACGATCTCATTATCGCGGATTTCAATGATGCGGGTTGCCAGTGATGATACGAACTCGCGGTCGTGCGAGACAAAGATCAGCGTGCCTTCGTACATTTCCAGCGCCATGTTGAGCGACTCAATCGACTCCATGTCCATGTGGTTGGTCGGTTCATCCATCAGCAGTACGTTGTGGTCATTCATCATCAGTTTTCCGAACAGCAGGCGTCCTTTCTCACCGCCCGAGCAGACCTTAACTGACTTCTTAATATCGTCCTGATTGAACAGCAGGCGACCGAGTGTGCCCCGGACTGCCTGGTCATCGTGTTTTTCGGTCTTCCACTGTTCCATCCAGTCGTACAGATTGCCGCCGGATTCAAACTCGTATTCGTGGTCCTGAGCGTAGTAACCGATGTCGGCATTTTCAGCCCACTTGATGGTGCCCGAGGTGGGTGTCACGTCGTTGACGAGGCACTTCAGGAAGGTCGTTTTACCTGCACCGTTAGCACCGATAACAGCGATCTTCTCACCGGCTTCGACCAGCAGGTTGGTGTTCTTGAACAATGGGGCCTCACCGTCATACGAGTGTGCCAGGCCTTCAATTTCAAGAGCCAGACGATGCAGCTTTTTCTCCTGGTTAAAGCGCATGTAGGGATTCTGGCGGCTGGACGGTTTGATATCGTCCAGTTTGATCTTTTCCATCTGCTTGGCACGGCTGGTGGCCTGCTTTGCTTTCGAGGCGTTTGCAGAGAAGCGGGAAACAAACTGCTGCAGTTCAGCAATCTGTGCTTTTTTCTTGGCGTTCTCTGACTGCAGACGCTCGCGGGCAGCGGTCGAGGCAATCATAAAGTCGTCGTAGGTGCCCGGATAGATTTTAATATCGCCGTAATCAATGTCTGCCATGTGCGTGCAGACTGAATTCAGGAAGTGACGGTCGTGCGAGATGATGATCATGGTGCACTTCATGTCATTGATAATACCTTCCAGCCAGCGGATGGTATTGATGTCGAGGTTGTTCGTGGGTTCGTCGAGTAACAGGATGTCCGGGTTAGAGAACAATGCCTGTGCCAGCAGAACCCGGAGCTTCCAGCCGGGAGCCACTTCGGACATCGGGCCATTGTGAAGTTCGGTTTCAATGCCAGCCCCTAACAGCAGCTCGCCGGCACGGCTTTCTGCGGTGTAGCCGTCCATTTCGGCGAACTCACCTTCCAGCTCAGCGGCGCGCATGTAGTCATCTTCGGTGGCTTCCAGGTTGGCGTAGATCGCATCGCGTTCTTCTTTTACCGCCCACAGCTCTTTGTTGCCCATCATGACCGTGTCGATAACGGTGCAGTCTTCAAATGCAAACTGATCCTGATTCAGCTTACCAAGACGCTCTCCGGGACTGATGCTGACGTTACCCGCCGAAGGCTCCAGAGAGCCATCGAGGATTTTCATGAAGGTTGATTTACCACAGCCATTGGCGCCGATAAGGCCGTAGCGGTTACCGTCGCCGAATTTAACAGAGATATTTTCGAACAGTGGCTTAGCACCAAACTGCATGGTGATATTAGCGGTAGAAATCACGGGCACTTCCTGATGATTGTAGGCAGATATGTGAGCTGAAAATTCAGGGCGGACTATACGTGTTTTCGGGCCGGAAAACGAGTCCGGCCCTCAGTAAGACAGAGGAAAGTCACTTCTTCAGGCGAAGCGTACTGGAGGATGTCTTTTTCGGGTTCCGGTAGACAGTCTTTTTCTTCGCCTGAGCCTTCTCTTCAGGCGCCGGATCGGGCGCTTCCGGGGCTTTGGTCGCCTGTATTGCCTGCTTAAGCGATTTAGACTTTTTCAGTTGTTTGCGAGGTGCGGCTGCTTTCTGGCGGGCCGCGTTGCGTTCGTCTTCGCTGGCCAGGCGGATGCCGTTGTCTTCGATGACGATCTGGCGTTCTTTATACAGTTTGCCCACGGCCATCTTGAAAGCACGCTTGCTGACGCCAAAGTGCATTTCAATCAGCTCTGCAGGGCTGTAATCGTTCAGTCCGAGCGTGCCACCCGAGTCTTCGAGTTTCTGCATAATACGCTTCGATAATGAATCAGCCCGCGTATGACCGATCGGTTCCAGACTCAGATCCAGCCGCAGATCCTCACGCACCCGGCGTACATACCCGTCCATCTTCTGACCGACGCGGATCGCTTTGTGGATCTGACTGGTATGCAGAACCCCCCAATAAGTATTGTCGACGATGGCCTTGTAACCGATATCTGTGCGCTGAGCGATCAGTAATCGAACCTTATCCCCGGTATCGTAGGGATCATCAGCACCAGGCCAGTTGGCCTTTGCTTCATCGCGAATAAAGCGGTTCAGACGCGTGGTACCTATCAGACGACCGGTATTATCAGTGGTGACATAGATGACGTAGGATTCTCCAGCAACCATACGCTGCTTCTGTTCTGCAAAGGGAACGAACAGATCTTTAGGCAGCCCCCAGTCCAGAAAGGCACCGGTGCTGTTGACGTCTTTTGCCATCAGACTGGCGGCCTGATTGAGCTGTACTCTGGGGCGTTGCGTTGTAGCCACCGGGCGGTCTTCCGAATCGAGATACACAAACACTTCAAGGCTGTCGCCCTCATTTGCGTTGTCAGGCACGAAGCGCTTGGGCAGCAGTACCCGCTCGCCTTCGTCATCGGACAGGTACAGGCCCTGCGGTTGCAGGTCGGCGACGGTCAGGGTGTGAAACTGGCCAGGTGTGATCATGGTGTACTCCGTATAGAAATCGGGACGTCAGCTTCTTCACTGACGGTAAATGGTTTTAATCAGATGCCAGCCAAATTTGGTTTTTACCGGCCCCTGAACTTTTAACAGAGGGCCTTTAAACACCGCATCGGCGAAGGGCTTTACCATATCTTTGCGACCAAACTCGCCCAACGATCCACCCTGTTTGCCGGAGGGACAGGTCGAGTGCCGGCGTGCCAGCCGGTCGAACTCGGCGCCTTTATTCAGTTGCTGGAGCAGCTTTTCGGCTTCTTCGCGGGTCTTTACCAGAATGTGACAGGCGCAGGCACGATCAGCCATAGTACAACCTCAGCAGTGGATAGGTGGTGTTGGAACGTGTGTGGTAATCTTGTCCGGTATTTTAACACAGACTGGCAGATCAGATCTGACTTCATCGCTGACGATTTATCTCGCAGAATAACGAGGCCTGACCGTATCGTGGAATTACTTATTATCGCCGTTCTTGCAGGCCTGTTGTTAATGGGCTGGCCGCTGTTGCAGCGTCAGCAGGCGGCTCGTGTGCTGGCACTGCGTTACCTGCGCCAGCAGTGCCAGAATGATGGACTGCAGTTGCTTGACGATACCGTGGCGCTGGCCGGGATGAGGCTGCGCTTTCTCCGTGGCAGACCGATACTGGTGCGCCGTTATGAGTTCGAATTCAGCGCCGATGGTGCAGACCGTTATCCGGGCTCGCTCGAGCTGGAGGGGTATCGCCCCGCTGCTCTCGATCTTGCCGTTCACAAACTACAATAGCCCTCGGTATCAACAATCGTTACCCCGGTGTGTGCGTTTAGCGCACGTACCTGAGAGGAGCCTTTAAGGAGCAGGTATGGTTGAACACCAACCCGACAAACATCGCTTTATTATTCAGCAGGATGGACATGAATGTGTTCTGGATTACCGGCTGAAGGGGAAGGATATTAACTTCACCCACACGTATGTACCGTTTAGCCTGCGTGGCAAGGGTCTGGCAGAAGAGCTGGTCACAGGAGCACTCAAATGGGCGTCCGATGAATCACTGAATGTGTCTGCAAGCTGTTGGTACGTTGCTAAATTTCTGTAGGCTTTTTTCAGGTTGGCAAATGAATAAATTCAATCATCCAGCGGGCAACCGTTTCATGGTCGTTTGGATGATGAATACTACTCAATGCCTGATCCAGGCGTTCGTCGCCGACGTCTTCTCTCCGCCGCTCCAGCAAGCGAATAAAGTATTCCGGCGTAAACTCCGGATGGCCCTGAAAGCTTAGCACCCGATCGTCGATGAACCACGCGGCGTACTGACAGAAGTCGCTGCCCGCGAGTCGCCGTGCGTTTGCGGGGAGTGCTGTTACCTGGTCTTTATGGCTGTATATCAGTTGGTAGGCGCGGGCATCGTCATTCAGCCACAGCGGTCTCTGGTCGACCTCGGTCATATGATTACCGACCCCCCAGCCTTTAGCGCTCAGGCCCGCAGCCCCGCCGAGTGAGTCTGCGAGCATCTGATGGCCAAAGCAGATGCCAAGTAATCGCTCGCCACGGTTGTGGGCAGTATGAATCCATTCCCGCAGCGGTTGCAGCCAGTGCTCGTCATCGTAGACGCCGGTTTTCGATCCGGTCAGGAGATAGGCATCACAGTCATCCTCAGGCGAGGGAAAATCCCCTTCCTGAATGGCAAAAAAACGAAATTTCAGATGATGATCGAAGCGCCCCAGCAGATTGGCAAGCATCGTACCGTAGGAGCGATAGTCGTCGATCAGGTCAGAATAAAGAACATCACATTCTAGTATGCCGAGAGTAGCCATTGTTCAGTGCGTACCTTTCGCTGGAGGTTGTACAAGTTTAGCAGGGTACGCTTTTTTGAGCGGCTGCAGTACATCTTCAACGCCGTGAATGCGTATTTCCAGCATCATCGCCAACAGGTCGCCAAGGCGGCCTGTGGGAAATTCATGCTTCTGCATCCACAGCAGATATTCTTCCGGAATATCACAGAGGCGTTTCCCCTGATACTTTCCATACGGCATGGTGGTGCGGACCAGGTCGATGAGATTTTCTTTCGTAAACATAAGCAATCCGGGTGTTTTGGCCTGACAGGATAGGTTGTGTCGTAAAATGCCAGAGGTAGTGCTAAATATCTAACTCTCATAGGGTTTGATATCGATAGTCTACACTCTTAGTTGTTCAACGTGAGCCTCGGAATATATGGGCTACAGTTTTCAGGTAGGGTTTGGGTAATTACTGGTTAGATTCTGAGTAGATGTTAAGTAGTAGCTGGAGTAAAGAATGGGTGTATTGTCCTCAGTAGCTGAAGGGAACTACCAGCCGAGTGAGGGGTGGAGGCGCGTAGAGGAAGAAGGCCGCAAAGCCGGGACTACAAAAAGCGGTCGGTTCGGTGCGTCCGATCTGCGTCTGGACACCATCATTGAACGCACGCTGAGAGTATTTATTACAACGCGGATATCCAGTTTTGCAGCAGACGTCGAAGGAGCACTGCTGCAGTTTGCACGCGTGCTTAAATCGACCTCAGCGGCGATTTATATCTCCCCTGACGAAAGAGATAAGCGCCCGGAGTTCGCGGTTGTTGTTTCACGTGTTCACACCGACAGCCTTGTCAATGTTATTCGCGAATGCTGGTGGGACGCGGAGCAGGGAATCACTCCATATTACAGTTATGCAGGAAATGAACGCGCGGAAGACCTGGAGCTTCGTACGGCACTGGGTGGTGAAGTTCTGCTGCATATTCCGCTGCTCGATGATCATGGCGTTATGGGGACGCTGTATCTGACCTTTGATGATGCCGGGACCCAGCTGTCCAGTCGCAAGCTGACTCTGCTGGGTACCTTTGCCCAGCTCTGCGTCCTGATGCAGGAGCGGCTGAATGTCATGGAAGTACTGGAAGACCGCGAGAAGCTGCTTCGTCAGACTGAGCGTCTGGCTAAAATCGGCTCCTGGTACGACGATGTTGATAATGACCGCATTACGATAACGCCACAAACCGCTGAAATTTTTGAGCAGGATGAAAGCCTTGAGGTGGTGAGCCTCTCCCAATATTTTGAATATATTCATCCAGACGACATCGAACGCGTCGCACGGACTCTGACCGAGAGCATGAACGAGTGCAAACCGTCAGATATGACCTACCGTATCACCTTGCCTTCAGGGGCACAGAAAGTGATACATGGCCGTGCGGAAGTGATTGTTAACGCCGAAGGACGTGTCGTTGCACGGGTTGGCTCTGTCCAGGATATTACTGAGCAGCAAGCCCGCGAAAACCGGCTACGACTGGCCATGACAGTATTTGAGTTTTCCATGGAAGGCGTTGTGATTACCGATGCCGAAAGCCGGATAGAAGCGGTAAACCCTGCCTTCAGTACCATTACAGGATATTCTGAACGCGAAGTACTGGGGAAGCCGATTGCCGTCCTGAAATCCGGACGACATAAAAAAGATTTTTACCGACGAATTAATCAGCAACTGCAGGATCGTGGCTACTGGCGTGGCGAAATCTGGAATAAACGTAAAAATGGTGAGACTTACCCGCAGTGGTTGACGATCACTGAGGTGCGGGATGAGCAGAAGCGTGTCACGCAATACGTTGGCGTATTTTCAGATATGTCCCGTATCAAAGAACACGAACAACAGCTCCAGCACCTTTCTAACTATGATTCGCTGACCAATCTTCCGAATCGACACCTGCTCCTGAGCCGTCTTGAAGGTGCCATCAATGACGCGACAATCAATCAGCGGAAAGTGGGTGTTATCGCGATCGACCTTGATCATTTTAAACATATTAATGACAGTCTCGGTCACCCGGCAGGCGATCAGTTACTGCAGGATTTTGCCAAGCGAATGCGTCAGCGGTTGCGCGATTCGGATACGGTAGCCCGACAGGGCGGTGACGATTTTGTTGTGGTACTGGAGAGCGTCGCCTCTGAGCAACAGGTCGTCAACGTAGCAAATATTATTATTGATCTGCTGAAAACACCGTTTGATGTCGGTGTGGGTAAGGATCTGCACATCGGTGCCAGTATTGGTATCACCATGTTTCCTGAACACGGAGCAGATGTGACTCAGCTACTGAGTAATGCTGACGTAGCTATGTATCAGGCCAAGAAAGAAGGCCGGAACACTTATAAGGTGTACAGCAACGAAATGACACAGGTCGTTGCAGACCGTCTGGAGCTGGGTAATCAGCTGCGTGTAGCGTTACAGAGTGAAGATGAGCTGCGTCTGTATTACCAACCCCAGGTATGCATTGCGGACGGCAGTACCGTGGGGGTGGAGGCGCTGATACGCTGGCACTCTCCGGGCGGTGAGGTGATTCCACCAGGGCGTTTTCTCCCGGTCGCAGAAGACAATGGGCTGATGCCCGATCTTGACAGTTATGTGCTGGGCACGGCTTGCCGTCAGATCGCCGTCTGGCAGGCATCCGGTATCACACCGATTGTGGTGGCTGTCAATATTACTCAACCTACGTTCATGGCTGGTGGACTGGTCGGACGCTTGTCGGCACTTCTGGAAGAAACCGGTATCGACCCGGAATGGCTTGAACTGGAAATCACGGAAGGGGCGTTGCTGGAACCCAGCCCTCAGGTACTGAATACCCTGTCTGGGCTGAAGGCTCTGGGGGTATCCCTTGCGATTGATGATTTTGGTACCGGATACTCGTCACTTTCGTATCTTCACCGCTATCAGGTCGATAAACTTAAAATTGACCGCGGCTTTGTGCAGAGTGCAGAAGTAGAAGAAGAGGGGCAGGTGATTACCCGTACCATTATTCAGATGGCTAAAGGTCTTGGTTTACAGGTTCTGGCGGAAGGGGTTGAGACGGAAGCGCAGTTGGAATTCCTGCGTGAGAACGGTTGCGAGACCTGTCAGGGCTTTTATTTCAGCCGCCCGGTACCTGTCGATGAGCTGGTGTTACTCTGAAAGGCTGAACAGCCCGCTGCACATTGAAACGACGCCCTGGGGCGTCGTTTTTGTCACGGGTACACGGGCTCTCTGGTGTCGGCCACGGCCCGGACTGCGGTCTTACTCGTAAGTGCAGAAATACGCCGTCTGGCCTTTCAGTCGTACCTGAAACTTGACGTTGGCAGCGATCTCGAACGATTCACCATTGGTGAAGGTCTGCCAGTCACTGGCATCGGGAAGCAGTGCATCCATACTGCCTGACACGATGGTCATGACTTCTTTCTGGCTGGTGCCAAATTCGTAGTCACCAGGCTCCATCACACCGATTGTTGCTGGAAGTGTTTCAGTCTGCAGTGCAATCGACTTTACCTTGCCGTCAAAATACTCGTTTACTTCTAACATGCGGAATACTCCTGTGAATTCAGGCGGGCGATTATACGCACGCCCCGGCGGCGAAAACAGATCAGTTACAAAACAGACGCACTCAAAACCGCCTTAATGAAAAATAGACAAGCTATTGTGGCCCCTTTTGTGTATACTCCGCGACCCTTTTAAATCAGATCGTCGGGCAACACCGTGTCAGCAGAGGCCCCTGAGGCATTGCACGGACAGCAGAGAACTGGCCGTCAACGGTAAGCCCTTTCGCGATTGTACACAGGTGAAAATATGACCGATTCAAACAGCACAGGCTTTGCAGGCCTGGGCCTTCCTTTTCCTGTACTCCGTGTTCTTGAAGAACTGGGCTACGAAACTCCGTCAGCCATTCAGGCAAATGCGATCCCACCCTTGCTGGAAGGCAAAGATGTGCTGGGTATGGCACAGACGGGTACCGGTAAGACGGCGGCCTTTGCATTGCCACTGCTGGTACGCACTAACCCTGAATTCCGCTCACCACAGGTTCTGGTGCTGGCACCGACCCGTGAACTTGCTCAGCAGGTTGCGGAAGCCGCACGTACCTACAGCCGTCACATCAATGGCATCAACGTGCTCTCTGTCTACGGTGGTACCGAGTTTGGTACGCAGTTACGTGAACTTAAGCGTGGACCTCAGTGGGTTGTCGGTACGCCCGGGCGGATCATGGATCACCTGCGCCGCGGCACACTGAGTCTTGCCGATATTAAGGCGGTCGTGCTTGATGAAGCCGACGAAATGCTGCGCATGGGCTTTATCGACGACGTCAACTGGATTCTGGAGCAGGCTCCGGCGAAGCGTCAGGTAGCACTGTTCTCTGCCACTATGCCGCGTGAGATCCAGCGTGTTGCCGAGACTCACCTGACCGACCCGGTGCAGGTGAAGATTGAATCAAAAACCACCACCAATGACCGTATCCGTCAACGTTACTGGTTTGTTGGCGGCGTTCACAAAAATGATGCACTGCTGCGCATGGCCGAAACCGAAGAGTTTGATGCCATGATGGTCTTCGTGCGTACGAAACAGGCAACAGAAGAAGTTTCCGATTTCATGTCGGCGAACGGTTTCCGCAGTGCGCCGCTGAACGGTGATATTCCTCAGCAGCAACGTGAACGTGCGGTAGAAAAACTGAAGCAGGGTAAGCTGGATATCATTGTTGCGACGGACGTTGCAGCACGTGGTCTCGACGTAGAGCGTATCTCTCACGTCATTAACTACGATATCCCTCAGGATACTGAGTCTTACGTTCACCGTATCGGTCGTACAGGCCGCGCTGGTCGCGAAGGCGAGGCCATCGTGTTTGTTCGTGGCCGCGAGAAGCGTATGCTGCGTGACATTGAGAAGGCGACACGTCAGAGCATTGAAGAAATGTCGTTGCCGACCGCGGCTCAGGTGAACGAAAAACGCAGCGAGCGCTTCCGTGCCCGCATTGTTGATGCCATCAATGCCGAGAAAAATGCGACCTACCGCGAAATCATTGAAAGCATCCTGTCTGAGCATCCGGTCGATGCGTTGGACGTTGCGGCCGCCTGTGCCCACCTGATTCAGGGCAACAAGCCTCTGTTTATTGATGAAAAATCAGATCAGCGCATGCAGGAACGGACTAAGCGTGACGATCGTGAACCGCGCCAGCAACGTGAACCTCGCGATCGTAAAGATCGTGGCGAACGTGCAGGCAAGGGCCGTAAAGCGACGCCTGACCTCAAGCCATTACCGTTGAAAGGCGAGCCGGGTGTCGAAATGATCCGTTATATGGTGAGTGTTGGTTACGATGACGGTCTGCGTCCTGGCAACCTGGTAGGTGCCGTTGCTAATGAAGCCGATCTTGAGAGTCGCTACATTGGTCACATTGAAATTCTGGAGAGCTACGCCATCGTTGACCTGCCTGCTGGCATGCCACCGGAGACGATGAAAACATTGCGCAACGCGCGTGTTTGCGGTCGTCCTCTGGGAATTCAGGAGTTTAAAGGCGAAGAGGGTGTTCCTGCGCGCAAGCCGGGCGGACCGAAGCGTCGTGAAGGTGGTTTTAAGGCGGGCGGCTTTAAAGATAAAGGGCCGAAAGACCGCAACTTTAAAGACAAAAACAAGCCACGTAAGCCTCATCGCAAAGGCAGTGACGCACCCCGTCGCACCGCCGACTGATTGTCAGAAACGCGATAGCAGACAGAGCAAAAAGCCCCGGTTTCGGACAATGTCCTCCACCGGGGAAAGTCTCAAAACACTGATTCACTCAGAAAACATCTGAGAATCCTCAGTGACTGATCATCCACGGCCGCATTGAGGGAAACATCTTGTTGCCTTCAGCGGTGTACATCAGATTGCTCTGACGTTTTTTGCTGCTGCAACCGCAATTGCTGCCGTGCTTATGGGCACGGCGCTCCTGCTTTTCCTTCTCTCGCGCGTGGAATTCACCGGCGGTCATGACATCCGGTGAGTGACTCGCTTTTTCATTTGCTTCCATGGCCTCACGCCGCTCTTTGATCATGCTGGCAATCTCTGGTGGCAGCACGATCACCCGCGCAGACATTGTCTTGCATTGCGGGCAGAACGCGGGTTTATCATGGTGCTCCATCGACGCCAGTTCCTGGAAAACACCGTGTTCAGGGCATTTATAATCATAGAGTGGCATAACAACTTCCCCTTATTTCAGATCTGGTGCTTTTGGAATATCGATGCTGCCATCCAGGTGTTTGGTCGGACCATCAGCGCACGGCTGAACGTCGAACTCAAATATGTCCGTCGGCAGCCATAACGTGGCACAGGAGTTCGGGATATCAACAACCCCACTGATGTGTCCCTGTACCGGTGCACAGCCAATAATGGCGTAGCCCTGAGCTTCGCTGTAACCAAACTTAGTCAGATAGTTAATGGCGTTATGACAGGCCTGGCGGTACGCAATGCTGGTATCGAGGTAGTGCTGCTTACCATCTTCATCGACAGAGATGCCTTCAAAAATCAGATAGTCATCATATTTCGGAACCATTTTACTTGGCTTGAAAATCGGATTTTTGATCTGGTATTTCGCCATGCCGTCTTTGATGATATTCACACGCATGTGAATCCAACCGGCCATTTCAATCGCGCCACAGAAGGTGATTTCACCATCGCCCTGACTGAAGTGAAGGTCGCCGACCGACAGGCCTGCGCCGTCTACGTAAACCGGGAAGTACACTTTAGAACCGCGGGTCAGATCTTTAATGTCGCAGTTACCACCGTGCTCACGCGGTGGAACGGTCCGCGCACCTTCGGCGGCGGCTTTCGCTTTTTCGTCGCCAGTCAGGCGACCCATGTGGGCGGTGTCAGCGTAGGGCAGTGTTGCCAGCTCTGGCACGCGGTCGGGATCAGTGTCGACCAGTGCTTTCTCACGGGTATTCCACATATCCAGCATCTTTTTATCTGGCAGACAGCCGATCAGGCCGGGGTGCAGTATGCCCGCAAACTCGACGCCTGGTACGTGACGTGAGCTGGTCATCATGCCGTTGAAATCCCAGATGGATTTCTGTGCTTCAGGGAAGCGGTCGGTCAGGAAGCCGCCACCATTCTGCTTTGAGAAAAAGCCATTGAAGCCCCACTGGTGATCCGGAAATGCACCGATATCCAGGATATCAACTTCCAGAAGGTCGCCGGGCTCTGCGCCTTCGACAGCAATCGGTCCGGAAAGAAAGTGCACCTGGCTCAGGTCAACGTCGCGTACATCTGACGCGTCATCATTATTTTCAATCTGGCCACCTGTCCAGTCATAGCATTCGACGATAAAGTCATCACCGGGTTTTACTTTGGCAACCATCGGGATGTCAGGGTGCCAGCGGTTGTGAACCTGATCGTTGTCATAGGCGGATTTACTGAGATCAATTTTAATAATGGTATCAGTCATGGTTTTCTCCTTGGGTAGCCAAAGGGCTTGTCGGGGTAGATTCCGCTGAAGGGTCGGAAAGGTTAACGGGCAGGAATGACAGGCCGTTCTGATTCAGAACCCCCTGAAAATGTGTAGCTCCTGCCGCTTCGTGATATTGATTCAGTGCATTCAGGTCGCGTGCGACAGCAGTCGTGACCAGATTTCTGAAAGTACGCTCTATGGCGCGTGCGCCGTAGCGCTGAAATTGAGACTCGGCGAGCACGAATTCCCTGGCGTGCTGATCCAGTTCAATACTGACGCGGTGTCGCTTCAGTTTCTGGTTCAGCTCATCTTCGAGTTTCTCAATCAGTGATGGCATTGCCTGAGCAGGCAAAGCCGAAAAATATTCAATCAGTCCGATACGGCTGATGAATTCGGTGTTGAAATGACGCTTAAGGGCGCTTCGGTAAATACCAGCACGGCTGAAGCCCGGTATCGCATCGAGCCAATGTAGTGATTCGGCCATGCGGCTACCGACATTACTGGTCATAAATACCAGGGTATTCCTGAAACTGATCGACTTCTGGCCTGAGGCCAGTTTCAGTGTGCCGTTATCCAGAATATTCATCAGGCTGAGCACGACGGAACGGTCTGCTTTTTCAATTTCATCAAACAGGACGATACCCGGCCGCGAGTTTGTTCCCGTAATCAATTCATCGTCAAACAGGCTCAGATTTTCTTTACTGCCGACGTAACCCGGTGGTGCACCTGTAATGGCAGCACTGTAATGGCTTTGGGAGAGGGTGTTCATATCAATGCGGCAGAAGGCATCGTCGCGACCATGAATGGCTTTTGCGACCTGACGTACCATTTCTGTTTTACCGACACCGGTGGCGCCGATAAACAGAGCAGACAGTAGCGGGCGCCGAGGATCGCAGAGTCCTGCGCTGATGACCTGTAACTGGTCTTCGATCCGGCCGATGACGTTCTCCTGCCCACTAATGTTAGCGCGTAGCGTGTCGGCAACATGTGTTGGGCTGAAGACAAACCGTGAAGGTACGTTCATCGTCTGCACCTGCGTTTTGGCCTGAGCTCGGATTCGTTCGGTCGCAAATACCATCAGAGTCCCGGTGATTACTCACCGGCCTCCATGCCTTTTTCTTCAACAGGTAAGGTACCCACCGGACAGTCAGCCACGCCGACGGTTGTGCGTGTCATGGCCTCGACATCGGCCTGAGCTTTCTCGGCATCAGTAACCCAGGTCCGATAGAATTCGAACGGGCAGTCAGCGATGCCTTTGTCACCGTCGCCAGACGCATGCACACCGCTGTAGCCACGATGCAGAAGCTTGAAAAGATGGTTCTGAGACTGGTCATTTTTGCGGGCATCACGGATCTGTGAAACGGATAGCTGCGCATACTGGACACCCATGTCCTCTTCGCCACACTCACCGAGTGTACGACCATCGAAGCCAATTAATGCGGAGTGACC
>Ga0255776_10004319_pt1 | contig 15034 bp, 13 predicted proteins | sample 071ome_19_FD_179974 | JGI IMG/M metagenome (GOLD analysis project Ga0255776, IMG submission 179974) | Coastal salt marsh microbial communities from the Groves Creek Marsh, Skidaway Island, Georgia - 071413AT metaG (version 2) | ecosystem: Environmental > Aquatic > Marine > Intertidal zone >... | reverse complement strand
ATAACACCAACACGAAAGTCATTTCGATATTCTGTAGGCCCTGCAATTTTAAGGTTGGCTAAGCCCATTCGCTGGATGCGTTCCGTGACAATGTATAGAGAACCAATCGTGGCAAAAACCTTACCTTCGGACACTGCTTGCAAGGTTTGATCTGAAGAAGTGACTGAATGAAGATTAATATGAGGAAAGTCCCGTTCAATTAACTCTTTATACACATACCCTTCCACCATAGAGATACTGCGATTACCGATAGCTTTTAAACCATCCAGATAGGGTTGATTATCTCTGGAAACAATAACAACGGGAGATGAAAGATATGGCGCTGTAAAGTTTAGATATACGGCTCGCTCTTCACTTTGATTTAACAAAGATAAAATCTTGCACTTCCCCGCTTGAGCAAATTCTTCAGACTGCGCCCAGGAATCGGTTATTACCAATTCAAAGGTCAATCCTGTGAATTCACTGAATAATTTAAAATAGTCCGCAGCAATACCTATGTGTTTACCTTGATCATCAATTTTCTCAAAAGGCAACCAATCGGGATCTACACACATGGATACAGGGCCTTGATCAACCACCCAAGCACGCTCAGTTTCAGTAAGTTTGGAAACATCAGCCGCATGAACAGAAACGGTTCCCATAAGACCCGTCACAACCAAAATAAAAGGGAGCAGCACAGAAAGACAGCGCTGTCTAAACCTTGATGGAATGACTAACAACATCCGTGATAGAGGTACTAAAAAAGGATTCGTTTGTGACATCAAAGCGCTACCTCAATGCCAACTTGGATCAATAGCGATATCAATACATTGTTCCCTTGAGCTTGAAATTTACCAATCAACTCATGGAATTATAGACAGCTAACTGAAGTGACGCTGGATAAATCGAGCGTTAAACCTTGATACAGATTATCCAAATTCACATTTAAACAGGTTACACTCAAATTCCTGACCCAAAGCAAAAGGATATCGGTGATGATCAGCCTACGCGCTAAACTCATGAAAAAAGCGCTTCAAAACAGCATCAAGCCGCTGTTGAGTCCTCACACCTCAATCAAGACTCAGCGATTATTGACCGACATCGGCTTACGAATGAATCTGCTGCCTTTGGGTACCCACATCACACCTGTTGATATAGACGGTTTAAACGCAGAATGGATCGCAAATAAACATCACAATTCCACCGATACAATTATCCTTTATCTGCATGGTGGGGCTTACAACATCGGCTCAACCAAATCTCATCGAAATTTAACAGCGCACCTGGCTAAGGCTTCCGAAGCCACAATCTTATTGCTCGATTATCGCTTAGCTCCCGAACACCCCTATCCAGCAGCTCTGATAGATGCCGTCAAAGCCTATAAATGGCTAATCGATGGCGGCCATCTAGCCGAAGATATTGTTATTGTTGGTGACTCGGCCGGGGGTGGATTGGCTGTGGCTACCGCCTTATCGCTGAAAGGTGAAGGCCTACAAATGCCAAGAGCACTGGGATTAATCTCACCTTGGGCCGATATGACCATGTCAGGCGAATCAGTCAAATCCAAGGCAGATCTAGACCCTATGATAAGAAAAGACTGGTTAGATGCGATGATCAATAACTACGCCACCGATCTACCGCCCGACTCCCCCTTATGCTCGCCAATTTATGCTGATCTGGAAGGGCTTCCTCCTGTTTATATTCAAGTGGGCTCGGACGAAATTTTGCTCGATGATGCAGTAAGACTGGCCCAACGGATTGAATCCAGCGGAGGAAGAGTGAATCTAGACGTTTGGGAAGACATGTGGCACGTATGGCATTTTCAGGCAGGCCTGATTCCTGAAGCCAACAAGGCCATAGAACAGATGGCAGATCATCTAGCCTAGGAACTCTGAACATAGATTTCCAACGTATGATCAACGTTTTGCTCTTCTGACCGCTTAATTACTCTGCTGACCGCTTAATCGTTTACTGGCACATCGCAGGCTACCTCTGTGTCTCTAACCTAAGATTCAAGTTCGCTCGTCATTTAAAAATGCTGAGCTATACTCTTTCAATGGGAAAATCATGAACTTACGGAAGCAGCAGATAGCCATAGTGATGAAGAGACTCAACATAAAACTAACACCTAATAAAATCAATAAACTAACCCTTAGCGCTTGCCTATCACTGTTTATGGGATTATTCCTAAGCCCCAATGTTATTGCTGAAACTTTACGTCTTGCCACTACGACCTCCACAGAAAATTCAGGTTTATTAGCCTATCTTCTTCCTGAACTGGAAAAAGACACTGGCATCAAAGTGGACTATACCGCCATAGGAACAGGTCAGGCTCTGCGATTAGGTAAACTCGGAAAAGTGGATGTTCTGCTGGTACACGCTCCAGCTTCCGAAAGTAAATTTGTCAGGGAAGGCTGGGGCGTTGGCCGCTATCCTGTGATGAGAAACGATTTTCTGATTGTTGGTCCAAAGTCTGATCCTGCTGAGATCAAAGAGTCCAAAAACTTATCCGCTGTTTTCATGAAGATATCCAAAGGAAAAGCGCCCTTCGTGTCACGGGGAGATCAATCAGGCACCCATAAAAAAGAAAAAAATCTTTGGAATAAATACGCCTTGCTACCGATAGGTGCTAAATGGTACCTCGAAGCCGGGTTAAACATGAAAAAAACGCTGATCAAAGCCAATGAAGAACAGGGCTATACTCTCATCGATCGAGGCACCTGGTTAGCTCATAAAGACAATTATGATCTTATCGAGCTGTATTCAGGCCATAATGATCTAATGAATATCTACTCCATCATTTTGATTAATTCAGAACGGCACGAGATTAACATCAAAGAATCCAGTGCTTTCCTTGATTGGTTCCTGTCTGATAAAGGTCGGAAAATGATTGGCAATTACAAGATCAACAATCAAACACTATTTACGCCGATCGTTAACAATTAGGTCTGTTCTGATCTATGAAGTTTAATACCCGGCTAATCACCTATCTCACACTCAGTTTGCTTGCAATTGTTACATTGCAAGCCTCTCTGCTTGGGTTCTTTTTAAATAATATCCAGCAGACTGAACAGCTAAGAGAGAACGCCAGCGCTACTCAAAAAGAGGCGCACCTGATTGAGGTGACCCTCCTGAGCCAATGGTTCTCGCTAAAAAATCTGTTTATTCGAGGCCATGATCCAGCCGCCTATTACCTTCATCTGGAAGAGTTTTTCGAGAACGAGCGCCTCGTTTATAAATCCCTGGAGCACATTTCAGAATTACTCGAAGCGGATGAAGAACTGAAAGAAAGCTTTGATAATCTCAATGAAGTGATCCGGTCAGGCAGTCGTGACTACCGAGCTGCAATTGATGCTTATTCAGACACCAACATCAACGCCCACATTGTGGCAGACCGATATACGACTATTGAAAGCCTCATTCAAGCCGACCTTAACCACTTTATTAATCTTGTCGACCAATATGAAAAAACCAAAGTTGCAGGTCTAAAGGAAGACATTCAAAAAGGCGTTTATTTACTGTTAGCCACCTCTTTAGGTGGCGGACTTATTATTTTGTTAGTGCTTGTTTACTTCTTCCGCTCTCGCTTTATCAAACCGCTTGAAATCGCCATCGATACAGCAGGGGCTATCTCCAAAGGCAAGAAAGATCTCAGAATCAAGACACCGGATGATCCTAAACATAAACAAGAGTTTGATATTTTCGCCCTCGCATTTAACGAAATGCTAGATAGCCTCGAACAGAAGAACAGCGAACTTGAACAAGCCATGCAACAACTGGCTAATAACGAAAAACTTTCCTCTCTAGGAAGTCTGGTTGCCGGGGTCTCGCATGAACTCAATACACCGATTGGCGTAGCACTGACTGGCTCAAGTTGTTTGGGTGATCGTAGTTTTGAGATCCAGCGAGCAATGAACAATGGTTCTATCACGAAAAACCAGCTGCAAACCTTTATTGACGAAGTACAAACCGGTTCTACGCTTATTGTGGATAACATTCGAATCGCATCCGAACTGATTCATAACTTCAAACAGGTTGCAGTCGATCAATCCAGTGAACGAAAGCGTCAATTCAATGTAAAAGTCACCATTGAAGAAGTCCTTTCAACACTCTCACCTACGTTGAAAAAAACCAACCATACAATTGATCTGGATCTTGAGCCTACTCTGATGATGATCAGTTACCCGGGCCCTTTGGGCCAGGTGATAACCAATCTGGTCAACAACTCGGTTTTACATGGATTCAGTGAAACAAAGAACGGCGTCATATCCATCACGGCTAAACGTCTAAATAACCACCTTTTGTTAACCTACAAAGACAACGGCAAAGGCATGGAAAAAGACGTTCTAAAACGCGTCTTCGAACCTTTCTTTACTACTAAAATGGGCCAAGGTGGCAGTGGGTTAGGAATGCACATTGTGCATAATATCGTAACAGGCATTCTAAAAGGGGAACTCAGCCTGACATCTGAGGTAGGTCAAGGCATTAAAATGCAGATAGATTTACCTTTGGAAGTGGTAAACTCTGATCCATCAGAATAAGTCTCAGAGCCAAAGATAGTTACAAAAGGAATTTCTAATGAGCAATGCCCAAGAAGCCATACTCGATGGTCAGAACTCACACCACTTTTATTTTCTCGAATATAAATTACTCGATGGTACAACCGATACACACGTCCTGAAGACATTAAAGGCTATTGAGAAAGACGATATTCATTGCCAGTCGTCTCGGCAACCAAACAACCCAGCACCAAGTAAAGTCTATAAGCTCATTGCATTTGGTCCCTCATTGGCTGAAAGACTGCTTCCTTCTACACAACCCTTGTCTATACAGTCTATGACCGACTTATCCGGGCCTGAATTCGGTATGCCTTCCACGCAAGCCGATATCTTATTCTGGCTGCACGGCTCCGATGTCAGCGACATCTATGATCAGATATTAAGCATTCAGAATTCGATGTCTGGTTTAGCAAAACTGATCGTCGATCAAGCGGCCTTCACCTATCACAACAGTAAAGATTTAATTGGATTTGAAGACGGCACAGCTAACCCGAAAGACGATGCACGAATTCCTGTTGCGCTTATTCAGGATGGTTCTGAGAACGAAAATGGCGCGGTAGTGTTCACCCAAAAATGGCAACACAGCCTTGAGCAATTTCTTGCCTTACCTATCGATCAACAAGAGAAAGTGGTAGGACGTACGAAAGTCGAGAACATTGAATTGGAAGGCGATGATATGCCAGATGATTCACATGTGAGCCGAACCGATGTAAAGCTTGACGGTACTGCGATGAAAATCTTTCGACGTAGTGCACCCTATGGCAATGCAACCGAGAAGGGATTGATGTTCCTGTGCTTTGCGTGCGAACAAAAAAGAGTTCAGATTCAACTTGAACGCATGGTGGGTTGCAGTGGTGATGGCCTATCAGATCACTTGATGAAATACTCGACGCCCGTCACTGGAAGTTATTGGTACGCGCCATCACAAACACAACTCGATCAGTTAATTGCGTAGGGTGACAGGGCTAAAAGCACCTTAGCTATTAAAGGCCAAATTGGGCCGGTTGTGATTCTCCTTTAGCACGCAGATCCACATCCCGATAATGCTCCATGGCCTTTACTAAGCTGGTATGAGCTTCAACTGCCTGTCCACTGGCAATGAAATGTTCAAGCGCGTGGTAAACATGCTCCAGTTCAGTGAAGCGATAATTTAGGCTCAACAAACTTTTGGCAACAAAACTAGGGTCTTCCGCTTGTTCCCTCATACGAGCCGCTTCCTGCAAAGCAATTGATAATTGCTCGTTGGTGGGTGTACTCATTTCAACCTCATCAAATTTCAAACCATACTATTAACCTAGGAGTTTGTGAGAAATTTGCAAGTCAATGATTCTCATCCACCATAATCCACTTTTGCAAAACATAGAGTCCTACCAAAGGGGATTTTTCTGAACAATCAGCCTCATTAAACTATTGGGTAGTCATTCACCCATCGTTCCTTTTTGTAGGTCGAATATGAGAATTGAAACCCTCTGCCAATTAAATCTCCGCGAACAACTTGAAGCACACTGCCTTTTGCCACAATTTATTAAAGCCCTAAAATCCTGTGCTCAAGAAGTTATCAGTTTCGAAGAAGATTACCGGATAGAAGTAGACAGCGAGAGTCACTATTATGTATTTGTAAATACCACAACCGATGAGCCGCTACCTAAGATAAGCAGCAAAAGCCTACCTGTTATGGTCACACTCAAGACCAGTGCAATTGAAAACCTGGGATAAACCTTTAAAGAAAACGACTCATTCAGACTGAATGACTTCTCGTGAACTTAAACTCTGATAAAATGCTCGTCTTCAATAACTAACACCCAGAGTTTTATGTTCTCAGAAGTCATTATCATTGGTGCTGGCGCCGCAGGCCTTATGTGCGCTCTATCCGCAGCACAACGAGGAAAACAAGTCATCGTCCTGGATCACGCCAATAAAGCAGGAAAGAAAATCCTAATGTCCGGCGGCGGGCGCTGTAACTTCACCAACATGTTTACAGAGCCTGAGAACTATCTTTCAAAAAATGAACACTTCTGTAAGTCCGCCTTATCCCGATACACTCAGTGGGATTTTATGGCGATGGTCGACAAGCATGGCATTCCCTACCATGAAAAAACACTGGGCCAGTTATTCTGTGATCGCAAATCTTCAGACATTCTCAATATGTTATTGAATGAATGCGAACAATCGGGTGTTGAAATTCGTCTAAATCACAGCGTCGAGAGCGTCGAAAAACAAGACGACGGTTTTAAGCTGTTAGTTAACGGAGTTTCTTTCCAAACTCCGTCACTGGTCATTGCCACCGGAGGTTTATCCATCCCCACGCTTGGCGCTACAGGTTTTGGCTATGACATCGCTCGTCAGTTTGGTCTCAAGTTATTAGAGACCAGCGCAGGTCTGGTACCCTTCACTATTACCGACCAACTAAAAGCTTGGTGTACGGAATTATCAGGTACAGCCCTCGACTGTACTGTGTCGTGTAACGGACAAACGTTCAAAGAAGCCTTCCTATTTACCCATCGCGGTTTAAGTGGTCCTGCGATGCTTCAAATATCTTCTTTCTGGAAACCCGGTGATGCTATTGAAATCAATCTCTTACCGGAAGAAAACGCTCTGGAATGGCTTACACAAGCCAAAGCGGAACGACCTAATATCGAGCTAAAGACCTTATTATCAGAAAAGTTCACTAAGAAAGTAGCTTATCTGATGTGTCAGGATTGGTTCGAATCGCGTCCTCTCAAAACCTACAATGAACCTGAAATGGCCGCCATGGTAGACCAACTTTCCAATTGGAAAGTTACCCCATCTGGCACAGAGGGCTATCGAACAGCCGAAGTCACTTTAGGTGGAGTTGATACTGACGAAGTAAGCTCTAAAACGTTTGAAGCCAAGAACGTACCCGGTCTATATTTCATCGGCGAAGTTTTAGATGTGACCGGGCATTTAGGTGGATTCAATTTCCAGTGGGCTTGGGCCAGCGGCTATTGCTGTGGACAGGCCGTTTAATTTGTATTAATGAAATTAAAACGAAGACAATTGAAATTGCATCGAAGACAATCTTTATAAAAAAGTAGCCTCTGATTTATACCTTATGTTTTATCACTTTATTGTGATGTTATTCAGGGCCTCTTCTTTAAGATGATCCGGTTTAGAAAACTTACTAAAAACAGAGCAATAACTTTGTCTTCGTTTAATCGGTTATCCGTTGATTTGCACTTAAAATTGCCCCATTTAAAGAAATTGATTTAGAGCTTTCATAATCAAGAACTAAATCAGGGGAAACCTACAAAATAGCTTGGATAGATTGTCTAAAAGGTAGCCCAACACCAAAATAAATGTCACAATAATATCAAAATTAATCATATAAATGAGTAAATTGATATTATGATATCAATTAATACACCTTACGAAGCTCAGATAGAACTGGCTTTAAAAGCTAAAGAAAGACGTAGGTGGCTGAAATATTCTAGGAAAAAGGCTGCCGAGATTTCTGGTGTTCCAGAGGCAACAATCAGAAAGTTCGAAAACACTGGGGAAATCTCTTTTCGTCAGTTCCTTATGCTGCTTAAAGCCTATGGAGATCTGTCTGTGTTAGATAAGGCTTTTGAAAACCCTCCAGCCAAGACAATGAAGGAGTTGATCGCTATTGCTGAGAGAGAGAGAAAATGAAGATATTGAGTGTGTATTACCATGGCGGGTCGACCGATAAGATAAAATTGGGAGATTTGTCTTTTTATGATCGAAGGGGTCAGTTTGAATACTCTGAGGAAGCGCTAGCAAGCAATATTCAGCTTTCGCCTTATCATTTGGGCTTAAAGTCAGGATTAATATCGGGCCCGGAAGGTCCATTTAATGGCCTCCATGGACTGTTTAATGACTCTCTTCCTGATGGCTGGGGTCTTTATATGATGGATAAAGCATTTCGTAAGAATATGGTTGATCTGTCTACGATTACACCAATTGACAGGTTAGCCTTTATTGGAGATCGCGCCATGGGGGCTTTATCCTTTCAACCTGATGAGGGACAGAAATACTTAACCACCTCTAAAGGTGAAGTTGATATAGATAGGTTGGCAGAAGAGTCTATTAATATCTATATGGGGGAATTGGACTCAGTTGTAGATCAATTAGCTGATGTTGGAAGTCCATCTGGAGGTGCTCGGCCAAAAGCTTTGCTCGGAGTTAAGGGCGATCATGCTATTTCAGGTACTCATTCTCTGCCTGACGGCTATTCTCATTGGCTTATGAAATTTCCTACAGGAAAGACTCCAGATAAGCGCAGTGAAGGAGCCATTGAATATCTTTATTCAGAAATGGCCAGAAATGCCGGAATTGACTTTCCTGAGACCCGCTTGATGCCGGGACAAGATGGAAACCAGTATTTCATGGTTAATAGATTTGATCGGGCTTCCAATAACCGCCGATATCACATGCATACGCTGGCTGGATTATTGAATCTAAATTTTCGAGAACCTCAAGTAGGATATGAATCACTGCTAAAGACATGCAGTGATTTAACCAATTCACACAAAGAGGTTTCACAGTTATTTCGTCGTATGCTTTTCAACCTGATGTCAGGCAATCGTGACGACCACAGCAAGAACTTCTCTTTCATGATTAATACGGAAGGTGAATGGGTAAATACACCGGCTTATGACATAACCTATAACCAAGGGCTTCGTGGCGAACACACAATGGATGTGAAGGGCAAAGGAAAAAATTTCACTCTGGATGATATAAATGCTTTTGGAAAAACGTTCTCGATAACACCGAAGGTTGTTAAAACTATGATTGATGATATTTCAGATTCTTTGTCTTTGTGGGTTAAAGAAGCCCCTCACTTCAATATACCAACCCAACAAATTTCAGAAATAAGTAGCCATATAAACTTACTAAGAAAACAGCTAAATCCTGAAACTCCTTCTGACAGAGTCTGAATCAGTAGACTATAAAAATTAATAGAAACAAAGTTCTAGAATTGTCTTCGTTCTAATTTCAATTTCTGGGTAAATTTAGCCCCTAAAACCGGGGCTTTCCAGGTATCTTTGTCTTTGTTACATTTTTTTCGATACATTGTATTTAGATAGTTTACAGTCCAGCCCCTTGCATAAATGATGATCAGGACCAAATTGAAATTTTTCCCTCATACCCATTATATGCTCCAGAATTGCTTCAATACGCTTTGGTTTATTGACGCCTGGTCGGTACACCAAATAGATAGGCATTGGGACTGCGTGCCAATCAGGAAGCACTCGAACTAGCGCTCCGCTCTTTAGCTCACAAATCATATTATTTGCAGAAATCTGTGATATTCCCAGGCCGCTGACCGTTGCACTTTTTATACCTTCAACATTCGAGCAATAAAGATTACTAGGAACTTCCAAAGTGATCGTTTGATCTTCCGACACAAGCACCCATGGCGTCACATCCGGCGTATATTGAAAACGAATGCAATTGTGCTGTTTTAAATCTTCCGGTGTTGTCGGTACGCCATGTTTTTCTAGATAGTCAGGGCTGGCCACCAGCACTCGCGTAGCCGAACCTATTTCCCTGGCCACCAACCGATCATCAGCGATTTGTCCGACACGAATAGCAAGATCCATCCCCTGCACAAAGAGATCGTCAAAGGCATAGGACAGCTCCAACGATATTTGGGCTTTCGGCCACTGAACAAGAAAGGGTGTAAGTACTTCCTGAGTTAAATACGCGCCCATGGACGGTGGTGCAGAGATACGAATGAGTCCCTGTACTTGTTGTTCTATTTCCCGAACATCATCACTCAGTGACTTAAATTCTTCGACCAAATGAGCGGCTCTATTCAAGACCACTTGCCCGGCTTCGGTGATATGGATTTTACGAGTTGATCGTTCAAGGAGTTTCGCTTCAAGGTGCTCTTCAAGTTTTGAAATTGCCTTACTCACAGTGGACTTAGGCAAACTCATTTCATCAGCGCATTGAGTAAGACTCTTAAGCCGACAGGTATTTACGAAAATAGATAAGGTTCTAAAATCTATAGTTTCCAAATTACGAACAATCACTTTCCAAATCACCTATTGTTTCATATCAAACCAAAGAATAATCTGTGCTCAATCGATTAACAAGTATCTAAACCATTTTACGACTGAAACGAATATTGCTTTGAGAGGAACGAACATGTCTGCATCTTTGAATCTTTTTTCAGAAATCACATTGGGTGATATCCAACTATCGAACAGAGCCATTATGGCGCCATTAACTCGAGCCAGAGCAGAAGATCACATCCCGACGGATTTGATGGCTGAATATTACGCACAACGTGCAGGGGCCGGATTAATTATCGCCGAAGCAACCATGGTTGCTGAAGGCACCTCTGCCTTCATGACAGAGCCTGGCATTTACTCTCAAGCACAAATCGAAGGCTGGAAAAAAGTTACGGACGCAGTTCACGCTAAAGGCGGGAAAATCTTTCTTCAGTTGTGGCATGGTGGTCGCGCTAGTCATCCTGATTTGAATGAAGGCAAGATCCCTGTTGCTGCAAGCGCTATCGCCATTGACGATGAAGTCCACACGCCTGAAGGCAAAAAACCTTATACCGTACCTAAAGCACTACAAACCGATGAAATTTCCGACATTGTAGCCTCATTCAAACAAGCAGCCATCAACGCGAAAGAAGCGGGCTTTGATGGCGTGGAAGTTCACGGAGCAAATGGCTATCTTCTGGACAACTTCTTAAGAGATGGAACCAACCAACGTGACGATCAATACGGTGGTTCCATTGAGAATCGCGCACGTCTCCTTTTCGAAGTGCTGAAGGCCGTCATTGAAGTTTGGGGCTCAGGTAAAGTTGGCGTGCGTACTTCACCACTGAACGGTTTCAACAGCATGAAGGACAGTGACCCTGTTGGTTTAACCCGTTGGTTAGCTGAACACCTCAACCAGTTTAATTTGGCCTACTGGCATCTGATGAGAACCGATTTCTTTGGTGCTCAAGAAGGTGATGTGATGTCACCAGCTCGTGAGCTTTATCAAGGCAACCTAATGGGTAACATGGGATATTCAAAAGAAGAAGCATCACAAGCCATTGCAGAACAACAACTCGATGTTATCGCGTTTGGCGTGCCATTCATTGCCAACCCTGATCTAGTAACACGTTTTAAGCACGATGCGGATCTCAATGAAGCTGACCCGGAAACTTTCTATATGGGCGGAGCTACAGGTTATACCGATTATCCAGCAATGGCTTAATCAAAACATTAAACTGACAACACTAAGCCTCTAACTGAGGCTTAGTTGCTTAATGCATTAAATCCGATACCACTCTAGAAGCATCGATTGAATCTCTCCCTATCAGAAAATACTTCTTACACATAATTCCCCTCGTCATTCCAGTCCACGCCCTATCGTTAGTGAATTGCAACGCAGAACTGATACTCCGTTGGTTATTCGCCCTCTTGGAATACAGAACGAATTCTTCAAAACCCAACCGTAGAAAATATAAAGCTTCGTGAAACCCTGAATAAGTCTCTCTATGTTCCGGTCTTGTGGTATGGTTGCAGGATTGATTAATGACACTCCAAGCAGTCAGGAGCTTATTGACCAAATCATGGGCGATGCTGAACAGTTGATTAAAGATAGATTGGCAAACGTACTTTAAAAAGCCAAACTACGACATCTGTATCCGCTCTCCTTCGCTGGCCTGGAGAGCAATTATATAAGCCATATAGCTATTCGATAGCTATCTGCAATTTAACGTAAAAGGATAAGTAAATGAGTATTGTCACACTCGAGACCCAAGGTAAAGTTGCCGTCATTACAATGAACAATGGCGAAAACCGACACGACCTTGATTTCGCGAATGCGATGCTGGAAGCTCTGGACAAAGCTATCAATGATAAGACACATACGTCGCTGGTACTTACCTCAAGCGATCCAAAATCATGGAGCCAGGGAGTAAACGTCAACTGGCTAATGAGAGCAATGCAAGAACAGCGTCACGACGATATTCGAGCGTTTATGTACGGAATGAACAAGGTCTTTTCAACCTTGCTACTTTGTCCAATCCCAACCATCGCAGCCATCTCTGGTCACGCGTTTGGCAATGGCGCGATTCTTTCTTGCGCATGTGATTTCCGTATGATGAGAAGCGACCGAGGCTACTTCTGCTTCCCGGAAGTCGACCTGTCTATTCCATTCCTGCCGGGTATGATCGCTTTTGTTAAAAAAGCTATGCCCTACTACCGTTTCAATGAAATGAAACTATCTGGACGTCGCGTTACTGCTGATGAGCTGCTGGAAGATCACGTAATCGAGAAAGCATTTCCGGATCCAGAGAGCTTGTTGGAAGGCGCTATTGAATACGCATCAACCTTCAAAAAGAAACGCGGAATTTTCGGTGAGCATAAGAAACGCTTACATAAGCATATTATTGAAATCATGGAAAATGAAGACAAAGACTACATCGAGAACCTGAAACTGATGGCCTAGAGAACGGCTGAATAAGTCTTTCATGTGCCCAAGCTCAGTATTCATACTGGGCTTCAGGCCAAAACCACCTGCTTATTTGATCTACCTTCAATCCAAAAACGACTGACTTAAACACAGACTGTGTTATTTCTTCCCAGTTGCTTCGCCTGGTAAAGAGCTTGATCTGTTCGGGAGAATAACGAACTCTGGGTATCTTGCTGGTTAAACAAGGTTGCACCAATACTTACTGTGATAGTGCCCAATTCATCGAAATTCTCAACCGCTACTTCCTCTCTCAACTTATCACTCAAAGCAATTAAAGCGACTTTATCCACTTCCAGAGCAATCACTACAAACTCCTCTCCTCCCCAACGGATCAAAGTATCGCTTTCTCGAATAGAATTGGCGAGCACGTCAGCAACATGTCGTAATGCTTGATCACCCGTGGTATGACCAAACTCATCATTGATGTTTTTGAAATAATCTACATCAATCACCATAAAGCCGAATGACGCGTTATAGCGCTTTGCTCGCTGTATTTCCTGAGTTAATACCCCACTCAACTGACTTCGATTAAACACCCCTGTCAAACTGTCAGTGATAGCGAGTTTTTCAAGTGACTTCTGACTCATGAAGACCGACTTACGAGAACGATCGAACAGAAACGCCCCTAATAGACCAAATGAGAAGCTGCTAACAATCCAAAAAACATGCATGACGTAAGCATCCTTGATGAAATAGAAACCTGACACCAGCAAAATCATCGAAGAAGCAAGTGCACTAATAATGGCGACACGGAAGGTCATGCCTGAAACGATAAATGTCCAGATAATGCATAAATAGCCTTCTGGTAAATAAGGCATGTAGTCTTCCATTTGGCTCGCAACATAGGCATGACAAGCCATCGCCAGAACCGGGCTTAATCCCAACAAGAACATCACTACTTGATAGAACTTCTGTAAATGTGCCAAGAAACTAACTAACAATAAAAACGGAGCAATCACAAAAATATGAAAGGTCACCATTAAGACCTCAGTAGAATCGGATACCCAGGGTTTAGGAACAAAGGCAAATAACGCGTATAAGAATGCCGTCAGAAAGGTGATCGCCCGAATATGTACCAGCCGATCCGGTTGATCCCATTGCTGAAAAAGCTGATGCTGATTACGATCCAGAAAGCCGTTTCTTAACTGAGCAAAGGAAACGCCCCTAAGTATATTTTGCATAACAACACATTCGATGATGAATGATTTCTATCAATTGAAACATAGACCAACATGAAACTTTTTTAAATGCACGCTGCCCATCAATGGCCGAATTACTGTATTAACCGAATCCCTCGAAGCTATACTTTGGGAATCTCAATACAGGTTGTAAGTTTCAAGGAAATTACCCACGGCCTGTTTTGAGATAACGCACCTAGGTTATCTGGGGCTGACATCGTACTTGATAAAAAACTCGGCCCACTGATTCTTGATATCAATGCCCGTCCTGGTCTGGCTATTCAGATTGCTAATCAAATCGGTCTCACTCATCGACTGAAAGCCATCGAGCAATTGGAAGTCAACGAATTTGGTCACACCAGCCTAAGTATCGAGGAGCGGGTTAACTGGTCTATCGATAACTTTTAATCGCTCTGCCCCCGATAAAAAACACATGATCAAAAAAACACGTTCTAGTAGTAGAAATAAGAATTCCGGCTAAACTGAAATACATTCACTTTTATTGAGAAATGGCAGCAGTTATGAACGGAAAGCTACTTTTTAGTAACAATGAAACAGAGTCCACCAATAAAGACATTACTGAAGAATCAGAATTAGGCTGTTGGGATATTTTGATTGTTGATGACGAACCCCAGGTACATCAAGTCACTCAAATGGTACTTTCAGGGTTTCAATTTGATCACCGTAAGCTTCAATTTGATAATGCCTATTCTGGCGAGGAAGCCAAAACCTTACTTGCTAATAAAGAGTACGCTTTAGCTCTGGTCGATGTGGTTATGGAAACAGAACACGCGGGACTGGAGCTGGCCAAGTACATTCGAACCGAGCTCAACAACAAAAACACCCGGG
>Ga0255776_10004318_pt1 | contig 15040 bp, 10 predicted proteins | sample 071ome_19_FD_179974 | JGI IMG/M metagenome (GOLD analysis project Ga0255776, IMG submission 179974) | Coastal salt marsh microbial communities from the Groves Creek Marsh, Skidaway Island, Georgia - 071413AT metaG (version 2) | ecosystem: Environmental > Aquatic > Marine > Intertidal zone >... | reverse complement strand
CATTCCAGTACCGATAGCTGTCATATAATCACCACCAGCGATATTAGAACCTCCTAACTTAAGTACACTATTGTACTCAGGTAATTTAAGGTTGATAGATGCGTCAAGCACATCAAAAGCAGGAACTTCTCCATCGGCAAAAGATGCTTCCCAAGTATATGATCCTGAATAACGATAGTTAACATTGAATCCTAAGTTCTTAACTAGCTCTTGGTGACCAAAAGATGCCTTGAAACGATCTCTTGGAGTATTTAATCCTACCTCAAAGTCTGGATAAGCAGCTTCGTCGAAATCAAGCTCGGTCAATGTGTAGCTCACTCCTAAGTCAAACCCAGCAATTCTAGTGTCTAAACCAGCAACTAAACCATAAGACTTCACAGGAACGTCTGTGTTCGAATATGCCTGGTAAACTTTGTAGTCTCCGTTTTGAAGTGCAAGTAGTGATAATGAATTATCGCCAGCTTGACCGTATAATGGTACTACTTTGGTTTCAGCAGCATTGAAGTTTGTGTACTGATTCCAGTAAGCACTTACATCAAGAGTGATAGGTCCTATCTGACCACGGTAACCTACTTCGTAAGCCTCAATCTCCTCAGCACCCACTAGATCAGTATCTTTCTTAACTGGAGCACCAGCAAGAACAGAAGAAAGCGAGAACGAATTCGTATATGCTGAGCGACCTGTAACAGTAGCTGTAGCAGGCAATCCTAGAGATTGCGCCTGAGCACTTGTTGCGAAGGTTCTTACATCACGATCTAAGTTAGACTCAGCACCACCAACTAGGATAGCTTGTCCTACATCTAAACCGATGAAGAAATCTTGAGTCGTTGGGTTTCTGAAACCTGTCTGAGCTGAGAAACGAACGTTGTGATTTCTAGCTGAACCTAGCGTATATCCGAAAGAGATACGAGGAGAAACAAAACCGTCTAAAAATTCGTTCTTATCGTAACGAGCTGAAGCCGTTACTTTCAAACGCTCATCAGCAAACTTCTTCTGAATCTGAGTGTATGCACCGTATTCATTGTACTTGATAGGACCGTCTTTATCAGTAAAGATCGTACCGTTAGAGTTTAATTCATACTGACGGTATGAACCTCCCACCTGTAGATCTGCCCAATTATTGATAAGGTGAGCAAAGTTGTAGTTACCGTTGATGTGTCTAAACTTGGTGTTATCGATGAACTTAGCTCCTGTAGCGAAATCACCATCTTGTCTCACCTTTGTGAATGCATTGTTGAATTCACCCGAACCAGGTAAGAAACGGTTTGTATTAGCTTGTCCTTGTAGGTTAAATGCACCATAGTTGGTAGCAGCGCCAAATTGACTGTAGAAATCTACTGGGTAATCCGCCGCTAATCGACCATTATTGTGAGCGTCAGCATCAGAACGGCCTAATTGCTTAGATAGTAAATAACCCGTTACGTAATCACCAAACCATTTTGTGTCTGCTGATTGTTGGCGGTTAATATTAATTGCAGCGAAACGAGTATCATACGCGTCTCCAGAATCTTCTTCGGTTACATAAGCACGAACAAAGAAATGATCGTTTTTAACCTCTAGTTTTTGTTGAGTCATCGCAAAGCCGGATACCGCGTAACGGTTAGCTCCTTGATAGATGGTAGTACCTGTACCCTTACGGTAGTTGTAGATGATTTCTAAATCATCTCCATTCGGACGGTAGTAGATACCGATATCTCTTTTCATACTCTTCGCATCATAATCAGCAAGAGCTGCCTCGTCGTAACCTGTACGAGAAACAAAAGCTTTACCATAAGTACCTGCCGGAGCTCCCGCAAAGAAATCGAAGTCTAAGGTGGTTGCAACCTCATCCCCGTAAACGTTTAGACCGTCATAACCAGGGTTAGTTCTTCGAGATGACCATCCTTCATACGGAAGTGCAGTCTGACTCATATCTTGAGTGCTATTGGCATGCCAATCTTCACCTTGTAAGAAAGTAATATTAGCTTTGATGGCTAGTTTCTCAGAGAATTTCTTAGCGAAACGAACTCCCACATCCATATACTCATTCGCACCAGCTGCATTCTGAACAGTGATACCAGTTTTACCATAAACACTAACACCTTCAGTAGTGAATGGGTCTTTTGAAGTCATGAATAAGATACCATTGAAGGCACCAGCACCATAAAGTGCAGATGATGCTCCTGGTAGAATCTCAACGCTTGCAACGTCAAGTTCAGACATACCTACTAAGTTTCCTAACACGAAGTTAAGACCTGGCGCAGTGTTGTCCATTCCATCCACCAATTGAAGGAATCTTGTGTTTGCAAAAGTCGCGAAACCACGAGTGTTAATCGATTGAAATGTAAGCGAGTTGGTATTAATGTCAACTCCCTTGAGGTTCTGTAAACTTCCGTAGAAACTCTCTGCGGTAGCGTTCTGAATTTGAGCAAGACCAAAACGCTCAACAGAAACTGGCGATTCGAAAATACGCTCAGGAGTTCTAGAAGCAGAAATTACGATTTCATCTAACGCTGTAGAAGATTCATTTAGCGTTACAGTTAGGGCTGATCCTGAGAAAGTAGCTGTTGCTGTGGTATACCCTAAACTTGAAACACGCACGGTGAATGGCGGAGTAAGGCTAGTGGTAAAAGCAAAGTTTCCGTCAAAATCAGCTACAGCACCCTCTGATTGTCCAACTACGATAACGTTCGCGTTGGCAACCGGAGCACCATTTTGATCTACAACCTTTCCATTTACACTAGTTTGGGCTAGAGCAAAAGCACTTGAAAGGATGCTTAGTACAAGAATTAACTTTTTCATGTGGTTATTAGATTTAATTCATCCAGTTTGATGGGGGAAAGATAGGGCTTTTTTCAAAGCTGTTGTGAATTTGACAAAGAATCGCCTCTTAAAATGCCAAAGACAAAGCTCAAAAACGGATATAATCGAATATTTCTATCTAAACCGCTGATTATCAACTACACGCTGTAATTGATTAGCTCTCTTCGATAGGCGGTTAGGAGTTTCGATTTGGACACAAAGCCGTAATACTTACCCTCGCGAATAACGGGGAGGTTCCAGGCTCCACTATCTTGAAAACGCTGCATGACCTGCTGCATATTGTCTTTAGCATAATCAATCACCTCTGGCGGACGAGTCATATACTCCCTTGCCTTTGTAACATCATAAAGGGATTGATCGAAAAGTACCGAACGAATGTCATCAAGCAGAATAACCCCCTCCAAAGAACCGTTATCACTTACTACCGGAAACAAATTTCGACTCGATTTAGCTACTCCCTTTTCTAATAATTGTCTTAAAGACATTTCTGGGCTGAGTTCGACAAAATTCTGTTCAATCACCGAGTCGAGATTCATCAGCGTCAAAACGCTTTGGTCCTTATCAAAGGTCAGCAGCGCATTCTTCTCTGCTAACTCTTTTGTATAGATCGTGTGACTTAGATTATTTTTCGAAATCAGGTAGGCCGTTGAAACGCATAGCATAAGCGGAATAAAAAGCTCATAACCTCCAGTAATTTCAGCAATTAAAAAGATGGCGGTAAGGGGTGTTTTTAAAACTCCGGCCACAATACCTGCCATACCAATCAGGGTAAAATGCGTCTCGTTGACCGCAAACCCCAGAGCATTGAAAGTCTTACCAACCGCGTTACCTAATGAACTTCCCATTACTAGAGCAGGAATAATAATACCTCCTGTACCTCCCGAGGCAATAGTAAAGGTCATCGCGAGTGACTTAAAAAGGGTGATTCCCAAAAGAAGAAAGATCACCACATAGGTGTTTTCTGACCAAAGGTCAAACATAGAACCCTGAATAACGGTTAGATGATTCCCTGAAAGCAGCGCGTTGATCACTCCATACCCTTCACCATAAAGTGGAGGGATAAAGTAGAGCATCGCTCCCATGATTACACCCCCCACAACAAATCGATAGGATCTCGATTTAATGCGTTCAAGTGCTCCAGTAATAGCGAAATGCGCCTTGTGAAAATAAACACTAACCAGGCCCGCCATAACACCTAGAACAATATAGAAGAAGGTATCTGAAACATTAAACCCTTCATTGTGATCAAAGGTGAATAATACCTGGTCTCCAACTACTAAAAAAGAAGTAATCACCGATACTAACGAGGCAACAAGTAGAGGGAGTAATGAAGCAAATGTGAGGTCTAAACTAAAAATTTCAATGGCAAAGATCACCGCAGCAATGGGTGATTGAAAACTAGTTGCGATTACTCCTGAAGCGGCACAGCCGATAAGTAACATTCTAGTCTTTCGGTTCAGATGAAAAAGATCACCAAAAACAGAAGATGCTGCCGAAGCAGATAAGATAGCCGGGCTCATCAGACCGACCGAACCCCCAAACCCAACCGTTAAAGGAGCGGTGATGAGCGGCATGTAAAACTTGTTAGACTCTACCTTGGCTCCCTTTTTTGACAGCGCAAATAGAAGGGTTGCGATAGGTTGAAATACTCCTTTGCGGTAGAGTTTATGCCAAATGAGATATACAGCAGACAATCCAATAAGGGGAAGAGCAAAGTAAAGGCCGTTTTGAGTAAGCGAAAGCCCGAGAGATCCGACATACTGAATACCGTAGGTGATATTCTTAATAAGCACCGCGATTAGTCCTGCAACTAGGCCAACAAGTGCACTAAGAATTAAAACAAAATTGCGCTCAGAAATATGTTTGTATTTCCAAATCAGGAACTTACGAAGGATTGCGCTTAAAGTTGCATTCACAGCGCAAAACTAGTAAATGTGTTTCTACCTTCTTCTTATTAGGTATACATTTTTAACTCGGCTTCCATCTTCGTCGAAATGAATAAGATTCTTTCCTTCAAACATCCAGTAGCCATCGATCGAAATGTCAATATCTCCCTCCTCAAGGCCCACAATGTAAAGTTTACCTTTGTCAATTCGATAGTTCAAATTTTCGATTTCAGGAGCTTCATCATCCGTCTTGACCGTCAATCGAACGCTGTTTTTATTGTAAAAATCAAAGACCACATCGACAGACTCAAGGGCCACATCCACAAAACCTGCAACGGCTCCAGCGAGCATTTTTCCAAATACCCCTAAGTCCTTAGTTTCTTCTGCAACCGCCTCAGCAACTTCGATTTGAAGTTCCCATTCACCCTTAATTTTTCTGCTTTTTACGGGAGTTTGGGCTGAAAGTCCAGTGAAAATCATCACAAGAAGCCCCAATAAAATCTTTTTCATAGCTCTTTTTATCTATGACGATAAAAGAGGAATAATGTTACTCCACGGTAACCGACTTCGCGAGATTTCGCGGCTGATCTACGTTGCATCCGCGTAAAATTGCAATATGATAAGATAATAGTTGTAATGGGATGGTGGTGAGCATCGGGCTAAGCGACTCCTCGATTTCAGGAATTTCGATACAGTGATCGGCTAGTTCAGCCACCTGAGTGTCTCCTTTGGTTACTACCGCAATGATCTTACCCTTTCGAGACTTGATTTCTTGAATGTTACTTACCACCTTCTCATAATGCCCTTTTCTAATGGCCACCACGAATACTGGCATCGACTCATCGATAAGAGCGATTGGGCCATGTTTCATTTCTGCAGCTGGATACCCTTCGGCGTGGATATAACTAATCTCCTTTAATTTGAGCGCTCCTTCGAGTGCTACTGGGAAATTATAACCTCGACCTAGGTAGAGACTATTGGTGGATTGGTGGTATACCTCTGCAATTTCTTTGATTGCTGCTTCTGATTGAAGTACGGTTTCAATGTGCGAAGGAATCGAGTCTAACTCTTTTATTAAGTGTGTATATTCAGAATCAGCAATAGTAGCTTTCTCCTTAGCTAGCTTTAAGGCAATTAAGGTGAGTACAGTAATTTGGGTGGTGAAGGCTTTCGTCGAAGCCACCCCAATCTCAGGGCCAGCATGGGTGTATGCACCTGCGTGTGTTTCGCGGGCAATTGACGAACCTACCACATTACATACTCCAAAAACAAAGGCTCCGCGACTCTTTGCCATCTTAATAGCAGCCAGAGTATCTGCAGTTTCACCAGACTGAGAGATAGCAATAAGGACATCTCCAGGGCCGATTACAGGGTTACGATATCGAAATTCAGAAGCATATTCAACCTCTACGGGTATACGGGCAAGGTCTTCGAAGATATATTCCGCGACCAATCCTGCATGCCAAGAAGTACCACAGGCGGCAATAATAATTCGTTTTGCGTTGAGAAACTTGTCTAGATGATCGTCAATTCCTGCCATCTTAATCAGACCCGAATCCGTTCGAAGCCTCCCGCGATAAGTATCTCGAATTGCTTTAGGTTGCTCATAGATCTCTTTGAGCATGAAGTGATCGTATCCTCCCTTTTCGATCTCGTCAAGCGACAATTGAAGTTCATGGATGAAAGGATCTACTTTCTTGTCGTTGGCAATTTTTCTAACAGATACTTCTTTACCTAAGCGAATCGTTGCCATTTCACCGTCCTCTAAGTAAATAGCATTTGAAGTAAATTCGATAAAAGGACTAGCGTCAGAGGCGATAAAAAATTCGTTCTCACCTACTCCGATAGCAAGCGGACTTCCCATTCGTGCGGTAACAAGAGTAGATGGGTCAGACGCATCAAAAACCACCAATGCATAGGCTCCCACCACTTCGTTTAACGCAAGTCTAACCGCCTTAGTAAGGGAAACCTCTTCCTTCACTTGTATTTCTTCGATGAGATTTACGAGTACTTCTGTATCAGTATCTGATTGAAAAGTATATCCTCGTTTTTCAAGAGTTTGTTTAATGGGAGCGTAGTTCTCAATAATCCCATTGTGAATAGCCACAATACGACCAGAGTTCGATTGATGGGGATGCGCATTGACATCGTTTGGCACACCATGAGTAGCCCAGCGGGTATGACCAATACCTAAAGAACCTTTGGTATTCTGTTCGCCTTCTGCCTTTGTCTTTAAGTCAAAAACCTTTCCTTTGGTTTTACTGACTCGAACTTCACTGCCGTCATACAACATTACTCCGGCGCTATCATAGCCCCGATATTCTAAACGTTGAAGTCCTTTAATAACTACTGGGAAAGCTTCTCGCGAACCGACATATCCTACAATTCCGCACATAATTGGGTTGTTTTAGGGTTCAAAATTAGGAAAAAACGAAAGGGAAATGACCCCAATAAGCATTGGAATATAGGGGAAATCGGTAATTGCCGATGTTTAATCCTGAATTTGAGTGTAATAGATGCGAAGCTCTAAGCGCTTATCTTCAGGCACCGTGGTGTTCGAACCATAGAGCACCGTGCTTAATGGAGTTGCAGCACTCATCTGAGGGTACGATACCACCTCATCTGAATCCGAAACCTTAGCCGCGTAAGTGACCGGTAGACCGATGTTCGCACTTACTGCCACGTTGATCGGAACGTTAACCGAGTCTCGGAGAACCACATGATTCACATAATCGGTTAATCGAACGGTATAATGAGAGCTATTGCCTTCAGTGTCATATTGTAATATCCCGTCGTAATTCAAGAAAATTCCTAGCGGAGTTTCATCATTGGAAGTCTCTGTCATCGCATCATAAACAGGTAAGTTACTCCCCTCTTTAAACAAGTATAAGCGCGATGGCTGCTCTGGATATTCTCGCATGGCGTCTTGATCCACGTGAAAGACAATACTTGCTTCGTTTACGAGCCAGTTATTGGCTTTGATCTCTTCAATAATTTCATCAGGAATTTGAAACTGTGCGAGATAACCGCTACCCCCTTTAAGGTAAACACGCTCTACAAAATCTTGATTATCAATGATTGAGACGTTATTCTCGGCAGTCCAAGTATTCACCGCGTTACCGCTCGTAATACCGAAAGAGCCTCCAGAAACTAAGTTTAATCTAAAACTACGTTCCTCTGTATCAATGGCATCATTGCTCGCATCACTATCGTCTTGGGTATTCCAAAAATTATAGGTGTAGTCCACTTCAATATAACCTGAGGTTAAATTTAAAAGCATCATCAAATCGTTATCTGCCGCCAAAGAAAGGTGTATGCCTCGAAAATGATCTTTGAAATTCGAACGAGATAATAATTCTGAACCTCCTTCTTTGTCCAAAATCATCGTTTGAAAGAAGTCTGGATCTAAGTCTACATAAATACCTGGATCCTTCGTTTTAGAAGCATCTGTAAAAGCAGATTCGTCTTCTTCGGTATCTGGATCATCTATTTGATATTCGATGTACTGAAACTCGCTAATGGTGTCTTTGCCTTCAAAAAGTACCGTCCCAAGAAAATCTTCAAACTTGGTTGAATCGTCTGAAAAGTAGGCTGAAGGATCAAGAAACCCGCTAGTAGGCTCATGATCTCTCAAAAAGAAATCACTGTGTCGAACGGTTAAATCAAACACATCATTCCCTGAGAACGAATAAATGCTATCAAGAGATACACGCTTTGCGTAAGAGTTCGATGCGGTACTTTCATCGTCTAAGTCATTGATGCCGTCCCCATCAGTATCAGCATTTAGCGGATCCGTTCCACGTAAACGCTCTTCGTTATCGGTGAGACCATCTCCATCGCTATCGCTATTGATATCGTTAGGGTCAGCGTCAAAGGCGTCTTGAACACCATCGCTGTCAGAATCTTGCGACGAAGCAGGCACCTTCTGAAAAGGGATATACAGTCTTGCTTTTACCACCGTTTCATTTTCGTTCAAGGTGTCGTTGTTACCAGAAACATCTTGAAGGGTCTCTGTATCTGCTGAAAGCCTTCCGAAAATAGGCTTAACCTCTGTAAGTTGAACCTCGGTAAGGATCTGAGCGCTAGTGGTACCGAAGATGGGGTCCTTAAAATTTCCTAGCTGAAAAATGGGAAGTTGACTCGTTTGTACCCGATCAATCTTTAACTGCTTAATACTCTCAATAGGGTAATCAATACGGTTGGTACTAAAGGGTTCTCCCTCAATAACCGCTTGGCCTAAGGTATAGGTATCCTCTTCACAAGCACTAAAAACAACAAGTAATACTAGGGCTATTGCAGCGCCGAAATGGCGGCGTAGGCGATATGTGGTCATAGAGACGAGTTAGTCAGATAATTGGTCGTTGTAGAACTTAAGGTAAGCCTCTTCGGTTTCTTGTGGAGAAACATAAGGAAGAACAGGCTTGTCATAGGCTTCACAATACGACTTGATTTCTTCTGGTAGGTTTTCGCTGGCTAAAATAATCCCATCTGAATGATCTGCAGCCACTTTTAACAAATTCGTATGATTTGGCTGCTCAAGGCTTGCTACATCTGAGGTCTCTACCCCATCAAAAGCAACTTTTTTGCAAATATCTCCAGGAAGATCCCCTTCAAATCCTTGGTTGTAAATGGAAGTTACAATCTTAGACTCAGCGAAAATCGGCTCATCTTTATAGCAAGTGCGAAGATAAAGAGGTAGTAAGGAAGCCATCCATCCGTGAACGTGAATGATGTCGGGCGCCCAGTTTAATTTTTTAACCGTCTCTATGACACCTTTAGCAAAGAAAATAGCGCGCTCGTCGTTATCCTTGAAAAGTTTCCCTTCCTTATCCGTAAAGGTTGCCTTTCTTTTAAAATACTCTTCGTTATCAATGAAGTAAACCTGGATGCGTTCTTTAGGGATTGAAGCCACCTTGATGATCAAAGGCATATCCATATCATTCACGACTAAATTCATTCCAGACAGACGGATCACTTCGTGCAGCTGGTGTCTGCGCTCATTGATCGACCCATAACGAGGCATAAATATGCGTATTTGACCCCCGTTGTTATTTACCACTCTCGGTGCCTCATACGACATTGACGAGACATCATTCTCTGGCAAATAGGGTACTAGTTCTGACGAAACAAATAAAATCCTTTTTCCATTCATAAACCCTTGATTTTGTGCTCAAAAAAACAGTGGACAAAGATAAGAAATTATTGTGGATAAGCCCATTTGTGGTATTTTTGGGCCCTCAATTCGCTCAAATGCAACTCTATACTAGCACTGCTGATTTACAAAAAGCCCTCCGCTCTGAAAAATCTAAAAAACGCAGTGTAGGCCTTGTACCAACGATGGGAGCACTACATTCAGGACACCTGAGTCTAGTTAAACGCTCGCTCTACCAAAACGATATCACAATCGTTAGCATTTTTGTGAACCCTACCCAATTCAACGATAAAAACGATCTAGCCGCCTACCCAAGAACCCTTGACAAAGATCTCAATTTACTTTCCTCAGAAAAGGGTGAAATCTGGGTTTATGCACCAGAGGCCGATGATATTTATGGCGGAGATGTATCGTCTAAGAAATACGATTTCAAAGGACTAGACCAGGTGATGGAAGGGCCCAATCGACCAGGGCATTTCGATGGGGTAGCTACTATTGTGGAACGTCTCCTTAGAATTGTGCGCCCGCATCACGCTTATTTCGGAGAGAAAGACTATCAGCAATTACTGATTATATCGAGGGTCTCCAAGCAAAAACGTTTAGGTGTTAAGATCGTCGGATGCGGAATTATTCGCGAAGATTCTGGTTTAGCGATGAGCTCTAGAAATCAAAGACTAAACTCAGCAGCCATTTTAGAAGCCACTTTTATTTATCAGCAACTTCTCTGGGCCAAGCGTCGATTCACCTCGATGGCTCTACCAAAAATTAAAGAGGCAGTAACCGAGGCGTTCAAGTCGAATCCCTCGTTTGAGCTTGAATACTTTGAAATTGCCGAAGCTACTACGCTATCCGCTCATTCAGAGCGAAAGAAAAACAAGAAATACAGAGCTTTTATTGCGGCAAAAATCGATGGGGTTCGTCTTATCGATAACCTTGCTATGAATTAATTAGTCGCTACCTTTGCACCGATGATGATTGAAGTAGTAAAATCGAAGATTCACCGAGTTAAAGTCACAGGAGCTGACCTAAACTATATCGGAAGTATCACTATTGATGAAGACCTCATGGACGCTGTCAACCTCATTCGAGGGGAAAAGGTTCAAGTAGTCAACAACAACAACGGAGAACGCCTAGAAACCTACGCTATTCCTGGCCCTAGAGGAAGCGGAGAAATCACCCTCAATGGAGCAGCCGCTCGACGAGTAGCCCCCGGGGATATTGTGATTATAATGGCCTATGGCTATATGAGTATGGAAGAGGCTCGTCAGTTTCAACCAGCGGTAATCTTTCCCGACGAAAACACCAACCTCTTAAAATCTTAATGGCTTCAAAGTCGATCGGAAAGCTTTTCAAAACCCTTTTGCCTATCGCTTTAGGGATCTTTTTGATCCTTTATTCTTACCTCAACACCCCCGAGGCCGTTCGCAAAGAGATTTTAACCTATATCCAATCCGCAAACCCTGGGTTTGTGGGCGCGTCTATTTTACTAGCGTTATTAAGCCATTTGTCGAGAGCCATCCGAGCGAATTATCTGCTTCGTCCACTGGGCTATCACCCTTCGACGTTAGCCAATTTTTACTTCGTAATGATGGCCTATTTTGCCAATCTAGGAATCCCAAGATCAGGAGAAGTCTTGAGAGCCACTTCTCTAAGAACCTACGAAAAAGTTCCTTTCGATAAAGGTTTTGGCACGATCGTAACCGAGCGGATCATTGATTTAATCATGCTTCTTCTAGTTATTCTACTGGCACTCCTACTGCAAACTGAACGACTATTATTACTCTTGCAGGAGAATCAAAACGCCCTACTTTTATCCATCGCAGTGGTCGTTGTAGCTGTAGTTGGCTTGCTTCTAACCATTCGGATGCTCAAATCGAGTTCATCTTCACTCCTGACCAAGTTGCTCGACTTTTTAGAGGGCATTAAAAGTGGGCTTCTTTCGGTGTTTCGTATGAAAAATAGAATGGCTTTTTTAGGCCATACCCTATTTATATGGTCCTGCTACGTCGCCATGTTTTGGGTAATCAAATTCACGGTTCCAGAGACGATTCATTTAGGTCTATCTGAACTTCTTATCGCGTTCATAGCTGGATCTTTTGCAATGACCACTACCAACGGAGGGGTAGGTTTATATCCGATCGCTGTTCGAGCTTCACTCGCATTATTCGGTATATCTTTTGCTTCAGGAGAGGCCTTTGGCTGGATTCTTTGGATCTCCCAAACCCTCATGATTGTTCTTTTCGGTGCACTTTGTTTTCTTACCCTACCTTTAGTGTATCGTAATCGTTAGGTATGGCAAAAGTTAAAACGGCTTATTTCTGTCAGAACTGTGGCGCCCAATCTGCGCAATGGAAAGGTCAATGTTCTGCCTGTAAAGAATGGAACACCCTTGTTGAAGAGACGATTAGTCCAGCATCAGAAGCTCCTGTAATCGGCACCACTACCTTACAGACCAAAAAGAAAGCTCAAAAATTAGACGAAATAAACTTCGAGACTGAAACCCGAATTGATACTAGGGATCAAGAATTTAATAGAGTTTTAGGGGGCGGATTAGTACCCGGTTCAGTAATCCTTCTTGGGGGTGAACCTGGAATAGGAAAAAGTACCCTGCTCCTACAAATCGCACTTTCGTTAGGTAAAAAAGTTCTTTATGTTTCGGGAGAAGAAAGTGAGAAGCAGATTAAGCTTCGAGCAGATAGAATTCAATCTAATCAAGAGAATTGTTACGTGCTGGCTGAAACTAAAACCGACCTTATCGGCCTTCAAATCGAAGCGGTTCAGCCCGATCTTATCATCGTAGACTCGGTTCAAACCCTACAATCTCCAAAACTCGAATCTGCTAGTGGAACCGTATCTCAAATTAGAGAGTGCACTGCAGAGCTCACCTACTATGCAAAAGCCACAGGAACACCGCTAATTTTAGTAGGGCATATCACCAAGGACGGTCAGCTTGCAGGACCGAAATTATTAGAGCACATGGTAGATACCGTTCTTCAATTTGAAGGAGATCGAAACTATGTGTATCGCATCTTAAGAGCTTTAAAAAACCGTTTCGGAAGCACCGCTGAACTTGGAATCTATGAAATGCTATCTGGTGGTCTAAGAGAAGTTACCAACCCCTCTGAATTACTACTCTCCAATTACGAAGAGCCCTTAAGTGGCGTTGCTGTGGCGGCAACTCTTGAGGGACAGCGCCCGCTAATGATCGAAATCCAAGCGCTGGTGAGTACTGCTGTTTATGGAACCCCTCAGCGATCTGCAACGGGATTCAATAGCAAGCGACTCAACATGCTGTTAGCCGTATTAGAAAAGAAGGTGGGGTTCAAGTTAGGAACCAAAGATGTCTTTCTCAATATCACTGGAGGAATACATATCGATGATCCAGCAATAGACCTTGGTGTTGTCATGGCTGTTCTTTCAAGCAACGCAGACAAACCATTACCTGCATCCATTTGTTTCGCAGCTGAAGTGGGTCTTGCTGGAGAAATCAGATCAGTACAGAGTATCGATAGGCGAATTGCCGAGGCCGAAAAATTAGGATTCAAGGCAATCTTTGTCGCCTCAAATGCGAGTATAGATGATAAGACTCATCAAATACGTATTATCAGAGTGGCAAAAATCGAAGAGGTGGTAGCTAAGATTTTCTCAAAGAATTAAGGCGCTGGGTTAGGATAGGTATTATGAATCTCTTCTATCGCCGCGATTACCTCTTCGCTAAGTACCAACGAAGCACTTTCAACATTTTCTTTTAGCTGCTCCATCGAGGTTGCCCCAATAATCGTCGAAGTAACAAAGGGTTTAGTACGCAAATACGCTAACGACATTTGTGGTAAACTATGACCGTGTTTTTGAGCAATTTCATGGTAGGCCTCTGTTGCTTTGGTCGCAATAGGACCACTATACCTGCTATAATTCGGGAAAAGGGTTACACGCGCCCCTTCTGGCGATTTACCTCCTAGGTATTTACCAGAAAGCACTCCGAAGCCAAGGGGAGAATAAGGCAATAAACCTACATTTTCTCGGTGACTGACCTCCGAAAGCCCGATTTCATATAAACGATTCAGTAAACTATAAGGATTCTGAACGGTTGCGATTTTGGGTAAGGAAGCGTCCCTTTTATGTTCTTCAATGAATCGCATTACTCCCCAGGGAGTTTCATTCGATAGCCCGATATGTCGAATCTTGCCTGCGGCAATCTGCTTTGCTAGTTCAGTTAAGACTTCATAAATATTGTCCTTCCACTCATCTGTTTTAAAAGCCTCATCAGGGTAGTCGCGCTTTCCAAAGAAGTTGGTGTTACGCGTTGGCCAATGCAACTGATATAAATCAATATAATCGGTCTTAAGTCGTTGTAAGCTTAAATCGATCGCCTCGGCAATTCCCTCAGGAGTAAAGCCTGTAGTTCTTATATGTTTGGTGAAAGGAGCCTTGCCTGCGATTTTCGTCGCGATGACTAATTCATCACGTTTGCCATTTTTGGCAAGCCAATTACCAATAATCTTTTCGGTATCGCCATATAACTCAGGAAGTGTAGGAACCGGATAGAGCTCTGCCGTATCCCAGAAATTAATACCCTGATCGAATGCATAATCCATCTGTTCGAAACCTTCACTTTCAGAGTTTTGTCGACCCCAAGTCATGGTTCCTAAACAAATCTCACTTACTTCTAAATCTGTTCCGTTCAGTGTATTGTATTTCATACTATGCTATTTCAATTAGTATCGGACAGTGATCACTATGTACCGCATCACTCAAAATAACCGATCGATTTACCTTGGCCGCTAACTCATCTGTTGCCATACCGTAATCTAGCCTCCAACCTTTGTTATTAGCGCGAGAATTTGCTCGGTAACTCCACCAAGTATATTTATGCGGCTCGTCAGAAAACATCCGAAAAGTATCCTTGAAGCCTGTTGCTAGAAAGCGAGTCATCCACTCCCTTTCTTCAGGTAGAAATCCTGAGACATTCTTATTTCGAACCGGGTCATGAATATCGATGGCCTGATGACAAATATTATAGTCCCCTACAACCAAAAGCTCTTTACGGTCTTTCTTTAATTCATTGGCGTAGTCTAGGAAATCATCCATGTACTTGAACTTATAGTCTAATCGGTCTGTATTCGTTCCCGAAGGCAAATACATGCTCATCACCGAGACCGATCCAAAGTCTGCTCGAAGATTACGACCTTCCCTATCCATA
>Ga0255776_10004308_pt1 | contig 15057 bp, 8 predicted proteins | sample 071ome_19_FD_179974 | JGI IMG/M metagenome (GOLD analysis project Ga0255776, IMG submission 179974) | Coastal salt marsh microbial communities from the Groves Creek Marsh, Skidaway Island, Georgia - 071413AT metaG (version 2) | ecosystem: Environmental > Aquatic > Marine > Intertidal zone > Salt... | reverse complement strand
GGTGGTTGACCCGGGTAGTCCACGCCCACGACTTGGTTTGATTCAGTGAGTGATTTTAGGTGACGGTAAGTAGTGGCAATTCCGAGTCTGGGAATTTTCTTTTTCGCGAGTTCGTGAATCTCTAGGGCGGTAAGGGGACGGTCAGCTGTTCGGATGACTGATAAAATAATTTCTCCCTGCTTTGTGTTCCTTTTCATTGGGCAGGATAATTCCTTGATTCTCAGGGATTAAGCACCCTTTTTAGAGTTCTCGATAGTCCGCTTTTTGAGTTCCTGTACTTCCTTTTTGATCCCCGCATAGGTCTGTTTTTCCATCCGGTCGATGAAAAGCACTCCATTTAAGTGGTCAACTTCATGCTGGATGCAACGGGCGAGCAGGCCATCGCATTCAAGGGTATGCTCAACTCCATCGAGGTCCTGATAGGTAACCAATATCCGTTCCGGACGTGCGACATCCGCATTGATTCCAGGAAAAGATAAGCACCCTTCCTCGTAATAATATTCGTCGCTGGGAAGTACCTTGACCTTAGGATTTGCCAAAGACATTGGCATAACCAGGGAAGGGGACAGTGCCTTACCATCAAAGATACAGGTCATTGGGTAATCGGGATGTTCCGGTACTTCAACCACGCAAAATTGGATCGCTTCTCCGACTTGTTGAGCGGCCAAACCAATTCCCTCTGACTCATGCATTAGCACTAGCATTTCTTTGGATAACTTGAGCAGGGACTCATCGAAGTCTTCTACTTTGCTACCTTTTTTACGTAGAATTGGATCTCCGAAATAACTGATTTTTAAACTCATAGAGTGAGGTTTCTACAGAAGAATGGAAGAAAATTAAATTGAAATTGCATTGAACTCCTTAATTCGAAATAAAGTACCCCAAGTTGGATATGGTAAACAAGTTAAAGTTGGGTGGAGTTGCTTTTCTTCCCTTGGCGGTATTTTTTGGAATTCTTGGATTGGGCTATCCTGTCTTTTTCGCCACTGTTTCGGAGCAAACATTGGCTGATATTGGAGATGGTACTAAGACAATGGATGAGGAAATTGTCCGTCAACTCCGACAAAACAATATTGGGCCGGCTGAGATGTTACTTCCTCTCGCATCAGTCAATCGGCGAAAGGAATTTGCAAATGCTATAGAAACCAAGCAGAAGGCACACCCCGAACTACTGATTTCAGGCGGTGGAAGTATTTTTGATATGCTGACCTTTAACGAATACTTTGGAGGTCTGGATAAGTATAACCTCAACCGTGGTAGGTATCAGGCTTTCTTTGTATATAATCGGGCGACATCCAGAGGGGATTTGTGGCAAAGACTGCGAGATAAAAGTACAAATGACAATGTTCAGGCATTATTGCGATCGATACCGGTCGATGGCCGTCCTGGGTTCTTTTGGACAAAGTTGATGAATGAGCCACTCGTTTTTGCATTCCCAGGAGTAAAAGTTGCGAAGTTAACTGACTACCCTTATTTTTCAGGTCGTCAGGTTTTATTGTCAGTTGGCCTACGGGGGCCAGAGGCATTTGATGGTAATGCTACTGAGGCACATGTTCGAGATATTTGTCTCGCGGAAGCCCGCGTTGCTTTGGCTGAATTCAAAGGTGAAGCAGAGTGGTTTGATGTTCGTAAAGAAGGTACTGAGACAACAATTGCAAGAAATGATGGAGATTTCAGCCTCCCAGAATCGCTTGATTTTTCAGATTTGGCTGACCGGTCTGTGATGCTGAAACTTGGACGAACAAATGATGGAGGGTATGCCGTTATTATAGGTGGAATCATTAATTCGGAAGGAAAAATGGAAAGCCATGGCCGTTGGTTGCCTTATCCGATTCTAGTTCCCATGATGGTTGGTACGGCGATGTCTTTAGAGAAAGATTATTACTCCGCCGATACTGCTTTTGAAATTGGTCGATTATCCCAAAAAGCCCTACAGGGTGACCACTCATCGAAAGAAAGAATTCGTTCGTTTTATTGGTCAGCTCATCAGCTTGCTCGTAAGATGAACCTTATCCAAATGGCTGAACTCACCCAAAGCTGTCCTGATTTGCAGGGCGTATTTGATTTGTCTGCACTCATCCGCATGCTTAACCGACCGCTTTCTGCATCCATCGGAAAAATCAAGGAGGCAAATCGAAATGCAGGCTTACTTCCCATGGACAAAAGAGAGGAGCACCGTAATTCAGTCTTGAACATGATTAAGGACAAGAAGGTAATTCAGGCTAAATTTGACCGGGATTTGCAAATCGTTTACTCCGCCACCTTGCTTTCTCAGAACCCTTCAGGAATTCTTAGATTTGTAAGCAATTATCCTGTTTACCAAAAAGACGGTGATGAGGATGCGGTGGAAGAAGCCTTGAATGACTTGAAGTTGGCAATGTCTCATGGGGAAGGAGCCCTAGACCATCTTCTTGAGCAGAATAAACCTATTCATGAAAGTGGATTCGCAGTAAGCTTTGTAGAGCCTATTTTCCCTTTTCTTGGCGGTGGACTGCTTACTAGCCTGTCTCACGAACATCGTGATCTTTCCATTACCCTGAAAATCACCCTTTTAATTGCATCATTTTTTTGCTTTCTTCTTTTCTTTTCAAAGGCACTGCCAAGACCTAGCTACCAACGTGCAAATAGCCACTATGCTCTTCGTTGGACGCGCAGGTTTTCTGCTTCTGCTCTGTTTGCATTGATAGGAATTTTGGCTCTTGAGCCATCTCTTTTGCAGACTCCTCGGGGGCAGGTGTCCGTAGCTGGGTTTGATTTTGCGCTTGCGAATCTGCTCGCCTACGCCAATGAGGAATCTATGGCGGATCAAAACCTAACCATCGTCACCGCGATCGTAGCAGGAGTTTTCTTGTTAATACAAATTGTGATTTTCATGATTTGCATGTCCCGCGTTTCGCAAATCAAAAACGAAGAGCTAAAGGCCGGACTCAAACTTGGTCTGCTTGATAATGAGGAAAACTTATTTGACCTCGGATTGTATGTGGGGCTGGGAGGAACTGTGTTATCCCTTATTCTTCTTCTTGTTCTCGATGTCAAACAGGATGCCCTTATCGGAGCTTACACTTCAACCTTGTTTGGTATTCTTTTTGTTGCGGCATTGAAAATCGTAATCATTCGGCCATACCGCAATCATTTATTGGTCAAGCAAGCTGAAGAGAAAGGGGTATGAACCGCAGCTTGCTGCTCGTAGTCTGCGATTTTTTGCTTCTTAGCATACTTGCTTTGGCAAGGTTTGATGTGCCTAAGGATGCAACCATTGCTCAGGATGGTCAAAAAGTCGTTTCCAAGGAAGTTGTCGAACGAATCTCGGATGGTGAAAATTATGATGATGTAGTCGCGGAATTGGAGGCAACTAATGAAACACTGCTAGAAAATTTAAGTAGTGATAAGGACGATTTGATCGAACAGAAATTAAAATTAGAGGCGGAGATTGCTCAGAGGCAAAAAGTGCTTGAGCAAAAAGAACTGGAAATTGCTTCTAAGGATGCGGTGATAGAGGGAAATCAGGAAGCACTTGAGCAGGCCAAAAAAGATGCCAAGCAATTAGAGGCACAGCGAAAGGAAATCGAGCGTAAAAGGGAAGAACTCTTGCAAAGCAATGCAGCATCCAAAAAAGAATTGGAATTGCTCGCAAGAAATTTAGAAGAAGCGAAAAAAAAATCTGAAGAACTTGCTGAAATTAAATCCAAGAAGGAAAAAGAAGCCGAAGCTGCCCGCCTTGAATTGGCTGCTTCTGTCGAGCGTGCAAAAGCACAGGAACTTGCTGCGGCAGAAGCCAAGGCATTATTGATTGAGGAGAAAAAGCGGTCGGACGAATTACTTGCATCTACAGCAAAAATTGATCAAAAAATTGACACCCTGAATAAAGGCCTGGACGGGGTGGGCCAGGACCTTAAAAGCGTTGGACAGGGCTTAGCTGGAGTTGGGGAGAAAATTTCCAATGTCTCTGAGGATGTTAGTTCAGTTAAAGAAGGTGTATCAAAAGTTGAGAAAAATGTTCAGGAATCCGTTGAGGTACAGAAAGAAAATTTCCGCAAACTAAATGAAAGACAAACCCGTTCGGTAAATGAAATTTTTACTAGATATGAGCAGAATAAAGTAAACCTAGTACTTACCTACACCCACAAGACGGGGATAATGCAGAAAAATCAGGAAGATAAATTTTCCATGGACACAATCCTGATGGTGGATGGCAATTTTGTATATGCTTTAGTACATGCAAAAGATAGCCCATTTCGTGTCGATCATACACCAAGAAAACTTGTTGCGGTTTCTGGTCAAATTTCCAGTCCCAAACTCAATTCTCCTCTGCCGGTAAAGGAAATTGCTTTTATGGATGACCCTAGAATCATCATTGTACCCTTGTATACGAATCCCGAAGAATTATCCGCTTCTTCAGAGTTGGAATTATTTCAGGCACCCTCTAATCCCTTCCTTTTCGACGATGCTGTGGTTGTGGATGTGAAAGATAATCGATTTGGACAAACCAAATGCCTCCGAGACGAAAAAGATGGTCGCTACATACAAGTTGATGAAAGACACTTTGCATTTCTCACTGGTGCCTTCAATCCTGGAAAGGGGGATCTTGTTTTTTCCCAAAAAGCAGAATTACTCGGCATTATGGTTAATGGAGACTATGCATTTCATGTTAAAAATTTAGGTGGGCGTATCCAAGGGGGATCCCGTACCATTTTAGGTAATTCTTTCGACCCCAGTGCCACAAACTTATTATTGAAAGAAATGAACAAAAAACTTTCAGGACTGGCGAAGAAGTTTAAGTTTTGATTCGGTTTTAAACAGGTTGTCTCAAAACTTGTTTCAATAATCAGCAAATGATCCAATGTTGAAAAAAGCCTTCAAAGAGCGAGGTTTTGCACAAGACTGGTTGGATATTCCGAAATGCAATCCTCCTTGGTTTATCACTTTTGGACTTATTCTGATTGCTTATTTATTATGCTTTTGGGTCAGGCTTGAATGGATTGATTTTGCTCAGGCAAGTTATCTTAACGAACAGGGCGAACAGGTATATCTTCGACCGAATATGGTCAAAGAAGGGGTGGCATTACCCAACACCCATGACAGTTTTTATTTCGGAAGTATAGTTCAAAAAGCAGCCTTGGGTATGCATCCTGAAAACGATCTTCTTCCTGGTGTTTACTACAACGGCATGATTACCGCCCTGCCTTATTGGATAATTAAGTTTTACCCGAATATTTCCATTGAACAATTGTTGTTATGGCTACCCGTGTATGTTGCAGGTTTGGTTTGTGTCCCGATCATCCTGATTGGTAAGCTTTACAGGTGTGTGCCATGGGGCTTTGGTGCAGCCTGCCTTGCTGGTATTACTCACAGTTACTATAATCGTACATTAGCTGGGTATTACGACACAGATATATTTGCGATTACTGCCCCTGCATTCTCTGTATTTTTTCTTCTAGCCGCATCTAGAACCCGTTCCATCCGATATCTTTTGGCCGCATCGATTTCCCTGCTTATGGGAAGATTTTTTTATGGATCTGTACAAGCAATAACTTGTTCCTTGTGTATTGGTTTTCTGGTGTATCAAACAATGATTTTGGTGTTCGATGCGTTAAATCATAAACAGAAAGGTGTAAGTTCCCTTAATCTAATATTTCAGCAATTAACAAAGCCATTCAACTTTTCAGTAATTTTTTTAATTGGGTGGGTTCTCTATGCTGAATCATGGTCTTCAGGTTCACAGTTGGAAATGAATCCGAATTTATTTTACTTGGGTTTGTCGATTCCCTTATTGGTGCTAATCATTTCCTTTGTGCCCCCATTAGTAAAAATGGCAAACGGCTCACTTGAAAATTTTTATGGAGCCAAAGTTTTGGCAACCTTGTCTTGTTTGGTTTTGGTATTAATTGGAATGGGTGTTTTTCCATTTTTTAACTTGGGGCCTTTTTCGGGAACGTGGTCCAAGGTGACTGGCAAATTACAAGGTTATTCGGTTGTAGGTAAGACTGGTTCAACTATGAATTCCCAAGAAAATGCACTTAAATTTTTAGATGTTAAAACTACGATTCGAGAAGCCAGTAAAATTCCTCAAGAAGTAGTAAGGAATCGAATCCTTGCTGACACTCCCACCTGTTCCTGCCCAAGATGTATGCCGGAGGGACTCAAGAAAGCGGGATTAGTTATACCTGCTTCCATTGTGGGACTGGTCGGTTTAATTCTTCTCATGCTGAGATATTGGGAGTTTTGCATTACCTTACCCTTTATCGCCATAGCATATCATTGTTTCCAAGGAAACATCGGTTTAAGGTTTACTGTACATGTCGGCAACTATGCTGCAATTGGGCTCGTTTTTCTGTTGGGTTTTCTCGCTTGGGGTATTTTGAAATTTTTAGCCAAACGGAAATTGGAAAGTGAAATTTTCCGAAATCGATTGACTTGGACTTGTTGGGGAGGGGTCTTATTAATGGTTGCTTGGTTTGCTTCTCCTAATTTGCAGCATGCTGCAAACTATCATTCTCATGTGGTTTATCCTATCGAAACCATGAAAGTATTAGATGAACTTAATCAAGCATCTGATCCCAATGATTTTGTTGTGACCTGGTGGGACTATGGTTCTGGGTGTTGGTATTACGGGCATACTCGTACTTTTACATCTCCTGCCCATCAAACCATTGATAATTTTTTAAGCTCTGAAATTCTTCGATCCACCTCTCCGATTCAAGCATCTAATCTTTCAAAACTGAAAACAGAAACCTATGTGAAACTTCAGGAACAAAAGTTACACTCTGGTGAAAGTAATTTCTCTACAGCAGTTCAAGCCATTTTCAAGGATGGAACTGATGAACAAGTTTTTTACCAAGGACTTCTTTCTGATTCAGCGAACATTGATTTTAAATTGCCTGAAAAGACTCGTGATACCTTTCTGTTTTTACCCTATGAAATTTTAAGAATATTTCCCACTATCCTAAGTTTTAGTTCAAGAAATTTGTATTTTTCGGGTAATGAAGGAAGTAATGGATCTAACTTAACTGAGCCTCCCATGGTTATTCTTCGCGGTGGGAGAAGAGAGGGCACTTCCTATGTTTTTGAAGGTGGTTATCGAATTAGCCGTAGAGGTGAATTGTTGGTGGATGGAAAGCAGCGGGGTTCAATTCCCTATGGGCAGGTCTTTGAAGTGGACTCCAATGGTGGTCCAGCCCGGCCAATTGATCACATCCTGATTGATGGTTTAAATATTTCACTAAGGTATGATGCTTCGGTAGGAAGAAGGTTAGTTCACATTCCCCACCTTAACGAGTTAATCATTTTATCGGCAGATACCTTCCGGTCTTCCTTTGCTCGTCGCTACTTACTCTCCTCATTTGATTCTAAAGTTTATAACCACCCATTATTTGCGAAAGGAGCTGATCCAAGAAAGCAGCCTTTTTTTGCACAAGCTGATTGGGTTACCAGTCAAGGTTCTAAAATCTATCTCAACATGCGCGGTGGTTACCGAATTGAAGCAGATCTGTCCAATAATATGGCTTCGCTCCCAGGGAATAATAAGCCAGTTGAGTTTTCATTTCACCGTAAATTACATGACAAAGAAAGTTTTAAATTAATGAGCATTCCATCAGTTAACAAAAAAAATGCTCGTTTTCATCTTATTCAAACTAGTTTGCCCTTTTTTACCAGTGATCGTGATCAAATTGTTTCTTCTGGGACAAAACTCAAAGATTTTGCCAAAGCCCAAAAAACAGATGCTGGAGCCCTTGCTCAATACAATGATTTACCAGATGAATATACTTTCTCCGAGGGGGAGAAAGTAGTGCTTCCTGGGCGCGGTTATCAAATCGGGCAAGCATGGTTTTTCATGGATAACGAGGCTTTTGAAAGCATCTTAGTGCAGGGTTATTTTATGGAAGCCCTCGACCAAGAATTTTTTGAGAAAGTCTTCGCTAATGCATGGGGTAAGGTTTACAAAATAAAATAATAGACCTTATTTTTCTCAAAGTTTTCCCAAAACACATACATTTCATTGTATTTTTTTTGTTGTTAATGCTAATTTATAAGACTTAAATACAATTATGTTCTCTTCCACACGCTTGATTGCATTGGTATTGTTACCATTTTTGGCCTATGCTTCATCATTTGCGATTGACTCAAAGGGTGCGATTATTATCGCGAATATCGTCGGTAAAGTTGAGGTTGTTAATAACACAACTCAAGTACCTCTTAATCCTGATAAAGTTAAGGCAGGTGGTATTTTATTTGATGGACATACAGTTAAAGCATCCAAAGGTTCCAAGGCTGTTTTGCTCATGTCCAGCGGTACAATCCTTACCGTACGTGAAAATTCTTCGGTTAACTTAAAAAAGTTCGCACAGGAACCCTTCAAACCTGGTGATAAAAAGTTATCTGAACTCAAGAATGAACCCAGTCCATCAGAGACCATCGTTGAAGTGGAAAAAGGCGATTTAGTTTTTAACATCAAAAAGCTCGATAAAAAATCAAATTTCAACATCGAATCTCCCCTTGGAACAGCAGGAATACGAGGAACAGCAGGATCGGCTGGTACTGACAAGCTAACCTTAACCGAGGGTGCTATTCAAATGACTCCCCCGGGCGGTGGAGTTCCTGTTGCTTTAGGTGCCGGGCAAACGATTGCTCCTTCACCCGGAGGTGGTTTTAATACTCAACCTGCCAGTGCTGAAGAAATGAACAGTATTAACGCTGATAACGCTGAAGCTGAGTCAAGCACTGCTGATGTTTCTATGGATGAAGCCGCTGCGGCTCAATCTGAAGTCGAGGAAGAGGCCGCTGCCGAGGAAGAAGCTCCTGCCGAAGAAGCAGAAGAGGAAGCCGAGGAAGAAGCCGCTGAAGAGGAAGCCGCAGAAGAGGAAGCCGAAGAAGAGGCACCTGCCGAGGAAGAGACTGCCGAGGAAGAGACTGCAGAGGAGGAAGCGCCCGCAGAGGAGGAAGCGCCCGCAGAGGAAGAAGCGCCCGCTGAGGAGGAAGCACCCGCAGAGGAGGAAGCACCCGCAGAGGAGGAAGCACCCGCAGAGGAACCTGCACCAGCCGAGGAAGAAGCACCCGCTGAAGAACCTGCACCAGCCGAGGAAGCACCAGCTGATGAACCTGCACCCGCCGAGGAATCTGCACCAGCGGACGAGCCAGCACCAGCAGCTGAAGAACCAGCACCAGCAGCTGAACCGGAAGCAGCCCCTGCACCTGAAGAGCAGGCGGCGGCACCACCTGCACCAGCCGAAGAACCTCCTGTCGCTGCCCCTTCAACCGAATCGATTCGGGAATCTGATCCCGAAATGAGGGAAAAACAAAAAGGGAATACTGAAACAGATGCGAAGAAAGCTGCTATCAAAAGTGCTCTTATCGCAGCTGGTGTTGATGAAGATAAAGCAGATGCTGGAGCTGAATTTATTGATGAATCTGCTGATACTGAAGGGTTTACCCTTGATCTAGAAGAAGTTCAAAATAGTTCAGCAGAAGAATTAAAGAAAGCTGCGGAAAATGTTTCAAGCGGCATAGATCCAAAAGATGCTAAGGCACTAAACGATTTAATTAACTTGTTCCCCGAATATTCCGTTCTTTTTGAAAAATATAAAGCACATGCTTTGAGAATATGGGAGTTAGTTTCATCTCAAAGCACAACCGATAGAAAGCGAGCAGCTGTAGACGAGCTTGTACTTCAAATTTACACTAATGAAGAGAACGACAAATTCTTTAGTGAAAAAATAAGCGATACTGATGGTGATGCATTCCTAGAGTTGTTAATCGACGACCCCGTATTTTTTGCCAAATTCCTTCCTGCTTTAAAAAAGAATCCCTCGCTTCCCCCTGTATTGTTTCAGGAGCTTGCAAAACTAAACCTGACTGCTTCGGAGTTGGATAGAATTTTATCTGATGTCGGCACGGGGCCCAGCGTAGAAGGACCATCCGGAAACCCACCTTCAAATTCATCATTAAGTTTAGCAGAAGAGGCTACACTGCTTCATCTACTTCAGGATCATGTGATTACCCCTTCCTCTCTTGATCAATCACTTTTCATTTCCTCAGAGAAGTTCGCTGCAAGTGTATTCTTTGATGAAGTAATCGAAACATATGATCAGTTAAGTAACATTCATTCTCAATTTAGTTCAACTGATACTGACCCAAAAATTTTGGATAGTGTAAATGAAATTAAAAGTTTTTCAAAGGAGGATGCTGAATCATCCGCTTCTACAACTGACGATACAACATATGTTTTTGGTGGTCGTAATGTCTCTGTGTCCGGTGGTAAGTACCCTTTACTTAAAAACCCTGCCGCCATCGCCGCATCCAATAAATTAACATTACTAGGCGAGATGGTATTTACTGGAGACACCTCCAGTGAACTAATTTTTCTCTCCGCCGGTTCCATTGATACCGCTGATCTTATCAGCATTTCACATCCTGGTTCGTTAGGCTTTGGTTCATTTGATTCATTGAATTTAGAAAATGTAAGTCTCACTGCCAACGAACTTAATCTAAGATCCTTGGATAGTGTTATCCTTAAAAATTCCAACCTAGTTACCACTTCAACTGGTAGTGATTTTATTCACATTATTGCGTTTAGTGAGATCAATGCCGCAAACATATCCCTTCAGTCCCGAGAAATTATCATGTCCGCCATGACAATTAATTTGTCTAATATTACATTTCCTACCGAATCAATCATCAAGCTAAACAGTGCATATGGTGGATTGGGTACTAGTGGAAGATACCCAAATTTTGGATCATCCCTGTATGGTAGAGTTAATTTCATTAATGATATCCGATACGGCGAAATTCTCATTAACAATAATAGTGCATTTGACTTGGTTAACTCGGTTAAAAACAATATCACCATTGGTAAGCTTCAATAATCTTTCCCTAACATTGTTTCGGAATTGATCTTATCATTGGACTTGGAAATAATGATGACATGTATTGTTGGTTAGTCCTTCTTTTTTTTCTGTCTTCATTTTTTTTGAAGGCAGATGAGAATGCTTCTGTTTTAACTGCTGATTTTTTTGCAGGTGCATTGGCAGATGCAACTGCAATTAGTGAAGAGTCAGGTAAACAAAGGCTGATTGATGTAAAAAGTACTACTCTTTCTCCGGCTTTGGCATTTGGTTCCTCTTTTAAATACATTAACAATCCTGAAAAAAACTCTGTTTTTTCAAGAAAACGAGATGGTTCTGCTTTAGATGTAAGCTTAACTTTAACCGCGGGATTAGGTGAATATGGTTTGTCTGACTTTGCTGTGTGTGCTCCATCCCTTATGCTCATGAAAATGAGAACCTACAACGATCCTAACAAAGACTTTGGTCGGGAAATGGAAGCTTATGATGTAGATGTTCAAATTGCCGGATTATCCCTTCCTTTCGTGCTTCCTTATGATTTTGTTGCCACATTAGGTCATACCTATGTGGTGCCTTCCCAATTTCGTAATAATGACAATATTTTATCTTATTCAAATACCCCTAATTTCTCCATAGCCCGTCCGTTTAATCTCCCTTTTCTTGGAACGATTGCTTTGACGACTGGAATTAGTTATACTTTTTCAGAAGGTGATACCTTGGAAGAAAGCCTTTCTTCCGTGGGACTTCCCGCTTCTGTTGTTAATGCAATTGCAACTCCCGATGCAATTGCATCGTCACCTTATAACCTTCAAAACGGTCTCAGTCATACTATTGGCATATCTTGCCCTATTAATATTAATGAGAAGCTATCGCTTACCCCTTCTTTAAATTACTCCAAAATGTATTATGATAAGGGTTCCAATGATGGTAGGCGTGATACCACTTACAGTGGGGGTGCTTCCGCTTCTTACAAGCTTACGGACTGGGCAAATTTCTCTTGTTCCGCAACTTATACACAGAAGGAAACAAATGGGAATTTATCTCCCGAGTTTAAAGACTTTGTTGGCGGAATAACAATTGGATTCAGCCACGCCTTTTAATTTTTTAAATATGCCTGCTATGGGCATGTACAGAGCTATACCTACTGTAATATTTGCATGTTTGCTTGTGGGTTGTATGCAGAAAAAGCCTACGATTGAGCACCAGCAATTAGCAAATACATTTATGTACAAGGGAGACATTGCAGCAGATGATGCAAAATTTAATGAAGCTCTCGTATGTTATGAAACCGGGTTGAGTCATGCGTTAAACTTGTCTGATAAGGGTGACTTGATTGTCGAGTTTCAGTCAAAAATTAGGCAAACTAAGGCAATCTCTTTGGTGCATCACTTCAAGTCTCATCAAGATACAATAAGCGTTGATCAGAATGACCTTTTACCAGCCACTTTGGAAACGAAAGATTTTACCGTCCTGCAATCTTATGGAGTGGTTTCCCTGAAACGTAAATGGACAGATAGTAAAATCGACAACTTACGAAAATTTTTTGGTAGGGGCAGAAAGGTTACCGTTTTTCCCAAATCCGGAGTCGACTTTACACCTAATGGTGAACAGAAATTGACAAGCCGAGTCGTTGGCCCTGCAGGTTTTTTGCAGTCGGATACTTCAAAAATCGAGGTATTCTCGGGGGTATATTTATTTTCATCAAAGGAGGAACTGGCAAATTTAATCATTGAGTATCCGCTTGGTGAATTATCAATTGAGCTTAGTGGTCCTTTTGCTTTCATTTTAGAGATTACAACGAATGGTGGATGTAAGATCATTGGTTTATTGGGGGATGTAAATTTTTACATTGCAGACAAAACATCCGCTAAGGTTTCTCCAGGGGAACTTGTCTTTGCAATGGATGATCACTTTAGTCGGAAGATGAATGTTGAACTTTCCACGCTTATGGCAACATCGTCTCTGTTTACTGACTTTGAAGAACCTCCAAAACTGTTCAAAAAAATGAGGCAGCAAGCTTTAATTCAGGCATTGCGAACCAAGCGACATTACCGAGCCTTGGTGGGAGATGCTAAAACACTTGAAAATTTTGAGGTTCAGCTAATGGAGGAAGAAGATTTGGTAAAATAAAAGTCAATTGAATGTGGGGTTGACCCAATTCAAATGTCTTAAGAAGTTAGTCTGCTCCGCATGATCTATTTATTTTTTTCAGAAAAATCTATCAGGAAGTCATTTTTTGTCCTGTCTTTGTTCCTAACTGCACAAGTATTCGCAAGTTCCGAGCGCGATGCGACGATTGAAGATCATTACCTACGTGGTTATGAACTATCTGAAAGTAAGGAATTCTCACGGGCTCTTTTGGAATTGAACCTGGCAATGCGGCATATGAGGCACTTGCCTAAACATCCACGAAGAACCGATGTCGAAGAGTTGATTTCAAGGACAAGGGAGCGAATGGTAGTTGAGAGATACCTGCAGTCCAATGAATCGAATAAAAAGAAGGATGATAATCTATTACCTTTAAAATTTGAACCTGAGCATTTCCGGATCAGGCAAACCTATGGTAAAGTCCTCATCCGCAATGTTTGGAAACAACGGGAAAGTATTGCTCCCAAAGAATATATTGGAGAGGGGAGACAAATTACCGTGCTACCTCAGGGGGGAGTCGAATTTGAAGAATCAAGAAATGATAGTTTTATTTTAAGGTGTCTTGATGCTGCAGACTTATCCTTAATCTCCTCTAATTCGATACAATTTAATTCAGGGTCGTTTTCTTTATGTTCAAAACGGAAAATTAACAAACTGAAGATACAATCAAATTCTACCAGTTTTTTAGTTTCCAGTATTCAGCCTGGGGCTATTTTCGTCGAGGTGAGTATCTATGGTAACTTACATGTAAGTTCACTGATCGGCAAAATCGTTATAAATTCCGGTGGATCTACTCGGCAACTTTTGCCTGGTGAGAGTGTGATTGCTAGTGGAAATGGTCTTGAGGAAGTGGAGAATTTGGATCTTGGTTCCCATTACCTTAAATCAAGACTGATTGGCAGGTTTGAAAAACCTCCAATATTTTACAACCAATTAGCCCAGCAAGCACGCTTACAAATTCAATATTCCCAGTTTCAATAGTTTAATTACTCGGCACAAACTGGATATTCCCAAAGAAATCCTCTGAAAGAAGCGGTGAAAAGATTCCCTTCACTCGTGATCGCAACTTTTTGCCATTTTACAGTCATAGGTATTCTGGGATGCTTTTCATCCCACATCGACAGAACAGAAAACTTCCAGTTTCTTTGGAAAGTTGGTGATCTAAAAAAAGCCAGTGACGAAGCTAAACGGCTTACTCAAGAAGGACCAAAGAGAGACCGTTTACTTCACTGCCTTGAGGAGGGTACAGTTTCGCGTATTCAGGGAGATCGAAAGAGTAGCATTATGGCTTTCAATAATGCGGCGAGTGAGTATGACCGCTGGTTTGGCCCGCATATAAGAACTGAGACCCGTTTGTCCGAGGAATTTGTGTCGACGCTAGGTTCAGCAGAGCTCAAGCCATACAAATCAAGAATATATGAGCGGGTGATGTTACGCACCTATCAGGCGCATAACTATCTATTGGATGGAGATTCTGGGCGCGCCCGTGCAGAGATTTTTAAAACCCGACAGGCCATTGATGACTCCAAAGATTTGTGGAAATTGGAACTGGATACCGCCCGCGAGGAGGCGAAAAAACGCAAGATTGATCTTGGCAAAACCCTATCCAATAAAAGTGGGGAGAATTCTCTCAGAGATGAGCGTAAAAAAATCCGGAGTTTGATTCCCCAAAACCTTCCCAGGTTCGTAAACCCGGCAGCCCTTTATTTTGAAGCCCTATACTTTTTACATGGTGCCACGCAAAGAGAAGATTTTGCCAAAGCGGAATATTCTCTTCGGCAACTCGTTTCTATCTTTCCTGATAATCAATGGATTCGGCAAGATTATCAGTTGGCAAAATCCGGCCGCCATGAATCTGGTTCATTTACCTATGTTTTTTTTGAAACTGGAAGGGCACCGGTTCGATTGGAGCGGAGATTTGATCTACCCTTGTTCTTTTTCTCTGCCACTTCCCGAATTCCCTACCTTGGAATTGCTTTTCCCTCCCTTCGTACCAATGATCAATACCTCGCGGACCTGGAGGTGTTTTCTTCGAACAATAAGGATAAAAAAATGGGCACTCAATTGCTTG
>Ga0255776_10004306_pt1 | contig 15064 bp, 10 predicted proteins | sample 071ome_19_FD_179974 | JGI IMG/M metagenome (GOLD analysis project Ga0255776, IMG submission 179974) | Coastal salt marsh microbial communities from the Groves Creek Marsh, Skidaway Island, Georgia - 071413AT metaG (version 2) | ecosystem: Environmental > Aquatic > Marine > Intertidal zone >... | reverse complement strand
CTCGAGAATGTGATCGTCAAAATGCTCCACACCAAGACTCAAGCGAGTGACGCCAATGTCCCGGATGGCGCGAAGCTTTTGATCAGTCAATGTTCCAGGTTCACACTCAAAGGCGACTTCCTCGGCATCGTCCCAAGGAAGTAGGGTCTTCATACGATCTGTCAACTGCGTCAGCTGAGGTACGGACAAATAACTGGGCGTGCCGCCTCCAAAGTAAATGAATTTGGGAAGCCTTCCACCGATGAATGGCTTTTGGGAATAAGTTTTAAGTTCCTCGATGGCAGCATCGAGGTAGCCATTAATGGCTGTGGCATTCTTATCCGTGTAGACCTTGAAGTAGCAGAAGTGGCAGCGTTTACGACAAAACGGGATGTGAAAATACAGCCCCAATGGTGTTTCCGGAAGCGGAGAACGTTCCAGAGCTTGCTCATATTGATCAACAAACGACGGCTTCCAGAATGAGTAGGGAGGATAATTTGAAACAAAGTAATTCCCGGCCTGGGTCTGCTGTTTGCCGGTTTGCTCCACTTTCGGTGTGGTTTGGGATTCCGCAGATGGATTCATGAGATCAATGGTATTTCAAGAGGTGGGATCGGCATGGTTAGGAGCTTCTGCTGTCTTTGAAACCGTAAACATGGCCATCTTCGTCTCCGATGACCACCCATCCCTCTACGACAGCGGGCGATCCGGTCAGAGGCTGACCAAGATCGATGGACTGAATTTCTTTCCCATCTTCAAGCTTCAGTCGATAAAGCCGACCATCTTCAGATCCGAAAAGCACTTCACGTCCACCAAGAATCACCGCAGAAGAGTCGACTTTGCCGCGGGTTGAAAACACCCATTTTTTGTCTCCCGTGAAACGATCCAAACAGTGAAGCTGACGATCGCGGCCCCCAATGAGCACCGATGATTCGTAAATGGCAGGAGAAGAGTAGTATGGAAAATTTCGATTACGGTATTTCCAGCTAAGCGCACCTTTTTCCAGATCAAAACAAAGAAACTCACTCTCGTAGTGCCCTACATAAACCAAGGCATCCTGCATGGCGGCGGACCCAGCGATATAGGCTCCGGCGTCAATTTCCTTGGCCTTCGATCCATCTTTCAAGTTAATCACATGGAGCAGAGCGTCACAGCCCCCGAAGACAGTCTTGCCCTGCGAAATGGCAGGGCTGCCGTTGATGTAATTGCCCGTTTCGTAATCCCAAACCTTGGAACCGTCATTGCTGCGTATGCAATGCAGACGAAAATCATAGCTTCCGACAATGATCCAGGGGTGCTCCTGATCGGAGACTTGATACCAATTCGGGGCTCCCAGAATTTGGTCGTCTGTTTGATATTTCCATCGCACGCTCCCATCTTGAACCGAGAGATGATACAGCGCTCCATCTGCCGATCCGACAAAAACGCCATCCCCTAAGACCAAAGGAGAGCTTTCAACGGCTCCTTCTGTTTTGAAGGCCCATTTCTTTTGACCGGTTTCTAAATCGAGGGCGAACAAATGACCATCATCACAGCCAATGAAGGCCAGCCCACCCACGATGGCTGCAGAAGACTTGATCCCCCACTCTGCCTTGAAAACCCATGCCTCTTTGAGGTTACCTTCAAGGGACGCTGGGCTCACTCCGCTCAGCGACGGTTGTCCCCGATACATAGGCCATGAGGTTTCTGTCGCAACCCCCGCCGTTTCCGCCGCAGCGAGATATCCGGACGCAGCCAAGACCACTGCAAGGGTGAGGTTCTGGCAGGATCGCGAGAAAATTGGGATTAAATGATGTGGGCCCATACAATGTACTTTTTAAAATAATACCTATACGTATTATTGCAATGGAAGAAATCACGCACTGTTTTGGACGAGACCGGTTTTTGGAATAAAACAAGATACTCCACAAAATCTACAGTGCCTTTCATTGCCTTGATTGGGGCCTATGGGCATGCCATGGTTTGAACATGTTGCCCCTTAGGCCGGAAAAACTGGATTTGATCGGAAATGAAGTAGCTATCCGCTGGAATGACGGAAGCGAAGATTTTTTCTCCATGGAGGTTCTCCGGGCTGCTTCGCCGAGCGCTGAAAACCAGGGGGAACCGGATCTTTTCGGGCACATGCACGGAGCCAGTGAGCAAACGGAGTTTCCCGGCGTGCGGGTGATTCATTGGCAGCCCGTGGGCGGTTATGCCATTCGCTTTGACTTCAGTGACGGACACCGAACCGGATTGTACAGTTTTGAGTATCTCAAGCGATTGGCTGGGGCCACCAGTGAGGCCTCCGAATAAAGTTCACGCTGCGCCAAGGCACCTTGACTCAGGTGAGATTGGACTTTTCGGACTTTTCGCGAAACCTTTGGGCAATTGGCACCCTTCTACCCATTCCAAAAGCGCGTGAGGTCACCTTCAGCCCGGGAGCAGCCTGTCGACGCTTGTATTCATTGAGATCCATCAGCCTGATAAGTTTTTCCACCAATGAGCGGTCATGCCCTTTGGCCACAATGCTGTCGATCGACTGATGTTCCACCAGGTAATCCTCCATTATGGCATCCAAAGTAGCGTAATCAGGCAAACTGTCCTGATCCTTCTGGTCGTGGCGGAGTTCGGCTGAAGGAGGTTTTTCAATCGTTTCCCATGGAATGATTTCTTTCGCACGGTTGATCCATCGTGAAAGGCGATAAACCATGGTCTTAGGACAATCACTAAGCACTGCCAGACCGCCACACATGTCTCCGTAAAGCGTGCAGTAGCCCACAGCCAATTCACTTTTGTTACCCGTGGTCAGCAAAAGGGATCCGAATTTGTTGGAGAGTGCCATCAAGGTCGTGCCTCGGATCCTCGCCTGGAGGTTTTCCTCAGTCACATCCTCTGCCTTGTCTGCAAAGAGATGGCTAAGGGAGCTCTTGATGACTTCAAACGCCGATTGAATAGGAATCTCTTCATAATGAATCCCTAGTGTTTCGGCTAGTTTCGAGGCATCGGTGAGACTTCCTTTAGAGGAAAATCGGGTTGGCATAGCAACCCCCATGACATGCTCAGGGCCCAGCGCTTCCACCGCGATGACTGCCGTCAATGCCGAATCGATGCCACCGGAAAGCCCGAGCAGAACCGACTGAAATCCGCATTTATGGACATAATCTCGTATCCCCAGGCCCAAGGCCTTAATAATCTGACCTTCTTCGTCAAGAACATCCAAGCCATCGGGTGAAGATGCGGTGGTTTGTTGTTGGGTATCCACCCATAGATGTTGAGCTTCAAATAACGCGGATTGGGCGACCACCCCCCTTTTTGGATCCACAAACATGCCACTACCGTCGAAAATCAGCTCGTCATTCCCTCCGACCATATTGACATAAAGAACCGGTAACCCTAACTCACTGCTTTGTGCTTCGAACAACCGCTGCCGCACGGCTACCTTTCCAACCTGCCAGGGTGAAGCCGCAATGTTGATGAGAAGACTCGCGCCCTGATCTTTGAGTTTCTGCAGGGGATTGTGACCATAGTGCGATTGGTGAATCGCCGAAGGATGGCTCCAGGCGTCCTCACAAATGGTCAATCCAAGGTGTTCCCCCATGAAGGCAATCGGGGTATTCTCTCTAGCCGGCTCGAAGTAGCGATCTTCTTCGAAAACGTCATACGTAGGAAGGCAGGTCTTGTAACGTTTGGCGACAATTTTGCCTTTTTGCAGCAATACCGCCGCATTGTAAAACGGACGACCGGCTCCACTCGCATTTCGATCAATGGTTCCCACGATCAGCCCCACAGGTCCCGTTTGTTCGGCTATGGATTGAAGGTGGTGGAGGCATTCATCGACGAAATGCGACTTGAGCAGCAAATCGCGTGGAGGATAACCTGTTAAAACCATCTCGGGACAAATAACCAGATCCGCTCCTGCCTGGACACCTTGACCGTAGGCCTCCAGAATTTTTGTCAGATTACCACCAAAGTCACCAATGGTGGGGTTGACTTGAGCCAGTAGACACTTCACACAGCCATTCTCCTTATGAAAAGTTGAACGTTGGTTAGCGCCCCACCAGGACTTGCTTGAGGGGTCCTTTTTCGCTGACGATCATGGTTCCCACTTGGATTCCTTGTTTCTTGAACCAACCTTGAGGCATCTCCAGAACAAACTGAATGTTGGCAGATTGGGCTGGAATGCTGGATTCATTGAGTGGTTCCATGTCGTGAAGTTCCAGGATGCGGCCATCTGGTGCGATATAGGCACAGGTAAGAGGCAGCAAAGTATTTTTCATGTAGAAGGAGGTTTGATGGGGCGCGTTGAAAACGAACAGCATGCCTTCGTTCTCCCCCATGCTCTCGCGGAACATCATGCCGGTGGCGATTTCCCTGACACTTCTGGCCAACTCAGCTGTGACGGTTTTGTCAGCCAAGAACAGCCGCATCGTGGGTAGCTTAGGCTGGGCATGGTCCAGGTGAAGCACCGGTGCCTCTTTTGCGACTTTAGCGGAAGGCGTCTGCTCTTCTCGTGATGTTTGCCCCAAACCGCAGCCTAGGAGGGGCGAAAAACTCAGAATAGCAAATAGCCATAGCCTGTTGATTTGCATATCGCCATTGATCATTCAAACAACAGCATTTGTCAATGGATCCCTGTGGGCGGGCCTTCATTTGATCGGAGGATCCCCCGCCCTCACGGAGTCCGAGCGACCACTCCCAGACTGAGGTTGGCGAAAGAGCCGCTCCCGCTGTGAATCCACTCACCCTGTCGGACCATGAATTCCGTCCCGGAGGCGACCTCCTGAGGAAGGCCGATGGATGTCGCTTCCGAATCCGTGGAAAGAAAATATTCGAAGATCTGGCCACCGGGCGGCTTTCGGTAAAGATGAATCTTTTCAGGGTGATCGAGTTGAGGCCCGCCCCACGCTAGATATCTCTGACCTTCTGCAAAGAGAATTTTCACATCATCCAAAGGAGGGGTCACGTGACACCTGAGAGAAGGGTCCCCCAAAAAAGCCATGGCTCTAGAGGCACCCTTTTCTGAACCATTCACCGAGGCTAAGAAGACCTCACCCAGACAAGCACCCAGGCCAACACGCCCCAGATTCCAAGGCCCAGCCATCGTACTGAGGACCCCAAGAGGTCCATCTTTGGATGAGAGACACGCTTTCATGAAACCGTCGGCCTGATTCCAATCGGCATGCCAGGATGAATAAAGCGCAAGAAAACCAACATCTGCAGCCATAGTGGAACCTTTGAAATCCTTGGTTTGAATGAGGCCTTCACCTGCTTGCAAAGATTGAGAACCCCCATAGCCACTGACGAACCCCCATAGCGACCGGTTTCCTTTGGTAAAAATTCTCCCGCTTCTCAACCGGCCGTAGTCGCCACCATAAGTCGCCCAACCGGAAGTGGCGGCGGTAGAAATGATTTTCTGATTCATGATGGGTGACAAGGTGGCATCCACAATGGTTTCCATCGCAAAGTTTAGGCGCTTATTCCGGTAAAGAATGTTTTTCCCGAGATACTCCTTCAGAAGCTTGATTTCCAGATTCGACTGCTTCTTGTCTGAACGCACGAAACGACCTTCAAGCAGCGATGGCATATTGGCAAAATCGACACGCCCAACGCCCACCTCCAACAGAGTCGGCGTTAAATCCTGATCAAATTTACCATCTCCGGGAAGGTTGCTATTAAGCTGCGAGGTCTGATTGACGTGCGATACGGAATGATCGGTCCAAATGCCATCAAGGTCTCCGTAATAAATGTCGCAAGGCCAGGCACCACGGTGATCATCCTGAGGACGAGCATGACCATCCAGTGCCCTGAAGCCTGAATAAGGAATTGGCACATGCCCAAGCAAAAGCAGCAGTCGTGTTTGATCAATCTGCTGACTCAGGTGGGTTTGCACAAGACCCTTGACGTGTGAGATAAGCGGTGGATTGCGTGACCAGTCACGGTCATCGTGTCTAGGGGACTGGGCTACCAAAACCTGCCAGCCTTCGCGCTCTAGTGTCCGGGAATAAAGCTCCAATTCAACTTGAAGCTGCGGTGCCAAAGTTTCATCGACCAGTATCAGGATGGTTCCGGGGTGCACATTGGCAGGCAAGTTATAGCCCACAGCCAGATCCCTGAGATGCTCTTTGCCGGAACGAGACTGGACCTGATATTGATAGATCTGGCCTTTTTTCAACGCCGCAGCAAAATCCTGATAATCAAACCCCTTCCATTCGGTTTCCAGCAAGGTCCAGCGGCTCTGGCCTTGAGGGCGCCTGCGAATGGCAAAGGGGCCATCCAGCGTCGGTGGCCAGCTCAAGTGAATAGAGGACTGCTTGTCATCGACTCGAGCACTCATCGACCACTGCCTGGATTCCAATTCCACCTGCTTGAGCGGAAAATTGAACCATTGAATCTCATCCAGGATACCCCCGACAGGCTGGTTTCCCGTGGGGGCGTTACCAATCGAAAGACCTGTGTCTGAAAGTGCTCGGTTGGGGGGGAGAAATGACACCCCTTGTCCAGGGCCATGGGTGACTCCGTCCACGTGAACCCATGTTCCCTCAGGCCCATAACTGACAGCTATTTCCACCCACCGATCCTTTTTAAAGTGAATGGGTACCGCTATCAGAGTCTCTCCTCGCGTGGGCGACTGGATTCCCAGCTGCAACTGCTTTCCGGTAGGATCCATGGTGATGCCCCAATAGCCTGTCATGTCAGGCGGGACCTTCCACTGCCCAAAACCCGCCAGGGTGGCATGTCGGCCAGGCCCCTGCCCACTTGTCCAATCGGGTTTGAAAAAGCATTTGAAAGTACCCCGGAGAAATGCGGCCGTTGGGGCCGTGATCTGTGTCGCTTGAAGCAGGATACCATCCATGGCTTCGCGAGAGACCAATCCCTGACCGATCATTCCGGAGGTATGAAGATTCGCAAGCGTTCCTTCAGGTACAACGGTCCACATTTTTTCCCGGATGGGTGCTGGTTGAATCAATGGATCAAATCCGAGGTACAGCGTGGCTCCTGGCATTCCAGCCTTTTCCTGGCTGGAGAGCGCAGCCGTCCATGATAGGAAGCATGCTAGGCAAAACCACACCATTCTGCGTGAAGTCCAATCACTCATGCTGTGGACGGTCTTTCTGCTGTGAAGGCAAGTTGCTCATTTTCAAAAGTGTGGCCCTTTTTTGGCTGCTATAGAAGTCTATCGGCAGAAATATGCGGTTTCTGAACACAATCTATCAATCGTCAAAAAAATCTCAATCGGTGTTGAATTGCCACCGGAACCGTGCAAAGTCTAGATCATGATGATGTTCCTGCGAAAAACAGCCCTCATGGTCCTCGCCTTTTGGACTGTGAATCCACTGCTTGGATTGGAACTGAGCATGCGGCAGAGTGGCAAAATCACCGAGGTGGTAGGCCAAGTGTTGAGCCAAAGCCACTTACGACAAAAATGGCTCGACAATGAACTTTCAGAAATTTTCTTTGATAACTACCTCGACGCGCTGGACTTGAATCACCAGATATTCTTGCAGTCCGATATTGATGAGTTTGCCGAAAAATATCGCACACAACTGGATGACTTCACCATTGGCATCTTGGACCAGAAAAGAGTCCCCAATGCAGCGCCGGCTTTCGAGATTTTTGATCGATTTAAACTCCGTCTGGCTGAGCGACGCGAAGTCATCGATGAACTTCTCAAGCAGGAATACTCTTTTGATGTGGAGGACGCGATACAGGTTAAGCGCGCAGAGGAGCCTTGGCCCAGCACTGCCGAAGAGGCGAAAGATCTATGGCGTCTGAGAATTAAATATGATTTGTTGCAAGGACGCATGGGCAAGGAGGACCTCAACGAGGTCAAGGAGCGCCTCTCCAAACGCTATGACCGCTTGGTCAAAGATTACAACACGCTCGAGCCCGACGAAATCCTGCAAATTTACCTGACCAGCCTCGCGAGTGCCTACGATCCGCACTCCGATTACATGAGCCCATCCACAGCAGATGATTTTTATATCAAGAATGTCAATAACGAGCTCACCGGCATTGGAGCCCTCCTGCGCAGCAATGAAGGGTATTGCCAAATAGTCAGCCTGGTTCCTGGTGGCCCAGCAGACAAAAGCAAGCAGATCAAACCGGGCGATAAGATCATCGCAGTAGCACAAGGAGAGGAAGAAGCCGTCGACGTGGTCGAAATGAAGCTTAACAAGGTCGTTCAAATGATCCGTGGCGAACTCAACACCCGGGTTCGATTAACCATCATTCCCGCCAAATCAGTCGATGGATCCGGCACAAAAGAAGTTATTCTACTCCGAGATCGCATTGAACTGAAGGATCAATTCTCAAAGGCGCGAATCATCACCATGAAGGATGAAAAGGGAGTCTCCCGACGTCTTGGCGTTCTTACCGTGCCCCAATACTACGAAAATGTCGCCTCGGACACCGCCAAGCTGCTCAAGAGGCTGGACAAGGAGCAAGTCGAAGGCATTGCCTTGGATCTGCGCAAAAATGGAGGGGGGATTCTTCCAGAGGCGGTTGCCCTTACGGGATTGTTTATCCCAGAGGGGCCTGTCGTTCAGGTTCAGAATTATGCCAAACAGAAGAAGATTTTGAAGGACGAAGATCCTAGCACCATTTACGATGGCCCCTTGGTGGTCATGGTCAGTCAACTCAGTGCTTCTGCAGCAGAAATTACCGCTGCAGCCCTTCAAGACTACCAGAGAGCGGTGATCGTCGGTGATCAATCCACTCACGGTAAAGGTACCGTCCAAACCCTGATGGAATTGAATCGCTTCAAGGGTACTCCCCAGCAAAGCGGCATGCTCAAATACACCATTCAAAAATTTTATCGTATCGCTGGGGGTACGACCCAGAAGCATGGTGTGACTCCAGATGTCATTCTGCCTTCCATTTACGATTACATGGAACTCGGTGAAGCGAACCTTCCCAGAAGCCTGGAGCCTGACATCATCGACGCAGCATCCTACCAATCATTGGACAGGGTGAGGCCTATCATTGAAACCCTCAAAGAGGCTTCCGAAGTTCGCATCCGTGAGGACAAGGACTTTCAATACATTTTGGACGACATTGAAAGATACAAGGAAGTCAAGAAGCGCAAGACCGTCAGCCTCAGAGAGCAGGACCGTATCGACGAAAAAGAAGAGGAAAAGGTTCGCAACAAATCGCGTCAGCGCGAAAGGCAGGCCAGAAGGTTTCCCGGGCTGAAGATTCACCGTATCACCATGGATGATGTCCGCAATGAATCCCCAGCCGTGTTGCTTTTCGACGGTGACGATCCAGCATCCTACCCCGAAGTGGTTGAAGACGAGGAAAAAGATGCGGAAGATTCTCTCGACCAGGAAGACGAGATCGATGAGGAAAGTTATGTCGGCGAAGACGAGGAAGAACAGGATAAACGCCTCGATGCCTACACCAGAGAAGGCTTGCACATCTTGCGCCACCTAATTGATGCGGGCGGCATGGCATCGCAAAAGGCTTCCACTGAGGCCCTTTCCTCCAACCTTGCTAACTAATAGCCCATTAGGGTTGCCAAAACAACCCTACCATGGGCATATTGGCCAGCGTTATGAGCAAGGTAATCAAGGGACCGGTGTATGTCGTTCAAGACAACATTGACACAGACCAGATCATTCCAGCGCAATATCTCAACCTCATTCCTACCATTGCAGAGGAATACGAAAAGTTGGGGAGCTATGCATTGTGCGGATTGCCTGACTCCCTCTACAACCAACGCTACGTAGAAGAAGGCAAGCTTGATAGCCACTACCCTATCGTGGTCGCAGGACGTAATTTTGGCTGTGGAAGCTCCCGGGAACATGCCCCTATCGCGATGGGTTCTGCGGATTGTCAGCTTGTTCTTGCAGAGAGTTTTGCCCGCATTTTTTTCCGCAACTGTGTGGCCACGGGTGAGCTTTATCCCTGTGAATGCCCGGAACGACTGTGTGAGATACTACAAACGGGGGATGTGATATCAGTCGATCTCGATGCCTGTCAGATCGAAGTAGAAACCACCGGAAAGACCTACACGTTCAAACCTTTGGGAGATGTACGCTCCGTGGTCGATGCGGGTGGACTCTTCAATTACGCGCGGGAGCATGACATGATTTCCAATTGAGGCCCAGGTCTCACCACCTGGTCCACTACCGTGCATGGTCATCGCAGGGGAAGACAATTCCCATTCGCGTCAAAACGCATGGGAACGGGGCCTTCTATCAGCTTAAGTCCCGAGTGCGACTTGGCTTCCTGCAAAAGGGATACGGACCCCTCCATCACATCAAGGTTCAATGTATCCCGAATCCGAAGAATACGCGCCTCTTTAGAGACATTCTGAGTGAGGGAACTCAATGCCCACCGGATAACATCCACATCCTTTTCAAAGTGTATGGGCACCTTGGCCCCATTGAGTGTCATAGCGGTGACGGCATTAACGAACGTGGTTGCGTGATCCATGGAGCGGACCAATCGTGATGTCGTGAAATCCGCCATGCCAATACCAATCGCGTTCCCATGAGATTCGGGGCTCAGCTCCCTCACCATAATACGCTTGATTCTGGGATGCTGCGGCTGCTCTGCAAAATGGGTCGAGTATCCGTGAACCCCACGCCCAATGATGTTGGGATCCATTCCGGAACCACTGAGATTCTTACCCATCCGATCCACAATGAGGAGGTCAATGTGATCAAAGGGCAGCGCTGGCATCAACGCCTTCGCCCTTTGGAATAAACATGCTTCCTGTTCCAACAATTCCTCAGCCTTCACAGGGTGAACAGATTCGGTATCGTGACGCGCGTTTTCAATCACCGCGATGCCACCCAGAACTGGCATGGTCTCAAGAATCTTTGCGGCATGGGCTCTGAGAATGGTTTCGTATCCATGTTCCAAGGATGAGCGATGAAAGGCGGAGGCACCCTCGCGCTTACCGAGTCCTACCACGAGCATCTTCATCAGACCACTTCCAACCATCCCTTTGAAATCCGTATGGGGTTTGATCCTGTTGACGACGAGAACGCCATCGAGTTCTGCTGCGACAGAACTCCAATAAACCGAAGTGCCAAGGTGGCTCTCACCGAGCAAGATGGTTTCCATCGACGGTTCGAGTGAAGCCCCACAATTTTGCGATGTGATACCATACTCTGCCAGCACGGTGGCTTGCCCTTGAGCTGTGGCACCTCCATGGCTGCCCATGGCAGGAATGAGCACAACTTGAACCCCCAGCTCATTCAGATGCTGGCAGACATCCTTGACGAGCGAAGCCCCATGAGCCAGGCCACGACTGCCGACCGCCACTCCAATTCGATTGCCGGGTGATAATCCTTTGGAGAAAGGTTTTAGCAGGGACTGCACTTCCCACAGGGGTTCATCTTGGTCGGGCACCTGCCAAGATGTTTCCATGGTAAACATCTGTGGAAGCTCCAGCTGAGGAGTGGTGGCGGGGGATGGCACTGGGGAATGTTAGGGCTATTGAAGAGTTTCTGAAACACTTAAGTGACCCAAGGCAAGTAAACCGTAAAAGGTATACTCCGGATCAATATGATCTTCGTGCCAATGACCATGAAACCCCCCCACATTACTCCATAGAGAATCTAGAAAATCCAGGCACCGCTCCCTCATAGAAATCTCCAGCGGCTGATTGTCCCCGGACAGGGCATGCAGGGCCGTCGCTGTGGAAAGCAAATCGGGAATCGGCGCCTGGGGTGCAGCCAGAAACCCTCCCATCGGATGGGCCATTTGCAGTATCCATTGAGTCGTTTCGGCATCCGGAAAACAGCCAAATTGGCGAAGGGTTGTGAGCGCTGCAGCCGTAGCATTCGTGGAGGGTATGGCCACTGACCTTTCGTTACTCCACGCCGACTTCCCCGCCCGCAAGCCGTCCAGTGAGGCGAGAACCTCCGAGCGGATTGATGACAGATCCCACCCCAAATCCTGAAGGGCTCCTACCGCTAGAAAGGTCGCGTAAGCCGTACTTTCATCGTTACCTTGCTGAGGATGAAACCCACCATCGGCTGAACGGTGACTCCACAGGCGCTCGAGAAAGGGAGCTTTGGAGATTTCCTTCCCTAAAACCATCGATGCACATCGAACCAGGCAGCAGAAATGGACGAAATCAAGGGAATCACCGCACTCAAAAGACTTTAAATAATCCGCAAAACCATCCAATGGGTGTTTGGACTGCAGACATTGCAGGGCATCAAATGCAAAAACAGAGTAGTAAAGGTCAGGCATGCCCTCCCGGTTAACAAAGCCGCCTGCGATGTGACGCTGCCCAAGAAGATAATCTTCAATCAACTGGGTGGAATCTCCCAGTAATTTGGGAGCCAGACGAGCTACTTGAATCATTTCCAACCGAATACTCACAAATTATCCTTTGTTGTCTTTTTGTGGGGATGAAGGGCCTGATCACGGGTCATGATCCGCTCTCCCCTAGCTTAAATTCTGGCACAATTGAGCGTAGCAACGACTCATCGAAACATTTTCCCCAGAGGCAATCCTCGACCAGCTAGGACTCATTTCCCGAAGGGTTTTGACGCATCCCAAAAGAATCTCCAGAGCCTTATGGGCTTCTTCCTCGCGACTCATGGCATGCCATGATAAAGTCAGACAACTTCGCAAAAATCCCTCTGGCAGTCCACACACACGCGTCAGTCGATCCGCTTCACCCTGACTCACTCGACAAGAGACACCTGAGTGACACTCCAAGCCCCTGACGTTGGCCATCAGCATCAACGCTTCTCCATCCACACCATCGATGGCGACAGTGAGGTAATGAGAAAGGTCAGAGCGGGCATCTTCTCTTTTGAGAATGGCCACTCCGTCCAGATGATGCTCCAAGCCTTCTGCGAGCACATGACGAATACGCCTTACGGTGTCCATCACTTGTGGGTTTCCCTGCGGTGAGCGCGCACTAGCCTCCCCTGCCCCTACAATGGCAGCCATGGATTCCATCCCGGGGCTGAGGGCGGCTTCACTTCGTTCGCCCGGCAACAGCGAACCCATGGGCGTGCCCTTCCGTCGATAAAGCAACCCAACCCCTGCAGGCCCATGAAACCGGTGTGGGGCCAGGCTCAGCACGGAAACGGGGATACGACTGACGTCAATGGTATGCCACCCTCCACCATGCGTTGCATCCACGAACAGTGCGACACCTTTGGAATCGCACGCATTCGCAATCGCCTCCAAGGATTGGACACTTCCCCATTCGGGAACCGTCAGTGGCAGGCTCACCATGAGAGGATGACTTTGAATCTGCTCCAGCAATGAGTCCAGCTTAGCCAAGCCATGCACATTCACTGGAAATTCTCGTCGTCTGCAGCCCCATCGCTGGGTCATCGAGTCACACAAGCGCACGGAAGGCGCATCACAAGCAGAACTGAGCCAGTCACCCTGAACGCCCTCCATGGCCAGGGTGTAGCCCATGATAGCCAGATGATTGGCCTGGAGATCGCTTTGGGTGAAGTAAATCTCCTCCGGAGAGTCTGCTCCGATCATGGCAGCGACTTTCTCTCGCGCTTCCCAGTTGGCCTTGCGAGCCTTTTTTGCGGAAAGGTAGGCAGCGTCCGAGCGGCCATGACACATTTCCAGGAAGGGCAGCATGGCCTCCAATATTTCGGGAAGCAAGGGGGTAGTTGCCTGGGCATCAAAATAAATTCGATGATCAAGAGGTTTCATCGGATCGCTTCCAAAAAGGCTCCTGCTTGTTGTTCCATATTGGTGGTCTCATCGTATGCTTGCCTGAACACGCTTAGGCTATCTTCAGAGGCTCAGTGGCAAAAGTCCATGTCAGGAACGCATCATTCGATGGATTCATCAGGTGATGCGAGATGATTTTTCCATGTTTGACCTCATCATGGCGATTTTTTAGGCTCGTCGCTCTTTGAGACAATGAAAGTATTGATCTGCGATCCCATATCACCTGAAGGAATTGAATTTTTCAAACAGCAATCGACCTTGGAGGTCGTTGTCCTCGAGCAGCGGCCCAGTGAGGAAGACCTCATCTCCATGGCCCAGGATGTAGCGGCCTATGTCGTGCGGTCAGAGACAAAAATCACAGCCAAGGTCATGGAGCACTCCCCCCAACTCAAGGTTGTGGGGCGAGCCGGTGTAGGTGTCGATAACGTGGATGTGGAGACTGCCACCAGGAGGGGTGTGGTGGTCATGAACACGCCAGGTGGTAATACGATTTCAACAGCTGAACTAACCTTCGCAATGCTCATGTCGTTGGCCCGGAAAATTCCACAAGCCCATATGTCCATGGCTCAAGGCCAGTGGAACCGTAAATCCTATCAAGGGACGGAGCTTTTCGGGAAGAAATTAGGTATCCTAGGTCTGGGCAGGATCGGCAGTGAAGTCGCCAAGCGGGCCAGAGCCTTTGGCATGGCGGTGCTAGCCTTCGACCCTTATCTCTCTCCCTCCAGGGCCAAGGCCATGGAAGTCGAGGTAGCCAGTCTGGATGACATCTACTCGCAGAGCGATTTCATTACCGTGCACATGCCCATGACGGATGAAACCCGCGGCATGGTCAACAAGGCAGCCTTTTCCAAAATGAAAGAGGGTGTTCGCATTCTGAACTGTGCTCGAGGCGGGATCGTAAACGAGGTCGATTTGGTCGAAGCTATCAAGCAAGGAGTGGTCGCCGGAGCTGCCATGGACGTCTACGAATCCGAGCCCTTGGCTGCAGATCACCCATTCCGAAGCATGCCAGAGATCGTCACAACACCTCACTTGGGGGCCAGCACAAGAGAAGCGCAGACCAATGTCGGCATTGAGATCGCGGATTCCATTACAGCCTATCTCACAACCGGGGCTGTCCAAAATGCAGTCAATATGCCAAGTCTCGATGCCAAAACCTACGAGAAGGTCAAACCCTACCTGACTCTTGGCCAAAAACTCGGGCGCCTTGTTTCTCAGCTTGCCCCCCAACAAAATGATCGACTGGTCATTACTTTCGGTGGGAAGGCTTCGGATGTACCCTTTGATCCCATAGCGCGTTTCGTGCTTACCGGATTTCTGGCCAATGCCGGAGGCAACAACGTCAACCAGATCAATGCAAAATCCATGGCCGAATCGCTTGGCATTCTGGTGGAACAAGTTCAATCCAATGAGGCTACTGATTTCATCGAAT
>Ga0255776_10004301_pt1 | contig 15075 bp, 16 predicted proteins | sample 071ome_19_FD_179974 | JGI IMG/M metagenome (GOLD analysis project Ga0255776, IMG submission 179974) | Coastal salt marsh microbial communities from the Groves Creek Marsh, Skidaway Island, Georgia - 071413AT metaG (version 2) | ecosystem: Environmental > Aquatic > Marine > Intertidal zone >... | reverse complement strand
CAGTACCGGCATCTTCGCTGACGGCGTCGCGGTGCGGAAGGTGGGCCAGCTGACGTTCGATGTCTGCCGGGAACTGCTGGATGACATCGTCACGGTATCTACCGACCAGGTCTGCGCCGCGATGCGTTCCATTTTTGAAGAGTCGCGTGCCGTGGTGGAGCCGGCCGGCGCGCTGGGTGTGGCGGCGGCTTTGAAATACGCACAGGAGCATCGCCCACGCGGGGACTGGGTGGCGATGCTGTGCGGCGCCAATATTAACTTTGACCGGCTGGGCCACGTGGCGGAGCGCTGCGCGCTGGGTGATGGCGCAGAGGCGCTGTTATCCGTGACCATTCCGGAGCGGCCGGGCAGCTTCCTGGAGTTCTGCGGCGCCCTGGGGCATTCATCGGTGACGGAGTTCAACTATCGGTTTAACGGCAGCAAAGACGCGCGCGTGTTTGTAGGGGTCAAGCTGGAGGAGGCGCTGGAGCAACTGACCAGTCGGCTGCACAAGCGGGACTACCGCGTCACCGATCTGTCCGGCAACGAGGTGGCCAAGCTGCATTTACGACACATGGTGGGCGGGCTACTGCCCAGCACGGAGCGTGAGCGCATCGTGCAATTTGACTTTCCCGAGCGCCCGGGTGCCTTGCTGGAATTCCTGACCGTGCTGGCGGGGCGCTGGTCGATCAGCCTCTTTCACTACCGCAACCATGGCTCGGCGCATGCCTGGGTGCTGGCGGGCTTCTTGGTGCCCGAGTCCGATGACGCGGCTTTTGCGGCGTTCCTGGAAGAAACCGGATACCGCTTTGCCGACCAGACCGGTAACCTGGCCTGTACCGATTTCCTGGCTCCGCCGGAGTCATTACGGCCGGCACTCGGCCAGGCGGTCAAAGCCGTCACCGGGGGTGGCTGAAGCTCAGCGCCCGGTGAAACGCGGGGCGCGTTTTTCCAGGAAGGCCGACGTGCCCTCTCGCATGTCCTCGGTGCCGAAAACCTCGCCGAAATAGCCACTTTCCAGATCGAGACCGGCTTCGAGGTCGCTATCGGCGCCGCGGTTGATCGCGTCCATGATGCAGCGCATGGCTGTTGGCGCCGAGGCAGCCAGCTTGTCCGCCAGTGCTTTGACCGTGGCGCCCAGTTCTTCCGGTGCAACCACGCGGTTGACCAAGCCCAGCTGCAGGGCGCGCTCGGCATTGATGGGGTCGCCGGTCAGCGCCATTTCCATGGCCAGTCCCCGAGGTATCAGCCGCGACAGTCTTTGCGTGCCACCGTATCCCGGCAAGACGCCCAGCTTGATCTCGGGCAGCCCCAGCATGGCGTTGCTGGAGGCGATACGCAGCGTGCAGGCGAGCGCCATCTCGCAACCGCCGCCCAGGGCGAAACCATTGACCGCCGCGATGACCGGTTTGCCCAGATGCTGAATCCTCAGCGTGAGGGCCTGGCCCTGGCGCGACGCCGCCGCGGCGCCCGCCGCGTCAAGGCCCTGGAGTTCGGCGATGTCCGCTCCGGCGATAAATGCCTTGGGCCCGGCGCCGGTCAAAACGACCACGCGAATGGACGCTTCGTTGGCTGCCCGTTCAAATGCCTGGTCCAGCGCACCGATCATGGCGCGATTGAGCGCGTTGAGCTTGTCCTGGCGATCGATGGTGATGTGGCAGACCTGGTTCACAGTCTCCATGTGGATAGGTGTGTTGCTCATGCTTGGAACCTCGGGCGGGAAAGGGCTCTATTTTAGTCAATCAAACCCGTGCCGGGGAATGTAAGAAATCGCACAAAGTAAAAGGCGCCGGATTCGGCGCCTCTTTTGGTGACCGGTAGAGGGTCTGCAACGTCAGCGCGACTGCAGCTCAGTACCGGTTTTGGGAGATTCGACGGGGCTTAGGCTCAATAGGTCGCCGCGGGCGAAATTGTCCCTCAGCGTGATAAAGAGGGCGATCCAGCTGGAAGAGAACAGGGGGACCTGCGCGGCCACTGTCTGCGCGTTATGTACATGGACTCGGTTCATTTTTTTCGCTCCACTTCTCATTCTGCTGTCACTTTGCCTTCGCTAAGTGCCTTCACCCTGTAAACGCACTGCATCTTCTAAAAGGTTGACGGTATTTCTTGTATTTTGGTTACAACTAATTGCGGGCGGCGTATCAGGCGCGATCGTTAAAACCGGGCTCCGCCCTGATGTTTACCTGTCCGAAGGGCCGGTCCGGCCCAACTCCCGGTCGATTTCGAACTCGCGCGAAGTGACGAAGGCCTCCATGCGCTGCAAGCGAAGATCGAGTTCGCGGAAGCGATGTTTGACACTGCTGAAAACATCGGCGGGCGCATTGCTGACACCGCGCCAGAAATCTTTCTCTTTTTCATCCAGTTTGGGCTCCGCCGGCCGCACCGGCAGGACGATGGCGAGAATCACGTAGCTGATCACGGTGAACGGCATGAAAAAGATCGCGCCCGCCGCGGTCACTGCCCTTACGCCCTTGCGGTTGAAACCGAAATATTCCGCGACGCCGGCGCACACGCCCGCAATCATCGCGTTCTCCCGGTCCCGGTAGAGGCGGTGGGGATTGCTGCGCTCGTAAAGATCACTCATGGCGTTGTCTCCAACTGGGCGCTTCGATGTCCAGGATGCGCTCCAGGGTCTGAATGCGTTCTTCCATCCGAGCGCTGGACTCCCAGACTTCGCTGAGCATCTTCTCGTCCTCGGGCGTCAGGCCCTTGGAGGTTTTCCACTTGGTGATGTAGTGAAATACGATCCACAGTGGGAAACAAACGGTCAGTAACAGAACGGGAATGACGTCAGACATCGTCTTTCTCCTTTGGCTCATCAGTCACTTTGGACTTGAGCTCTTCCAGTTCCGATTCGATCCGGTCATCGCCCTCCAGGCCCTCGATTTCCTCGGCCAGCGTTTTGCGGCGCCCCATGTCCATGGCTTCGCCTTCTGACTCGACCCGGTCGATCTTGCGCTCTGCGTTCTCGAACCGGAACAGCATTTCGTCGATGCGGTCATCGTGAATATGCTTGCGGGCGGCCAGTTGGCTGTGCGCGGTCTTATGCCGGATGACCAGGCTGCGTTGACGCTTCTTGGCGTCGTTCAGCTTGCTCTGCAGCTTGGAGATGTCTTCATTGAATTTCTCCAGTTGCGCGTCCAGAGCCTGCTTTTCATCCTGCAGTTGCTCAATGCGGTCGGTCATCGCCTGTTTCTCTGACAATGCGGCCCGTGCGAGGTCCTCGCGTTCCCGTCTCACAGCCAACTCGGCCCGACGAGCCCATTCGGCCTGTTCTCGCTCCAGGTGCTCGATGTGCCTGGTGTGCTCCTTGCGATCGGCAATGCACTTGGCGGCGGCGGAGCGGATCTCCACCAGCGTATCCTCCATTTCCTGGATCATCAGCCGAATGATCTTTTCTGGTTCCTCGGCTTTTTCCAGCAGGGAGTTGATATTGGCATTGATAATGTCACTGAGTCTCGAAAAAATGCTCATTGCGACGAATCTCCTGCGATGGTTTCTGTCGAAAAGATTAATGCAGGGATCATGCCACTCTGTATCGTGATTCTATCTTACTGATAATAATGCGTTAATTTCGCTGCCGACGGTAGTCTCCGGTCTTTTCGCTTTTTCCGGTGGTCAATTCCGCCAATACTTGGTTGAACTTGGGGGGGTGCGCGAAGTCAGACTGCTCGGGTTTTGTGTTTCGAGCCGGTGGTAGATACATAAGCCGGTCCAGGGCGCTACCAGGGCCTCTACATTATTTTTCAGTCTTATGGGCTGACACGCCTTGGGTTGCTCCTGTAGAATGACCCCCTTTTTCCAATCCGGCCGGGTGGCCGGAACACCGAATCAACCGGAGGAAACGCGATGCGATTCAAGTTCGCCATTTCCCTGCTCCTGGTTTTGGCGGCAGGCACTTCCTGGGCTCAGGATCTCACCACTGAAAAAGGCAAGCTCAGCTACGCTGTGGGTTGGGACCTGGGTTCCGATATTGCGCGCCGCAGCACCGATTTCGATGTCGAGGCGCTGATCCAGGCCATTCGTGACACCAACGCGGGCGCCGATCCGCAAGTAGCGCCCGAAGAGATGCGGACGCTGTTGACCGCGCTGCAGGAAAAGGTTCGCGCGGAGCAGCTGGAAGCATTCCAGAAGCTGGCCGCGGAAAACCTGACCAAGAGTGAAGAATTCCTCGAGCAGAACAAGGGCAAGACCGGCATCGTCGTCATGCCCAGTGGTGTTCAGTACCGCGTCATCGAAGAGGGCGACGGCGCAAGGCCGCAACTCGACAGCACCGTGCGCGTCCACTATCGCGGCTCCAAAATGGACGGCCGGGAGTTCGACAGCTCGTTTGCCCGCGGCGTGCCCGAGGAATTCACCGTGGATGCCGTGCTCCAGGGCTGGCAGGAAGTGCTTCCCCTGATGAAGCAAGGTTCCACCTGGCAGATCTTCGTCCCGCCCGAACTGGCATTCGGTCAACGGGGTAACCCCCCGGTCGGCCCCAACGAGGCCTTAATGTTCGATCTCAAGCTGATTGAAATCATCCAGTAATGCAAAGAGCCGCCGGGTGCGGGTCGCCCGGCGGACATATCCCTGCACCCGCCGGTTTGCCTGGCCTTCACGGTCAGGCTGTGCCCGGTGAGTTTGTGTTCAGTTCCTTCTCGCTCGGTTCGGCGTGGCAAGAACAGCTGCGCGCGGCGGTCACTCCGCTGGTGCACGGCGTTGCTCCACTCAAGGTCATGGGATACGGCCCGGATGGGGAGCGTGGAGCGCGACCGGACAGAACGGCCGCCGTCCTGGTGCCGGTTCTGGACGAGCGCGAACCCCGTGTGCTCCTGACGCGCAGAGCGGACGGATTGCCACAGCACGCGGGGCAGGTCAGTTTTCCTGGTGGCAGGGCGGAGCCCGCGGACGCAAGCGCTGTTCACACCGCCTTGCGTGAGGCGTTTGAAGAGATTGGGCTGCCGGAAAGCAACGTCACGCCGGTGGGTTTCCTGGACCGCTTTGACATCATTTCCAATTACCGGATTCTGCCCGTGGTAGGCCTGGTTAAAACACCGGATCAATGGCTGCTCGATGAATGCGAGGTCGCAGAGGTATTCTCGGTGCCGCTGAGTGTGGCCGCCAACCGCGACAAATATCAGAGGCGCGAGTATCGTCGTGGCGATACGCGCTATGTCGGTCACTTCATGGAATGGCAAGGGCATACCGTCTGGGGGGCCACAGCGGCGATGTTGCTCAATCTTGGGGACAGGCTGATGCGTCATCGGCCTGCGGAATCGGCATGAGCGATTCTGTTCGGGTGGCTCCTGAAACCCTGGCCCGATGGGTGGCGCAAGAGCGCTGCGTGGTTTTCGACTGCCGATTCAACCTGGCCGACCCCGATGCCGGGCGCTCGGCATGGCTGGAAGGACACATCCCCGGCTCGGTTTACGCGCACCTCGATAATGACCTCGCCGGGCCGGTGACGTCAGCGTCCGGGCGGCACCCCTTGCCCGCCCCGGAGCCATTTGCCGAATTTCTGGGCCGGTCCGGGTGGCAGCCAGGCAAGCTGGCCGTAGCCTATGATGGCGGCGGGGGCATGATTGCCGCCCGCTTCTGGTGGCTCATGAGGTATTTCGGGCTGGACGGTGCTCACTTGCTCGACGGTGGTCTGGCTGCCTGGAGGAAAGCTTCTCTGCCGCTGGAAGAGGGCGCATCCGATGTTGTTTCCTGCGACCCACCAGACGTTTTCCCGCGCCATGACCTCGTGATGTCGGTGCATGATGTCGAGCGGGCTCTGCACAGCGGGGAGATTGCCCTGCTGGATGCCCGCGCCGAGGGCCGATTCCGGGGTGATTATGAGCCGCTCGACTCCGTGGCTGGTCACGTACCGGGCGCGCTCAATTTTCCCTGTGAGCACAATCTTGAAGACGGCCGGCTGAAATCGGCGGCGGATTTGCGCGAGGCCTACGAGGCGGTGCTTCCGGCTGGCGTGCCGGTGGTGCACATGTGCGGCTCTGGAGTGACCGCGTGTTTTAATTTTTTGGCCATGGAAGAGGCGGGTTACACCGGTGCCCGGGTCTATGTCGGGTCGTGGAGCGAGTGGATCAGAGATCCAAGCCGTCCGATTTCAACCGGCGACTAAGCTTTCATGAGGCGTAATACGCGAATGGTGCAGCGGATACCCTGATTACCGCTCAGGCCGCTCGTTCTATGGACCGTCGCATAAGAAGGGTGGCTCAAATGCGGCACGGCAGGCCTGCACCTCGTCCACGGTGAGGTCTTCTCGAAAAATCGGCGCGTCCAGCGCATCCTCCGCGTTGGGATCGTATTCGAAGACATAGCCATACCAGAGCCCACTGCCGTCAAGCAGGTCCTCGAATCCGATCTCGAATTGAACCGCGCCATTTCCGTCAAAGGCAATGTGTTGCGCATACTCGAGTTCGTCCGAGTAGCAGACAAACTGCGTATCCGATATATGCGACATTCTCTCGTACACTTTTTCCGGCGAGATAAGGGCGCATTCTGGGTCTTTTTTGACCAGTCCGGGCCCTATCACGTAAACGGGCCGTTCTTTGGCTTTTCCGCTTTTATTGGGTTTATCAGCCAAGCTGATGGTGCTGGCCGTCAGCATGACAAAAAACAAAAGGCTGAATCGGATCATTTCAAAATCTCCCTTGACGAGTTGCGAAGGCGCGCGGTCCCCTTGTTTACCAGATACGTTTAAATTCGACCCTGTGAACCATAACCTAATTTGTAGCAACTCTCACTTGGCTATTGCCTTGCTGCAGCCTACCGATCTGGGGACTTGATTGGGGGCAGTTGGTCAGGCGCAGAGAAATCCCCGAGCGTCAATAGTGATGAGCAACAGAGCTATCTCGAGCGGTTCTTGAGTTGTTCAACCAGTCCGTGCAATACCTCCTGAGTCTCGCGGGCAAACCAGTGGTCAACAATTTCCTCCAGCCCCTCTCCGCCGTACTCGGTGAACCAGCGTTTAAAATCAGCGCGCGTCAGAATGCGGTTGCGCAACATGGCTTCCCGCGGAAGCTTCAGCAACTGCTCACACCATTCCACAGCGGCGGTCACGGTCTGTTCGGCGTCGCTGGCGAGGCTGTCCACCATTCCAAACTCAACGGCCTCAGCCGGGCTCATGAGGCGGCCGCTCACAATCATGCGTTCTGCCTTGTGCGGCCCGGTCAGGCGCACCAGGGCGTTCATGATGGGCTCGGGCACCACCAGCCCGACCTGCGTTTCGTTGAGCCCAATCCGATAGCTGCCCTCGGTCATGACGCGATAGTCGCAAAACAGGCTGAGCACCGCGCCGCCCGCCGGGCAGTGACCGGTAATGGCGGCGGCGACCGGGACCGGTGAGCAGGCGGTGGTTTCCAGCAAGGTGAACAGACTTCTCCACATCTCGCTGATACCTTCACGATCCAGTGCGATCAGTTCGGGCACATCGAGACCCGCCGAAAACAGGCCGGGCCGTCCGGAGATAACAATGGCGTCAAAGTGCTCGCCCGCTTCCACGATGGCCTGTTTCAGCCCATCCATGAGCTCGATATTCAGAGCGTTGACAGGGGGGCGGTCCAAACGCAATTCGCGCACCTGGCCGTGATCGATGATCGTCAGCATTCTTCGTCTCCCGCGCCGTGATGGGTTCAGGCGCTCTTTCGCTTGGTCGTTTCCAATTTCAACATTCGGGACAAAAATTGCCCCGTGTAGGACTGCGGCATGCCGGCAACCGCCTCCGGTGTGCCGGCCGCGATAATGCGTCCACCCTTGTCACCCCCCTCCGGGCCGAGATCGACGATCCAGTCCGCCGTTTTGACGACATCCAGATTATGCTCGATCACGACCACCGTGTTGCCGTGATCACGCAGGCGGTGGAGTACATTCAGCAGCATTTCGATGTCCTGGAAGTGCAGCCCTGTTGTCGGCTCATCCAGGATATATAGTGTCTGCCCCGTGTCCCGCTTGGACAGTTCCTTGGCCAGCTTGATGCGCTGAGCCTCGCCGCCGGAGAGTGTGGTAGCGCTCTGTCCCAGCGTGATATACGAAAGGCCCACCGCCACCAGCGTTTCCAGCTTTCTGGCCACTGACGGCACGGGGCTGAAAAACTCGAGCGCGTCCTCGACGGTCATGCCGAGCACCTCGCTGATATTTTTGCCCTTGTACAGCACGCTGAGCGTCTCGCGGTTGTACCGTTTGCCGTGGCAAACATCACAAGGCACGTAAATATCCGGCAGGAAATGCATTTCCACCCGGATCAGCCCGTCACCCTGGCAGGCCTCGCAGCGCCCGCCCTTGACATTGAAGCTGAACCGCCCGGGTTTGTAACCCCGTGCCCTCGATTCCTGGGTGCCCGCGAAAAGCTCGCGGATGGGCGTGAAAAGCCCGGTGTAGGTGGCGGGGTTGGAGCGGGGCGTGCGGCCGATCGGAGACTGGTCAATGTCGACGACTTTGTCGAACAGTTCCAGATTCTCAACCGATTCAAAGGGCGCCGGCTGCTTGCTCGAGTCGTACAGTTTCTGCGCCGCCAGGCGGTGCAAGGTATCGTTGATGAGCGTTGACTTGCCTGAGCCTGACACCCCGGTGACACAAACCAGCAGGCCGGCGGGAATTTCCAGGTCGACCCGCTGCAGGTTATTGCCGCTGGCGCCCTTGAGCCGCACGATCCGGTCGGGGTCGACTGGGTGCCTGGTTTTTGGCACGAGAATCTCACGTTTGCCCGACAGGTACTGGCCGGTGACCGACGTCGGATCGGCCTCCATTTCCGCAGGCGTTCCCTCGAATACAACCTTGCCGCCATGCACCCCGGCGCCCGGCCCCATGTCCACGACGTGATCGGCGGCGCGGATGGCTTCCTCGTCATGTTCGACCACGATCACTGTATTGCCGATGTCACGCAGATGAACCAGGGTTTTCAGCAGCCGGGCATTGTCGCGCTGGTGCAGTCCAATGGAGGGCTCATCGAGAATGTACATCACCCCGACCAGCCCGGCGCCAATCTGGCTTGCCAGCCGAATTCTCTGTGCTTCTCCGCCTGACAGGCTATCTGCCTGCCGGTCCAGTGTGAGGTAGTCCAACCCCACATTGACCAGGAAGTTGAGCCGGTCATGGACTTCCTTGACGATCTTGGCCGCAATCTGGCCCTTGCGGCCCTCGAGTTCCAGCGCTTTGAAAAACGCGAGGCATTGTTCGATGGACCAGGCCGTGACGGTCGGCAAGTTGATATCCGCCACGAAAACATGCCTGGCTGATCGGTTCAGGCGTTGCCCCTCGCACTCGGGGCAAGGCTTGATTGAAATGTATTTCGCCAGTTCCTCGCGGACGATTCTCGCTTCGGTCTCGCGATAGCGGCGTTCCAGATTCGGGATCACGCCGGCAAAAGGGTGCCGGCGCCTGCGCGTGCCCCCGTCACCCAGATATTGAAATTCGATGACTTCGTCACCGCTGCCGTACAGCACCACGTCACGCACGGTATCCGGGAGATCCTCAAACGGCGTGTCAACGTCGAAATCGTAATGCTTTGAGAGCGCGCGAATGATTTGAAAATAGTAGGCATTGCGCCGATCCCATCCGCGCACCGCGCCGCCTGCCAGGCTGAGCGAGGCGTTGCTCACCACCCGGTCAGGGTCAAAAAACTGGCTCATCCCCAGGCCGTCGCATTTTGGGCAGGCGCCATTGGGGTTGTTGAAGGAAAACATGCGCGGTTCGAGTTCCTGCAGGCTGAAATCGCAGTGAACGCAGGAGAAGCGCGCGCTGAAAAGCTTTTCACTGAAACCACCCTCGCCACTCATCGGGGCGACCACGGCCAGTCCGTCGGACAGGGTGACCGCGGTTTCAATGGACTCGGCGAGCCTTTGCTTGAGGTCTTCCCTGATCCGGAATCGGTCGATCACCACGTCGATGGTGTGTTTCTTGCGCAGTTCCAGGGTGGGTACCTGGTCAATTTCATGGATATCGCCGTCCACCCGAACACGGACGAACCCTTGCGCGCGCAGTTCTTCGAATAACTGCGCGTACTCGCCCTTTCGGTTGCGAACCACCGGCGCCAGCAGCATCGCTTTACTTCCCTCTGGTATCGCCAGTACCTGATCCACCATCTGGCTGATGGTCTGAGCTTCCAGCGGCAAGCCATGGTCAGGGCATCGCGGCGTACCGACGCGGGCGAAGAGCAGGCGCAGGTAGTCGTAAATTTCCGTGATGGTGCCGACCGTTGATCGGGGGTTGTGGGAGGTCGACTTTTGCTCGATCGAGATGGCGGGGGACAGGCCTTCGATGTGATCTACGTCCGGTTTTTCCATCATCGACAAAAACTGCCGAGCGTAAGCGGAGAGCGATTCCACGTAACGCCGCTGTCCTTCGGCGTAAATGGTGTCAAAGGCCAGCGAGGATTTGCCCGAGCCCGAAAGCCCGGTAATGACAATCAGCCGGTCCCGTGGCAGATCGAGATCGATATCTGCCAGGTTGTGAGTGCGGGCGCCCCTGATTTGGATGTTTTCCATGACCTCGAAGCCTGAATACAAACCACCTACTATACTCCGCAAAACAACGTCCGGGCAAAGTGTTGAGCGCTGTTGGTGAAGCACCGTTTTTCCATGGTCTATCAGCTTGACCGCGCCGCATAAAACCGCTAACATTCCCGCCCTTTTGCAGGGTCCTTCTTCAACGGAGCGGATATCCCATGTACGCAGTATTTTCAACCGGTGGGAAGCAATACCGAGCGACCACCGGAGACATCATCAAGGTTGAGAAACTCGAGGCCGAAAAGGGCTCGACGGTCGAGCTTGAACAGGTGCTGATGGTAGGCGAAGGCGAAGACGTCAACGTCGGCTCGCCCTACATCGAGGGCGGCAAGGTGCTGGCCAAGGTCGTTGAGCACGGACGTGGCGAGAAGATTAAAATCATCAAGTTCAAGCGCCGCAAGCATCATCTGAAACGCCAGGGCCATCGGCAGTATTTCACGGCGCTGGAGATCACGGACATCGTAGCGGCCGGCAAGCCCAAGGCCAAAGCTGCGGCAGAGGCCCCGGCTGAAAAGCCAGAGGAGGCCAAGCCGGCGGCCAAAAAGGCGGCCAGCAAAAAGGCGGCCAGCAAAAAGGCTGCTGCCAAGAAAACGGCCAGTAAGAAGAAGGTAGCCAAAAAGACGGCCGCCAAAAAGGCCGAGGCGTCAGAGAGCAAGGGCGAAGAGTAAGCCCGGAGGTATTGAACAATGGCACATAAAAAGGCAGGCGGCAGCACGCGTAATGGCCGCGATTCGAATCCCAAGTACCTGGGTGTAAAGCGTTATGGTGGTGAGTCGGTTTTGGCCGGCAACATCCTGGTTCGCCAGCGCGGCACCCGGTTTCATGCGGGTGACAACGTGGGCGTAGGCCGTGACCACACGCTCTTTGCGCTGTCTGACGGCAAAGTCAGGTTCGAGCAGCGCGGGATGCCCAAACGCAAGTTTGTGAGCGTCGAGACCAGCGAAGACTGACGCAAACGCCATCCAGACCTCAAGACCCCGCTGCTGCGGGGTTTTTTGTGTCAAGGGTATATGCTGTCCCGGGCCGACCCTCAGGCATCGCTGCACCGCTTCATCCAGCCTGTTCAAGGTCTCCTCCGTGAAAATCGTCTTCAACTCCTCCGTAACTGCCGGCGGGGACCCTGCCGGACCGCGACGCCCAACCCGCTGCGGGCTGTAAACCATGAATTAAATGCAGACAAACAGTAAGATTGGCGCATCTTAGCCGGTGCCAGGGTCTGTATGAAATTCGTCGATGAAGCCACCATTCATGTCAAGGCGGGCAAGGGCGGCGATGGCTCAGCGTCTTTTCGTCGCGAGAAATACATTCAATTCGGCGGTCCGGATGGCGGCGACGGTGGCCGTGGCGGCAGCGTTTTCCTGATCGGTGATTCCGGTCTGAACACGTTGGTGGATTTCCGCCATCTGCGCTTACACAGGGCACAGAACGGCGAGCCGGGGCGTGGGCGTCAACGCACCGGAAAGAGCGGCGCGGATATTACCATCCGGGTGCCGTTGGGCACCGAAGTCAGCGACCAGGACACCGGCGAAAAACTGGGCGATGTCACCGATCACGAGCAGCGCCTGTGCGTGGCGCAGGGCGGTAGAGGGGGGCTGGGCAATCTGCACTTCAAGAGTTCGACCAACCGGGCGCCGCGGCAGACCACCCCGGGCCATGCCGGTGAAGAACGTGATCTGCGCCTGGAGTTGAAGGTGCTGGCCGATGTTGGTTTGCTGGGGTTCCCCAACGCGGGTAAGTCGACCTTTATCAGCGCGGTTTCATCGGCGCGGCCCAAGGTGGCGGATTATCCCTTCACCACGCTGTATCCCAATCTCGGCGTGGTCAGTATCGATATCGAGCGCAGCTTCGTTATTGCCGATATTCCCGGCTTGATCGAGGGGGCGGCCGAGGGCGCCGGCCTCGGCGTGCAATTCCTGAAGCATCTGCAGAGAACCCGCTTACTGCTGCACCTGGTCGATCTGGCTCCCCTCGATGAGCATGAACATCCCGCCCGGTCCGTTCGCCTTCTGGAGGAAGAGATGCGGCGGTTTGATCCCGGTTTGATGGATAAGCCTCGATGGTTGGCGTTCAATAAGTCGGACTTGCTGGAGCCGGAGGTGGCCGAGGAAAGAGCACGACAGTCGGTTTTGGAACTGGGCTGGGACAAACCGTGGTTTGTCATCTCCGCCGTTGGTCAGAAGGGAACGCGGGAACTGGTCCAGAACATCATGACACAGCTGGAAGAACTGGAACCATCAACCGCTGATTGACGGTGCGATCACGCTCAAAGCACCGGTACGCCATAAAAAAGCCCCGACTTTTGCGGGGCTTTACGATCCAATGGCGGATGCGATGATCAGAGCGCGCGGATCTTCGCATTCAGGCGCGACTTGTGGCGTGCAGCCTTGTTGCGATGCATGATGCCATTACCCACCGAATTGTCGATGGCGGGCACGGCGGCCTTGTATGCAGCTTCGGCTGCTGCCTTGTCGCCGCTTTCGATGGCGGCAACCACCCGCTTGATCTGCGTGCGCACGTGGGAACGCCGGCTGGCATTACGTATGCGGTTCTTTTCCGCCTGACGTGCACGCTTGCGTGCTGATAGACTGTTAGCCACGGTTTTGTCTCCGAAATGCTCAAAAAATCAAGCCGGCTATTATCGTAGTTATCGCGAACCGGGTCAATTGCAGACGCCACCTATTTCAACGAGAAATCAGACGAGCCAGGATCCTTGAAACTGCTTAAATCCACAGCAACGGTCGGTGGAGCCACTATTCTGTCACGCATTCTGGGTTTCGTCCGCGATGTGGTGCTCGCGCGTATGTTCGGCGCCAGCGGCGCAACGGACGCGTTCTTCCTGGCATTCCGCATTCCCAACCTGATGCGTCGCCTGTTTGCGGAGGGGTCTTTCTCGCTGGCGTTCGTGCCTGTACTTTCAGAATACCGGGCCGCCGGCGACCGTCAAGCGCTGCGGGATCTGCTGGATCATGTGGCCGGGACGCTGCTGGCCGTTTTGCTGGTCATCACCGCGCTCGGAATGCTCATGGCGCCCGCAGTGCTGGCGATCTTCGCGCCCGGCTGGTTTATCGAGGGCAGGGATGAGTTTCATCTCTCTGCCGATATGTTGCGCATCACTTTTCCGTATATTTTGCTGATATCCCTGACGGCATTCGCGGGCGGAATACTCAATACCTATGAGCGCTTTCTGGTGCCCGCCCTGACACCGGTGCTCCTGAATCTGTCGTTGATCGCGGCTGCCTGGCTGCTTTCAGCGCACCTTCAGGTACCGGTGATGGCGCTGGCCTGGGGCGTGCTGGCGGCCGGTTTCATTCAACTTGGGGTGCAACTGCCCGCGCTGGCCAGGTTAGGTCTTTTGCCTCGACCCCGGTGGGGTTGGAGGCATTCGGGTGTTCGGCGCATCCTGAAACTGATGGTGCCCACCCTGTTGGGGTCGTCCGCGGCTCAGGTCAATATTCTCTTCGACAGTATCATCGCGACCTTCCTGGTGACGGGCAGCGTGTCCTGGCTGTATTACTCTGACCGGCTGCTGGAGTTTCCGCTGGGCGTATTCGGTATCGCGTTGGCGACGGTGATATTGCCCAGCCTTTCACGCAAGCACGCGGAAAAAAGCGAAGAGGCGTTCAGCCAGACCATGGACTGGGCCTTACGGCTCTCACTGTTGATTACTATTCCTGCCGCTGCCGGGTTGGTTGTGCTGTCCGCGCCCATCCTGGTGACTCTTTTCCAGTACGAGGCATTTCGGCCAGAAGACGTGGCCATGGCCTCGCTCAGTCTCAAGGCTTACGCGCTGGGCCTTCCGGCTTTCATCGCGGTGAAAGTCCTCGCACCGGGGTATTACGCGCGCCAGGATCCAAAAACGCCGGTCAAGATCAGCCTGATCGCCATGGGCTCCAACATGGCCATGAACATCATTTTGGTGGGCGGCATGTTGTGGGCGGGATTCAGCGGCCCGCACGCGGGCCTGGCCCTGGCCAGCTCTTTTTCCGCCTTTCTCAATGCCGGTTTGCTGTACCGGGGCCTCAGGCGATCCGGTGTTTATCAGCCCGGGCCGGGGTGGCGAAGGCTGTGCATTGCGGTGGCCCTCGCTACCGGGATCATGGCTGGCGTGCTTGGCGCGTGGGCGCCCCCGGCGGAGATATGGATCGAGCTGAAGGCCCTGCTGAGGGCAACCGACCTGGCCATCTATATCCTGCTTGGGGCATCGGTCTACGGTCTGGTGGCCTGGATAGCGGGCCTCAGGCCTGGGCAATTCGTTCGCGGATCCAGCTGAAAGCGGGTGCTGCCGGGCTCTGGCGCACGTTATAATTCAAGGTTAACCCCAGCAGATATTGAGCCGGCCAAATTTCGTCTTCAGCATGCGCCTTTTTCGCGATCTCAATCACAGCGCTCTCTCCCGGGGCTCGGTCGTCACGATCGGGAATTTTGATGGCGTGCATCGGGGTCACCAGGCGCTGGTTGAGCGCTGTCACGCATGGGATGAGGAGGGCCTGGACCGGGCGGTGGTGACCTTTGAACCGTTGCCGCAGGCGTGGTTCAATGCTGCCGAGGCACCCGCCCGGCTGACCAGCCCGCGCCAGAAGACGGCACTGTTTGCCCGCATGGGCAT
>Ga0255776_10004300_pt1 | contig 15075 bp, 14 predicted proteins | sample 071ome_19_FD_179974 | JGI IMG/M metagenome (GOLD analysis project Ga0255776, IMG submission 179974) | Coastal salt marsh microbial communities from the Groves Creek Marsh, Skidaway Island, Georgia - 071413AT metaG (version 2) | ecosystem: Environmental > Aquatic > Marine > Intertidal zone >... | reverse complement strand
GGCGCAGAAATTTGGCCGAGCCTTTGCGAACCGGTTGCAACGAGGACGGCCGAAGCCGGGTACGACCTGGCACATCGACGAAGTGTTTCTGAAGATCGGCGGGAAGCATATGTATCTCTGGCGCGCCGTGGACGATGAAGGCGAGGTGTTGGATATTCTGCTTCAATCGAGACGGGATAAGAACGCGGCGACGAAGTTTCTTCGGAAGGCGATAAGACGCGCATCGTCTGTCCCCAAGATCATCGTTACTGACAAATGGAGGCCAACCGCTGCAGCCATTCGAACGGCCATCCCAGCAGCACAACATCTGAGGGGCAAAAGGTTGAATAACAGAGCTGAAAATTCACACCAGCCGACACGCCGGCGGGAGCATAAGCAACAGCGCTTTAAGTCGCCGAAATCAGCACAGCGCTTCCTCTCAATATTTTCCGCGTTCTATAACCACTTCAACATTCAACGGCATCTGATCTCCCGAACGACAATGAAGCAATTTCGAGCCGACGTGATGAGTTCGTGGTTGGTGGTTTCGGATGCCGCTTAGGTCAATCTGCCTCACGCCCCGCCTTCAAATTGGCGAGTTAACGTGACAATGCCGAGCCAGTTCCAAAGCCTAGGCAGCGATGGCGACGGGTTACATCTGACGACCAAAGAGCGAGAGCAGGGAGCCCCCGGCGACGGCGGCAAGTCCAAGAGCGAAAAACCAAACTGTCTGGGTGCTGTAGCTGCCACTTATCGCCTCAGAGAGCTTCTCCATTGGCACTGTCGTCGCATGGTAGGCGAAGCCGAGGAACACCACTCCTATTGTCATGAGCGCCACACCAAAAATCGTGTTTCTATCCATTTGGGCACCATCTGTCGTGGGTTGCCGGCGCGAGAGGCGCCGGCGGGTCAGGGGCTTTGCCGAAAAAGCGCAGAGACCTATAGGGTTACTTTACGACCAAGTCGTTGGTCACCGACGAAACGCCAGCGACATTGCCGGCCACGAAGCCCGCATGCGTCTTTGCCGCCCCCGAGTCGACGAACCCGCTCAACTGGACGACGTCTTTGTATGACTTGACGCTGATCTGCATCACCTTCAACGCAGGATCCTGCAGGATCGCGGTCTTGACCTTGGCGGTGATGGCAGCGTTGTCGACATATTCGCCGGTGCTCTCGCTGGTCCGGGTTTCGACGCAAGCGCCGAGTGCAAGCACCAGGGCGAAAGCTGCCGCTGTTATTCTGAATGTCGGTTTCATTTGATGTCTCCAATCGTATTGCCGTGTGAAACTATAAGTTCATCAGTTAAAAAATATAACCAAACATAAGACTTGAAAAAGATGAATTAAATCAAAATCAAAAATCATATTTACTTAAACACTATATAACAAATACACGGATTTATTGCAGGTACGGATAATACTCATTTGGTCTAATGCATTGTTAAATTTGAACTTTGATCTCTGTCATTGGCGGATGTTCACGCCAAGTTTCGATGATTCAGAACGTCTCGTCGTAAGGACCCATTTTGTGGACGATCGGGAGGCCATATATGAACTGCGCGCGCGGACGCGTCGCGGCGTCGGGTATGAACTTGCGGCTGCTTGGTGCGTTCCGTATCGGGGCGGCGGCAGGCTTTGTCGCCGCGTCGGTTTTACAGGGTTTTCGCCCCATCCGGACTTTGTCTTCCGCAATCACCGTCATCTTTTGGTTGCAACATGTGGGAAGCGCCGAGGGCGCGTTCTGACGCTGGTAGCCGCAGACGAGGCATTTTTGAAATATCGCAGGCATGTCCTTCTCCAATCGGGTTCTTGCTTGTCTACTTGTCGATCGACGAGACGTGATCCGCCGAGTTTCTCTCCGGGATGTCCGTGTCCCCGTGTGTCATAGTCCTGACGTATTTTCCCAACGCCATGCCGGACCGGCGAATGTGGAGCGGCTCGTGATTTCCGCCTGCCCGTCACTTTGCGCGACAACCGGATCTGTTGGACAAGTCCGCATCATCAGCGGGCGGCTAAGTCCAGGGATGCACGACAATCTCGTCGTGCACTTGGTCACAGGCAGCGTTGCTTCAGGCGGCAGACTCTTGAGGCAACTGTCGCGAACCGTCTGGCCATCCGCATGGTCGAGTACGTCGCGAATCGCCTGTTCGGTCGGCTTTGGATTTTGTACGGGTGACGTGGTGTGCGCATTTTGCACCAAGGTCGGCGCCCCACCTAGAATGCCCGAAGCTGCGGGTGCTGAGCCGGACGAACCGCCGCCGAGGGCTGCGCCAGCCAGCGTCACCAGCGGTGAGCAGCCGGCAGTGTTTAGCGCGGCAAACAAGCAGAAACCGGCAGCTTGGACGAAATGTCGTTCCCGTTTGAATGTCTTGGTCATCGGGAACTACTCATTATACTGCGCGGACGTTTCAGGTATTCGACCGCGGCTTGGCTTGCCCGCTTGATGTCGTCTGGCGACAACTTCTTGGTGACAGACGGCACAAAGCCTTTTGCACGTTCCCGAAGGGCCGGATCCCGACTCTGGCTGACCACCAGTAGCCATTTAAGCGCGGCAAAGCTGTCGGCCGCGCTCGCAGATGTTCTGACCAGCAAGACGGCAAGGTTGAATTGCGCGGCCGTGCTTCCGCGCTCGGCCGCACGTGCGTACCAATTTCGCGCCGCGGCAGTATCCTTCGCAACGCCTGTGCCGGTCTCCAGCAGCCATCCGTAATTGTATTGGGAGACAGCTGGTCCGGTCGCAGCGCCTTGGCGCACCAGCGCGGCTCCGCGTATTTCGTCACGTGGCGCGTAGGCACCACGTAGATAAATCAGACCGAGATTGGTTTGGGCCTCGGGAAACCCGGCGGATGCCGCCACACTGAGGAGCGCCACTGCCGCGGCGGGATCTTTCTTAATCCCGTCTCCGCGCAGCATCAGTAGCGCCAAGCTATTTTTCGATCGAAGATCCCCACGATTGGCGGCGGCCTGCAAGAAACGGACGCCTTTGACGGGGTCTCGGTCGATCAATATGCCGCGGATGTAGAGCATTCCAAGGACATAAGCAGCGCCATTGTGCTTGGCGCTTGCCGCCGCCTTCAGTCGGGGGATCGCGTTCAAACGGCCTTTGTCGCCAAGCCAATTACCAAGGCCGAGAACGCCAAGTTGAAACTGGGCACTGGCATCACCGGCATTAGCGCGCGTGGTGAGGGTGGCCACCTCACCGGGGGGTGGGGGGCGGCCACCCTCTGCACTGACGACGGTCGAGGGGGCAACCGTCGTCGAAAACAGCACAGCCACATCCGCGACAAAGCAGGTCCAAGCGGTGTAGCGAGAATACTTTCCAAGCAATGTGGCTGCTGACATCGCGCTTACTCCGTCGTCGCCGGAACTGTCGGCGCCAGTATTTGGGTAAGGTTGCCGGCATCCTTGATGGAATTGTCCACCGCGACATCGGTTGTCGCGGTCGAGCCTTGATTGCCGGTGCTATCCTGAGAGCCCAAGGTATCCACGCTTCCCGTCGAGCCGCCGGACAGGTTCTGCGTCACTGAATTCATGTTGGCGATGGCGGTTGAGGACGAGTTGTAGACGGTGCTGTACTGGGTCAAGGCGCCCAGACCGGCATCGGAGCTGCTTTGCGCGCTCGAGGTAGCTGAGCGCTGGAACTGGAACTGCGCAGCCAGGCTGGCGTTGCGTGCCGGGAAACTATATCCTTCGCGGCCCATTTGCTGGGCGGCGGCAGGTTGCATCGAGATGCCAAGCGCCACGACGGTTATGGCGGCGGCAAACGATGAGATCTTTAGAAAGTCGAACATGATTTTCTCCAGTTTCGGAAAATGAGGGAGACAGCGAGCTGTCTCCCTCACCATTTTCAGGAACGCGACGTTCAGATTGCCGGAGCGGCAACGACCGGCGCGGTAACCGTGATGGACTTGTTGTTGCCCACCGCGGTTGCGACGGAGCTGATGACCGGGCCAGCGAGGCTGCCGAGACCGGTGTAGCTGTTCAGAGAAATGTCTTTGACCGTCGATTTGGCGGTCACGTCGGCAAAGGCGAACTGAACGATGTCGGCAATCACCAGGGAGTCTGCCGGAGTGGCAGGCGTGAGCGAAATGCTCATATTGTTGGCAACGGCTGTTGCCGAGCTGTCAACCGCGGCGTTGAGAATCTCCGAAACCGTCGAAGTGGCTTCGATGTCGGATCTCTCAATATCCCCCGTCAGGGCAAGAATGCCGAGAGCAGCGGCTATCGTGAGGTTGGAGTTGCCGATGTTCACATCAGGAATGTCCGCATCAGAACCATTGCCATTGCCATTGCCATTGCCATTGCCATTGCCATTGCCATTGCCATTGCCCAGATCGAAGACAAACTGGCCTTCATGCAGTTCGATTGACGTGTCGGACGTGATGCTGGTGTTGTTTGCAACCGCAGTGGCAGCGCTCACAACACTCGGCAGTTCAGTCAAAGCGTCAAAGGACTCGGTCGGCGGAACTTCAACCTCACCAAGATCGATGGTGGCGGTTACCGTTCCATTGATGTTCGGCTGCTGATCGACTTCATCAACATTACCGGCCGTCACGGAAGGTGACTTGAAAGCATCGTCAATCAGGGTACCGCCCAGTCCATAATGGAACTGGATATCCTGGGTACCGAGATCGACCACACCACCGCCCTGGGGCTGGTTGTTGTCAATACCGGAAACATTCGAGGTCGCGGTGACGTCACCGATATTCACCTGAAGGTCTTCGACCATCACCATGCCGGTGGGGGCCATGTCGATCGTGACATTGACGTTTTTGGTCACGGTCTCCAGAACGTCCGCGTTCCAATTCCAAGACACGGTGTCGAAGGCATGGGCCGGAGCGATCGGGCTCGCGGCGATTGCGATCGCAGAAGCGGTCGCAAGTAGGCTGGCTTTAAAAATACGAGACATATTACTTCTCCTGTGAGTGGGTTAATGCTTGCTTCGCGTAGTCGACCTGTTCGAGTTGGCACTCCGGCGAACTCGGCAGGCTTAGGAAGTCCGTCATGATCTGGTAAACGGCCATTTCGACGACGGACCTAACGCCGAGTTGAAGCGGTTCGTTTTGAACGCGCCCCGCGTCGAACTCGACGAGAGTTGTGCCGAAGAAACGAAAGACGTTTGCTTCGACTTCATATCCAAAAATCTGTTTTTGAAGGGAACTGACGTGCAGCACGTCGAAACTCTGCGAATTGACGACACGGACGTCGAGGCCGACGTTTATGACGACGGTCCTGCCGCCACCGCCGACGCCGGATACGGCGAGTCGGGCACCTTCACTGACAATGTTGTAGTTGAGCTCGGTCAGCGCACCCATAACGACAAAGTTGCTGGCGCGGATCGGCGCCGCCGTCTGGGCCGGCTTGATCGCGAGCTTTTGCTGCACCATGCGCGCCTCGGCGAGCGGAATGCGCAAATCGAAGCGCTCGACCAAGGCAACGCTGTGGGTCTTATAGAATGCGCTGATCATCATCTCCGTAATGCCTTGCGTGATCACGGCGGCATTGTTGGAGCGGTCGACCTGGCCGGTCTTGTCGGCAATTTCGCCGACCGCGAACACCGGCATGTTCGACCCCTTAAGGAAAGAGAGCTTGTTCAGGCACTGGGAATAGGGCGTGTCGTTATTGGTTACCGGCAATCCCAGCGTTGGGCGGACGCCCTCTTTCGGGTAGACATCGCTTGCCGCGCATCCGCCGAGAAGCAGTAATGCCAAGGCAATTGGGGGGGCCGGTATCTTTAACATTGCGTTCTCTCCGCTTTAAATCGATCTCAGAAGTACAGCCGGTGAAGGTCGCCTCTGATGCAAATCGGATTGTAAAAGGAGATTACTGTATTTGGCTTTTAATGATAGTAAGCATATGGATATTTAATGACGCAAAATAAACACAGTTAATAAATTTAGAGAAAAAGAAATACTTCTAATTTTCCATCATTATTTCTTTTGCGTCATGTGATGTTTCGTATCCAAGCAATAGACTTGTCGGCGCGGCGAACCGAGGCGATGGCTCGCACCTCGCGATTATGTATCTACTGGCAATCGGGTCATGTGGATCGTCGCGTTACAGGGAAAGATGACCAAACTCATGCTTGCGCGACGATGACAAAAGATATCCGCGCCCTTATCGCGTCGCGCGATGCAGGAATTGCATGGACCTCGCACATGGCGCTGGAGCGCGCGGGGAACTGGCGGGTCGTCGGCGTTGTCGATCCGCGCGCGAAAAACGCATTCCACAATTACTTCGAGACAGCCGATGTGATCTTGATCGAATCCGAGGATTTGATTTGGCTCTTGAATCACCGATCGATTGAAACCCGGGAGGACTTTAAGGGTTCGCCGCTTGTCGTTTTCCTGGACCAAGACGATATCCTGGAGGTCGTCACGCGAGGTGAGCGGAATTGGGGTCTCCTCTTGAAGCAGGGATTCACGATCTTGCCGGTCGATCGGCTCACGCTGGCCTACAACGGGTATCTGGTGATCGCCCCCACTCTGGTCGAGTACATTCGCGGAGACGGACTGAGGCTCGACATCGCACGCAATTTGTCTGAAATCGAAATATCGCTCTTATCCCTCTTGGGCATGGCTGTATCGAACCGCGCAATTGCCGAGCGATTAGGCATACCGGAAAGCCGCGTAAAGGCGACGGCTCGAATTCTGGCGCGCAAGTTACGATTAAAAAACAGAACGGCCCTTGCCGTTTTCGCCATCGAAAACGAGACGATGATAACCACTATGGCTGAAAAATACCGAAATCGCTGACACATCTACCGCGCATTTGGGGGAACGGTAAGGCAAGTGGGTGAGGACAACGAATTCCCTACTTCGGCGTTGCGATACGCTCTACTGTCAAGGGTAGCCCCTGCAACCAACTGAACGAGGTGAGCAAAATGAAAAGTGGGTTCGCATCAGCAATCGCCGTCGCGGCCACACTGGCCTGTGCCGGCACGGCGTCGGCGCAACTCGTCAACGCGCCATATTCTCCGGGCGCTTCCCGGCCAGGCGCGGGCATCAGCTTTGGCTACCGGCAAGCGATCTTGAATGCCCAGATATTGGGCCAGCGGCCAAGTGCCTTGGTTCGCGGACCGTCCGGCGAATTATTGGATGTTCGACGGTCCGGTCGTAATGCATTGGTGCTCAATCCGGGTGACGGCAGTTACGTCCCGGGCGCGCGCCCGAACGCGGGCTGGCCGACAGGGCTCGGCACGGGATTGGGCTGGAACCTGGCGTCGTATGCCGGGGCTGTCGGAGGTTATCGTTCCGCTCCGGGAGAAAGCCTCAATATGTGGATTTCATTGGTGCCGTCGGGTCCGGACGGGGCAAGGTCGAGCTTCGGGCTTTACAACGACGGCAGGACGCCGATCGATACCTGGATCATGCAGCTCGAGCAAATCTAACACTCCCGCCGCACATTGATGCGGCGGAAAAGGGACCGCACCGATACTGATCGGTGCGGCTCCCGCATACAATTCAATCAATGCTACATAAGATATGCAGTGAGTCGGCTTCGGCGACGATGGCGACGACGATCGCCTATTGAAGACTTCCCATCGCCCGTGCGTGCCCGTTCGATCGCTCATCGACCGCGTCGGACACGATGCCGTTCTGTAGCGCCCAGATCGCTGCCTGCGTCCGATTGCGCACATGTATCTTCTTGAGGATCGTCTTCAGATGAACCTTGACCGTGCCTTCGGTGAGGCTCAGGGAATTCGCAATATCCTTGTTTGAATTGCCGTTCACGAGGCAGGACAGGATTTCCGTCTCCCGCCCCGACAGGTTGCCGCCGTTCGCTTTGTCGGCGTCCCCACCATTTGATTTCGCAAAAAAGCGATTGCTGATCAGGAGATGGGCGAGATCCGTCGGGAACACCTTCTCGCCGGTCATCACCAGATTGAGCGACTGTTCGAACGCATCCGGCGACATGCTTTTCAGCAGATAGCCGTCAACACCTTCGCATAGGGCAGCAGTCAGCGAGTTCAGGCAAAATGTCTGCGTCAAAACGACGACCCGCGGGGTCGGGGTCATGTCGCCCAGTCCATCCATGAGCGTCGACAACGTCCCACCGTTGCCGTTGACGTCGATCACGACCATCGATGGCACATCTTCGGCGATTTGCTTGAGTCCATCGGGCAGTGAGGTCGCCTGCCCCGTTATTTTGAAGCGAGAGTCCCGCAGCAGCTGCCGCAAGCCTTCGCGAAACAACTGGTTCGGGTCGATATGAAAGACGGATACGGTATTCAAGAGATCCTCCTGTTATTCGGTTCCCGGGGCACATTCTTTATAGTTTCGCCCGCATCGGAATTTCACTTTCTATGATAATAAAAACATTTTAGCAGCAGTGTACAAAATAGCATTCGCGCAAAAGATAATGATTATATCTATTTCGATATTCCAATTTTCACTATTTTTATCCGTTATTTACTCTACTACCTCTTTATTTCTTCTGTCTAATATTGAACACTCCGCGTCCAGCGTTCCAGACGCAACTATCCGGCCGCCTCAGTCAATAACGGGAATTAATGAGATTGGATGGTCAGCGCCGCCGCAGAATCGCGGCGATGGTCAAGAGCACAGTTTATTTGTTCGTTTTAGCATGTTTATTCGCAAGCTGGCGTTGCAGTCTCGCGGGGCCGTTTTTAACGATACGCTCACCAAGGGCTGAATTCTCAATACTCCTATTCGACGACGACTTAGACTGTCATGTCCGGTTCAGGCCAGGGGACTTCCGTTGGGACACGGCGGCGCGGTTGCGGATTTCGCGCGAGCAGCGGCCCGCCTTCCAAAAGGCGATCATCGGTATGACCATCCACTTGATTTGCGACAACATCGCCTCGCGCTGGCCGAAGTCAGGCAATGACTCGCCGCTGATTACCGTGATGTCTTGAGCATCGACGAACAGCCATTGGTTCAAAGCGGAGAAACCGCAAAGGAACGCAATGGTCAGCACGGCGATCCGCCAATATCCATGAGCCGGCCAACGGTTACTTCCGAACACAAAGAGCACCGCGATCAGTGCGCCGAGCGAGGCGATCAGATCGTAATTTATAGCTCGAATGACAAAAAGTGTGAGTTGATCGACATTGTCGGATGCCCAGTTCCGGTGCAGTGGCAGGCAGACAACTTCCCAAACGATGCTGATGCCGAACGTCCAAGCCATATAAGTCCGCGTCGTTGGCAACCAAGTGGGGAGGGGATGCTGTGATGGAATTTGTTCCGTCGGTGACGGCCTCGCAAGCTGCGCTTCGACCACAAATTTGGCGCGCGTCGCCGGCCCGGATAGGCGACTGAGCAGTCGCGTGTTTCGGTTATACATCATGCGCCCGCCCCTGTGATGATGCGCGAGCCGGGGTGTATGAGGGCGATCATCTTTGGACGCCGGCCACGGGCGAAATGTGCGGCGACTGATTGTCGTGCAACTCGGCATACCCGATGGCGGTCTTCTCGGCGTCGGCGGGCGGGAAGAACCAAGTATTGGCAGTGTGATTTTGGCAAGCAAACGGACGCGCTTCAAGTGCCACGACGCAGCCGTGACGCGATGCCGCTGGCAGATCAACGGATACGTCGGACCCGGCATTCGAATAGACGATATTCATGTCCTCATTAAGCGGGCCTAGGGTTATCACCGCCCAAATGACCATCAGGGCAAAAGCGAGCAAGGCCAGTGCGACGCATTTTTTGGCGCCGGCAGTGCCGCCTTGCCAATCGTCCCGAACTCTCGCGGCGATCACCACCGAAAGGTGGCGGCCAACCACTTTCAGATGCTTAGCATCGCTTTCCCGAACATGATGAGAATTTGCTAACATTGCCCCGCCCAGTTCCGCAGTTAAGGCTCTCGTCTTTCCAGCGTTATGAGCAATAAACGCGATGCCGTCGCCGCGCGGAAGACTCGGATTCTACCTAATCAAATGGAAAGCGGGGATTGGTGAGTGTGGCCTGGCCTCAATCGGGCATCCGGCGGCAGGAGAGACGTGTCGCCGTCGAGCACTTATCTAAACATCAAATTTACGACAAAAAATTGACATTCCAGGAAAAAATTCAAAATAAAAATAATAATTGAAAAATATTACAGTGCGTTAGTTTTTATTGTTAAATTATTTTATAGTTATTTTATTATTAAAAATTTCATGATATAGTTAATTATAATTGTAAATGTTATTATTCCTGCTGGAAAATTGCACGGTCCAGACGGTGGAGGGAAGGGGAGACAAATCCATGCCAAGCGCACCTGGGGCGTCCCGCCGCAAGGCTAAGGATAGCAAAGACGGATTTTTAGTCGTCGCCATCGGCGCGTCTGCGGGCGGTCTGGATGAATTCCGAAGATTTTTTGTGGCGATGCCGGCCGATAGCGGTATGGCTTTTATTCTCGTCCAGCATCTCGATCCATCCCACGACAGCCTGATCGCCGAGCTCCTTTCCGGACACACCAAGATGAAGGTCCGCCAGGCCGAAGAGGGGACACCGATCGAGCCGAATTGCGTTTACGTTATTCCGCCCGGAACTTCATTGGCGATCGTTGACGGCCTATTTCATATGTCCGTCTCGCACCGAGATCACGGCGTCAGGCTGCCATTCGATTTCTTGCTGCGGTCACTCGCCGGAGAACTTGGCGAGCGTGCCGTCGGTGTCGTTCTCTCCGGCACCGGCGCGGACGGGAGCGGTGGCATCAGGGCCATAAAGAAAAATCGCGGCTTCATCATTGTGCAAGATCCCGATGATGCCCGGTTCGACGGTATGCCTCAGAATGCGATTGCGACGGGGCTGGTCGATCGCGTGCTTCCCGTCGCCAAAATCCCGAACGCCCTGCTCTCCTATAGCCGCTGGATACACGGAGAAGCGCGCATTCCGAAGGGCGATAGTAACGCTTCCGAAGACGCACCGGGTCTTATCCAGCAGATTATCGAACTTCTACGCACCAACAGCGTATACGACTTCTCGCTTTACAAACGCGGCACCTTGGAGCGTCGGATCGAACGCCGCATGGCAATGTCGGAAATCCAATCCGAAGATTTAGAGCAGTATCTCGAACTGCTTAAGGAAAAGCCCGACGAAATAGATGCCTTGGCAAAGGATCTGTTGATCAATGTCACCAACTTTTTCCGCGATCCCGACGTCTTTAAGCTTCTCGCCGAGAAGATCGTGCCGGAGATGCTCGAAAGGGCGAAACCTGACGTTCCGTTACGAATCTGGAGTGTCGGCTGCAGCTCCGGCGAGGAAACGTATTCGCTGGTCATGATCCTCTTGGAGCAGATCTCGCTGTTGAAGCGGCCGATCAAATTTCAGGTTTTTGCCTCGGATATCGACCCCGATGCCATCAGTGCTGCCCGCGAAGGACACTACCCGATTTCGATCGCCGCCAACGTATCGCCGGAGCGGCTGGCGCGGTTTTTCACCGTCGATGGAACGGGGTACCGGGTGTCTCAAAGGCTACGCGACTCGGTCTTTTTTACGGTCCAGGATGTTTTGGTGGATCCGCCCTTCTCGCGCATTGATCTGATTTCATGTCGAAATTTGCTGATCTATCTGCTGCCGGATGCACAGGCGAAAGTCCTATCGCTGTTTGAATTCGCGCTCAACGAACGAGGCGTTCTCATGCTTGGTGCATCGGAGACGCTTGGGCCACACGAAGACCGCTTTCAGCCGATCTTCAAGACTGAACGGATCTATCGGCAGGCGGGTGGCCGGATCAAGCGATTTCCCAATGTTTCATCTGTCGTCAATCGCGAATTGCACGCCTATCCACGTTCTGCCGATGTCGCACGAATACTGCCGCGGCAAACCTTTCTCGCAGATTTATGCCGGCGTTTGGTGCTGGAGTCCTTCGCGCCAGCATCCGTGCTCGTCAACGCCAAGCAACAATGCATCTTCACGTTGGGGGAGACCGAGCATTTTCTTCGCGTCGTTTCCGGTCACCCCACAATCGATATATTTGCGATGGCCCATGAAGATGTGCGCGGCCCTCTCCGTGAGGCGATTTCGCGCGGGGCGGCGATCAGCGAGCGGATCGAGGTCGAGGGCGGCCGGATCGAGCGCGAGGGCAGAAAGATATCATTTAATATGACCGTTCAGCCGGTCCAGAACGACGGTGAAAATTTTCTTTTGATATGTTTCGTCGAGAGTCCCGGTACCTTCGATGAAGCCGCGGACGACGGGCCGCCCCAAAATCCGACGCGGGTCGCTGAGTTGGAAAGCGAACTCGCCGCCAAGAAAATCGAACTCGCAACTGCGCTGTACAATGTCGAAATCCTCACCGAATCGCAGATGATCATCAATGACGAAGCGATGTCGGCGAATGAGGAATTTCAGGCAACCAACGAGGAATTGTTGACGTCAAAAGAGGAGCTGCAGTCCTTGAACGAGGAATTGTCGGCCCTCAATACGCAGCTCCAGGAAACGCTGGAACAGCAGCGGCGCACCTCGAATGACCTCCAGAACATCCTCTACAGTACCGATGTCGCGACCATCTTTCTCGATGCCGGCCTCAATATTCGTTTTTTCACCCCGGCAACCAGTGCTGTCTTCAACATCATACAAGGTGATATCGGACGCCCGCTATCCGACCTTAGCCCCTTATCCGGTGACGACGAGTTATTGGATGATGCGAGACGGGTCCTCAAGAACCTGCTGCCGAATCAAAAAGAGGTCAAATCGATCCGAGGGAATTGGTTCAATCGTCGCGTCCTCCCGTACCGTACCAAAGAGGGGAACATCGACGGTGTCGTGATTTCCTATCACGATATTTCTGTCCAAAAGAGTACCGCCGAACTTCTTGACGCCGCACGCCATTCCGCCGAAATATCGAATGCAACGAAAACGGGGTTTCTGGCAGCGGCCAGCCACGACCTGCGTCAGCCATTGCAAACTCTTCTCCTGCTTCACGGAATCCTGGAACCGCTCATCAGTGATCCGAAGGCCGAACAGATGGTAAAGAGAATCGGCACGACGCTGAACTCAATTTCGAGCATGCTGAATTCACTATTGGACATAAATCGAATCGACGCCGGTACCATTCCGTTCGACAAGGTCAGATTTCCGATCGACGAAATAATCAAACGGCTGCGCGATGAATTCGCCTACCACGCGGAGGCGAAGGATCTGGTGTTTCGTGTCGTGCGGAGCCGGCAAAAGGTCGTTAGCGATCCGCAGTTGCTCGAGCAGATACTCAGGAACCTTTTAGTGAATGCAATCAAGTTTACCAGAAGCGGAAAAATCCTGCTCGGTTGTCGCCACGAAGGGGCCACTTTAAGGATCGAAATTTGGGACACGGGCGTCGGCATCGCCGGCGATGAATTGAAAACCATCTTCAACGAATACCATCAGGTCGATGCCGCCTCGACCGAAGCCGATCGCGGTCTTGGGCTTGGACTTGCCATCGTGAAGCGCCTGACCAACCTGCTCGGACACCGCATCAATGTCATGTCCCGTCCCGGCACGGGAACAGTATTTACCATTGAGATTGATTTGGATGGTGAAGATGGCGTTGGCGATGCTGAAATGGTTCCGAAGGCTGAAAATTCCCCGGACAGCGGAGGTCTTCCCGCCGCAACTTACAATATAGTGCTCATCGATGATGAGCCCGATGTTCTGGAACTCCTCGCGAACTCGCTCAAGCTTGCGGGACACAACGTGAGGACGGCGAGAAACAGCATGTCGGCGGATCGAATACTCGCCGCGGCGACCGCGCCGCCGGACATCATCATCGCCGATTTCAATTTGACGGACCGGTCCAACGGGCTGCAACTCGCGCTCAAGTTCCGGGAGAAATTCGACCATCCCGTGCCGATCATCATCCTGACTGGCGACATATCGACGAATACGCTGAGGCGGATCGCACAAGAACGGTGCCTGCACCTTCACAAGCCTGCCTCGCCGCGCGAATTGGATAGGGCGATGCGCCGACTTATCAGCGGCGTGTCGCTGTGGAAGGATTTGGCTGAACCGGCACACGCACCGAACGCGGCAGTCATTTCGATCATCGAAGACGATGCAAATCTCGCCGAAAAATTGCAAAGCGAATTGGAGAACAAAAGCCAAATCGTCAACGTGTACACGTCGTCCGAAGCGTTTCTTGCAGACTATAAACCCGGGGGCGAGCAATGCTTGATCCTCGATGCCTATTTGCCAGGCATGAGCGGCTTAAAGTTGCTTCGACATCTGACGGAAATCCGTCAGGCTCTACCGACCATCGTGATTACGGGCCTTAGCGACACGCAAATCGCCGTCGATGTGATGAAGGCGGGGGCGATCAATTTCATTGAAAAGCCGATCGACATGAAAGAGCTTCGCGAAAGTGTTTTGGAAGGACTGCAACAGTCCAAAAATAAGGCCCATCACGATGCCTATCTGGAGAGGGCGGCAATTCGATATGCGAGCCTGACCCCACGACAGGTCGAGGTCATGCATCTCGTGCTTGCCGGCCATCCCAATAAAAACATAGCAGCCGACCTTGGCATCAGCCAACGCACGGTTGAAAACCACCGCGCCGCCGTCATGACCAAAACCCAGTCCAAATCATTGCCGGATTTGGCGCGGTTTGCGGCGGCGGTCGCCGAACTTGATAGCGAAGGCGGTGTCATAGTAGATCGGCTTGAGTAGGTTGTCCGTCTTCAAAACGGCATTGTTACATTATGCGACTTCAAGAAACCAATCGAGGGCATTGTCACGTTAAGGGCTGGTTGCCGGCGTGTGTTAGGTGTCTGAGATGGAAAACATCTCATATCGCCGTCATAGGTTCTCTCCGGACATCATCCAACACGCTGTCGGGCTCTACTATCGGTTCACGCTAAGCTTTCGCGTTGTCGAGGATTTGTTGGCCGAGCGCGGCATCGACGTTTCCTATGAGACAATCCGCCGCTGGGCGCAGAAATTTGGCCGAGCCTTTGCGAACCGGTTGCAACGAGGACGGCCGAAGCCGGGTACGACCTGGCACATCGACGAAGTGTTTCTGAAGATCGGCGGGAAGCATATGTATCTCTGGCGCGCTGTGGACGATGAAGGCGAGGTGTTGGATATTCTGCTTCAATCGAGACGGGATAAGAACGCGGCGACGAAGTTTCTTCGGAAGGCGATAAGACGCGCATCGTCTGTCCCCAAGATCATCGTTACTG